>VOFI01003674.1_pt1 | contig 13774 bp, 26 predicted proteins | sample 5384131 | NCBI WGS metagenome assembly VOFI01 (sample SAMN12384728, study PRJNA508395) | human gut metagenome | isolation source: healthy gut H | host: Homo sapiens
ACGAATTCTCAGAGATTGAGACAGTGGCCTTTAAGCAGGTAGAGCGTCAGAATGCATTGTTGAAAGTACAGAGAATAGAGAGAAATAGGAGGAGATAAGATGGCATTAGCAAATACGTTTTATGCGGTGCAGTTGCCGCAAATCAACTGGAAGGCGAGGATGGAGCAGAAGGTGGAAAAGGGATGGTGTGATGGATGTGATGACTGGGGGCAGCAATCAAAATGATGCGCCGAATCACAGAAGAAGGAGTCATTGAAGGGCGAGTATTATCAAATCACGAAGCGATTGATTTTACCATGAAGATACAAAGGAGATATTGCTATGATGGCGGAAATGGGATTTAAGTGCTTCCGTACCAGTATAGCGTGGACGTATTTTCAAATGGTGATGAAGAACTGATCGAATGAGGAGGACTGGAGGCCTATGACGATCTGTTTGATGAACTTTTAAAGTATGGCGACCGAGTGTTACACTGAGCCACTTTGAAATGCCATATCACTTGGCAAAAGAATACGGAGGCTGGGTGAATCGAAAAGTGATTGATTGTTTCGTGCGTTATGCAGTTACAGTCATGGAACGCTACAAAAAGAGAAAGGTTAAATATTGGATGACATTTAATGAGATTAATAACCAGACCAGCCGTCTGCGGATATTTTCGGATGGACAGATTTCCGGGGTTCTCTTTTCACAGTACAAAAACAAGAAGAAAGCTATGTATCAGGCGGCACATCATGAAATGGTGGCAGGTGCTATGGTTGTAAGGACATCAGATCCAATCCGATTTTCGGATTGGATGCATGTTCGTTTGTCCCGTTTATCCATATTCCTGCAATCCGGATGATATTATGACAGCAATAGAAATGTATGCATGAAAGATATTATTTTGCGGATGTGCAGATGAGGGCATTATCCTGCGTTTGCAAAAAGAAAGAATGGGAGCAGGGAAAATACAGCACCGGTGATGGAACCGAGAATTGAACAGATCCTTGCGGAAGGTGTCTGTGATTATCTGGGATTCAGCTATTATATGACCAATGCAGTCAAAGCAGATGTACAGAAAGACACGACAGGAATCACTGGATGGAAGCTCTGCAAATTCTGTTCCCCCTAATCCATATGTAAAAAGCAAGTGACTGGGGATGGCAGATCGATCCAGTGGGACTTCGGTATGCACTTGTTTCCCTGTATGAACGCTATGAAAAACCACTGTTTATTTGTGGAAAATGGATTTGGGGCAATCGTGTTTCTAAAAAGAAGATAAAACCTGTGATGATGATTACCGGATCGAATATCTGAGGGCATATAAAGGGGAGATGAAAAAACAATAGAACTGGATGGAGCAGACTTGATGGGGTACACGCCAGGGCTGCATTGATCTGGTATCCTTTACAACAGGGGAATTGAAAACGTTTGGATTTTATCTATGTTGATAAAAATGATGATGGAACTGGAAGCGGAAAACGTTATAAGAAAAATCTTTTGCATGGTTCCGTCGCGTGATTTGGAGACAAACTGGGGAGGAACTGTAGAAAAAAATACAGTGGCCACAAAAATCTGCATGCACTGTACTTGATCCCATTACAGGCTGTGTCAAAATGGATTTTACATGATCAACTTCCTGCTGGGTTGCTTTGCAGCAGGCACGTAATAACTTTTTCCCGTGCTACCTGATACAGTTTTTCCTGTGACATTTCACACTGGTTTCGAATCTGTTTGAGGCACTGTTTCAGTTCTTTTGTTTTCTGTCTGCGGTATCATATCTCCGAACATTTTCAATTCTCCGTTTACTCCGACCAAAGGCGTCAGATACCATTGTCTTTTCATCCATTTTCAAATCCCCCTTTATAAAAATTTCATCGATCCTGTTTGTTTTGAGTGCGGAATCGGCAGCTTCACAAAATAACTGCTTTACCTGCGTGGTCTGTTGCCTGTGCGGCGTAATTCCGTCATTTTACAGTGAGTCGTAGAGTATCCTCCGATCAGATGACGGAGATTCTGCGGATCTAAGATTGAAATTTCTGTCATGGTAATGTCTCCTTTGCATAAATTTAGATTTGTGTTTCGCGAAATAGTATGTTCGGATCGGGAAAAAGTATGTATTTTACAACACGCTTTTTCTTTTTGTTGTGCAGTTCCCCTGTTTTATGTTATTATAAATATACATATGTGATTTTTCAGTGAAGGGAAATTCGCTCTTTAGAATCAACAAAGAAAGGAAAGTACTGTATGAAGATTTTTAATTCAGAATGGACATGTTGTGGATCCGTTGACAGGTGTGGATGAAGTATGTGATGTGCTTAATGCGTGATACTGATATCGAAAAAGTAGAAAAAAAAATCTGCAGGCTGAAGCTGACAGAGTGATCGATGCGTCAGGCTGTTATGTAATGCCAGGATTTATCGATCTGCATGTGCGCGAGATCCGGGACTGACTCAGAAGGAAACACTTTCTTTGACCGGAGGAATGGCGGCAGCCAGAGGCGGTGTGACGACAGTATGTGCGATGCCGAATACGAAACCGGTGATCGATACAAAAGAAAAAGTAGAAGAGGTTCACAGACGTGCAAAGGAGGAATCTGGTACACGTGATACAGCTGGGCTCCATGACTATGGTGAGTGCGGCGAAGAACTCTCGATATATCGAAGGGATGGCACAGGCAGGCTGTTATGCACTCAGCGAAGATGGAAAATCTGTCATGAATGCCTTTTGTTCGGAAAGCCATGCGAAAAAAAAGAGAATGATCTGCTGATCTTCTCACACTGCGAAGATATTTCCATGGTAAAGAAGGCAGCGTGATGAATGCCGGAAAGCGTGCAGAGGAACTGGGCGTAAAAGGGATCACAATTCGGTGGAGGATGCGATCGTGGCACGAGACATCCTTGATTGCAAAGAGCTGGATGCCACATTGCATCTGTGCCATTGCTCGACAGCAGACAGCGTCGGATGATCAAAGATGCGAAAGAAGCAGGGCTGAAGGTGACAGGAGAAGTGTGTCCGCATCATTTTATTCTGACAGATGAGGATATTCCAGAGAACAATGGAATCTGGAAGATGAACCCGCCGCTGCGCTCCAAAGCAGATGTGGAAGCGCTCAGACAGGGATTAAAGACGGAGTGATGGATGTGATCTCCACAGATCATGCACCGCATATGATGTCTGAGAAGGATAAGCCAATGGAACAGGCAGCATTTGGAATCGTGGGCCTGGAGACCAGTGCATGCCTGACTTATACAGGCTGGGGGAAAAGGAGTGCTCACAGTGATGCAGATGGCAGAAAAGATGAGCTATAATCCGGCAAAAAGATCCTTGGGACTGAAAGACAGAGGAAGTGTTTCAGCCGGTAAAAAGCAGATATTGTAGTATTTGATCCGAGAAGAGAATATCAGATCGATGTGGATACGTTTGCATCAAAGGGAAAAATACACCGTTTGACGGATGGGAAGTTAAAAGGGAGAAGTACATTAGCAGCTGTACATTAAGGCAGAGAAGCCGCAGATCGCGATGTATGAGCAGTTTGGTGTGGCCGGTGTAGCGGCATTCCAGAAGACGGTAGATTACTGCCACGAGAAAGATCTGGTTGTGATCGGAGATGTAAAGCGTGGGGATATCGGTTCCACATCCGCAGCCTATGCGACCGGACATCTCGGAAAAGTACAGATCGGAAGCAAAACATATACCGGTTTTAATGAGGATTTTGCTACAGTAAATCCATATATCTGGGAACCGATGGTATCAAGCCGTTTGTGGATGTATGCAAAGAAGAAAAGAAAGGAATCTTTATTCTCGTAAAGACCTCCAATCCATCCAGCGGAGAGTTCCAGGATCGTCTGATCGACGGTCGTCCGCTGTATGAACTGGTTGGTGAAAAGGTAGCAGAGTGGGGGAAGTGAATGTATGGGAGATTCCTACAGCTATGTTGGAGCAGTTGTCGGAGCAACGTATCCGGAGCAGGGGGAAATTCTTCGTAAAGTGATGCCGAAATCGTTCATTCTGGTACCGGGTTATGGTGCACAGGGAGGAGGACAGGGCAAGGATCTGGTACATTTCTTTAATGAGGATGGATTAGGAGCAATTGTAAACTCTTCCCGTGGTATCATCTGTGCTTACAAACAGGATAAGTATAAAAGAGCAGGGAATGACACCGGAGAACTTCGCAGATGCCTCCCGTCTGGCAGTCAAAGATATGATCGCAGACATATCCGGAGCACTTGCACAGAGATAAAAAAATAAAGTTGTGATTTTACAAAGGGAGACAGTTGGATTTTATGAGCGAAAAATTTCAGGAAAATGTTACGGTGCTGAAGCAGCAGTGCATCGGAAAAGATATCTATGACATGACAATCCAGACGAAGCATATTGCAGGACATGCAAAGGCAGGACAGTTTGTATCATTGTACAGTAATGATGCCAGCAAACTTCTGCCACGTCCGATCAGCCTGTGTGGGATTGATGCAGAGGCAGGAACACTTCGTCTGGTATACCGGGTAACGGGAGAAGGAACCGGAACGGAAGAATTCTCCCGGTTAAAAAGCGGGCGATAAGATCCGGGTACTGGGACCGCTTGGAAACGGATTTACCGTGGAGCCGGGAAAAAAGCTTTCCTGATCGGCGGAGGAATCGAATTCCTCCGATGCTTGAACTTGCAAAGAGCATCAAGGCTGCCGGCACCTGTGAATTTGTCAGTGTGATGGGATACCGGGATGCACAGACGTTTCTTCTGGATGAATTTAAAGAACAGGGAGACTGTTACGTGGCAACGGAAGATGGAAGTGTCGGTGCAAAGGGAAATGTGCTGGATGCCATGAAAGAGTATAAGTTAAATGCAGATGTAATATATGCGTGCGGACCGACACCGATGCTACGGGCGTTGAAAGCGTATGCAGCAGAGCAGGGCATGACCTGTTATATTTCCATGGAAGAACGGATGGCATGCGGAATCGGTGCATGTCTGGCATGTGTGTGTAATTCCAAAGAAAAAAGATGCACATTCCAATGTGAAAAACAAGAGAATCTGTAAAGAAGAGGGCCGGTATTTCTGGCTGAGGAGGTGGATCTGTAATGAATACAAGTGTGGAATTATGTGGTGTTACCTTAAAAACCCGGTAATGACGGCATCCGGAACCTTTGGCTCCGGGGCAGAATACAGTGAATTTACAGACTTAAACCGGCTTGGTGCGGTGGTGACCAAGGGTGTAGCCAATGTGCCCTGGCCCGGCAACCCGACCCCTCGTGTGGCTGAAGTATACGGCGGTATGCTCAACGCCGTGGGATTGCAGAATCCGGGAATTGATCTGTTCTGTGAGAGAGATATTCCATTCCTGAAAAAATATGATACTAAAATTATTGTAAACGTATGCGGACACTCGACAGAGGAATACGTGGAAGTGGTAGAACGGCTCGGGGATGAACCGGTGGATATGCTGGAGATCAACATTTCGTGTCCCAATGTAAAGGAGGGCGGCATTGCCTTCGGACAGGATCCGAAAGCGGTAGAAGCAATCACAAAGGAAATGAAAAGTATGCAAAACAGCCTGTGATCATGAAAATCTTTATATCCTTTTCCATTCCTTCGCGCTGCTCAAGGCACAAAACGTCATGAAAAAACGTTGGCTTATTGCAGCTATCTTTTTATAATTGTTCCATAGGGATATTCAGTATACTACAAATCACGGGGAGGTGAGTGGGCTGTCCGTTCATCGGATGACCGTATTTTATATGTGTAGAATGCTTTTTCAAGCACAAATAAGTGTGCCCTGAGCACGTAACCTTATCTTTGTAAAAACAACTCTCGTTTTTATCCTAAGCATTCAGTCAATGCTGTCTACTCCCTATAATCTATTGAACCTATGGTTCTGAAAGGAGTCCCCTATGGCTTTAAAAATTGTGTATCAAATCTGTTGTGGTATTGATGTTCACAAAACTTTGTTGTTGCCTGCATCGCTTCCACTAACAAACAAGGTGTTACCACCTACAAGCGCCATCGTTTCTCAACCTTCACACAAGGGTTAAAGGAATTGTTACAGTGGCTGCTTGACAATCATTGTAAGGATGTCTGTATGGAATCTACCGGTAAATACTGGGTTCCTATTTACAATGTTCTGGAAAAAGATTGCAACATTGTTCTTGCTCATCCTAAATATGTTAAGGCTATCCGTGGAAAGAAAACTGACAAGAAAAGATGCCAAATGGATTGCTGACCTCTTCAAGCATGATCTTGTTGCCGGTAGCTTTATGCCACCCGCTGATATCAGACAGCTTCGTGATCTGATGCGCTATCGTTTTAAACTGACCTGCTTTATGTCCAGCGAGAAGAACCGTCTCCAAAACTGTCTCACGGTTTTCCAACATTCAGTTGGCTTCCGTTGTCTCGGACACCTTTGGTAAAAAGTTCTCAAAGAATCCTGGATAAGATTCTCGAAAATCCTGATGATACTTCTTTTGATATTGAACCTTTAATTCATGGTTCCATGAAGAAAAAAACTTCCCGAACTGGAACTCGCTATTGACGGTTTTATCACACCTGAACAAGCTGGTAAATTAAAGGTTATCAAAAAAAGCACTTTGAAGATTTGGAATCCCGGAAAGCAGAGCTAGAAAAACTGATCCTTGCGCTCGCCAGTCCCTATCAGCAAGAACTCGACCTAATCCTAACTGCTCCATCATTCAAAAATAAATTCACTGCTATCGGAATCATTTCCGAAATTGGTGTAAACATGGAGGCTTTTCCTTCGGCGAAACACTTATGCTCATGGGCTGGTCTTACTCCAACCAACAATGAAAGTGCAGGGAAGAAAAAATCTGTCCGGGTTTCCAAAGCCGGATGTTATATCAAACCACTTCTAGTTCAATGTGCCAACTCAGTGGTTAAAAGTGAAAAACATCCTGAAATCCGTAACCGCTATCTTCGTTTAAGAAAACGTCGCGGTCACAAGAAAGCAATCATTGCAATAGCAAGAATGCTTCTAACAGCATTATACAATATGCTGAAAAATAAGGAACCCTATAATGCTGAACTTTACCGAAAAGTGATGTTCTCCCTGTCAATCGTGAGATTACAATTGAACAGGCAATCTTAATGGCACAGTTCCAAGGTTATAAAATCAAGTCAGCTGCTGAATAGACCTTAACTTTGCTACATATTCAATTTTAAATGACCACCATCTGATGGTCTTTTTGTGATGTCCTTAATGGAATGGATATCCTCTACTATTCTTTTTCAACCTTAAGACCTTCGAGCAAAGAAGCAGTAATGCCTGTGTGAAATTTGAACTGAATGGTCTTTTTTCTTTTTGTTCTTCTAAAAAATCGATGTGCCATTTCGGGCAAAAATCCTACACCCAGTGTTCGAAGAAAGCTAATTCAATGACTCCTGCGCCCATTGCGATGTGACGCATATTTAAAATCCAGGCTTGGCTGGGTAATGCACAATTGTTCTGCGGTTTTTCGAAAATGTCCGGTCTTTCCTAGCGAAGCTGATATAAGTTCATATGACGATTCCTCCAGGATATCCTGGAAGTATGAAATGCAGGTAACTGAAGTGGAATATATCGTTCAGTGGGCAGAAGACAATCGAAGCTACGAACAGAAATACAAAGAACAGATGTGTTTTCATATGTGAGCTGTTTGGCGTTTCCCATATTAACTGTGGTCTGATGGAAACATATTCTGTGGAGCACACAGCTCAAAAACTGAAGAAAAAGAATTATGCGGCAGAGGGGCAGTCTTGTGATCGGAGTAGAACCGATGCCATACAGCGGCATTCCAAATGTAAAAAGAGCCTGGGAGATTGTAAAAAGCAAGTGAATGTGAAAATGCAAAAAGATCATTCTGGATTCCTGGCACTGGCTCAGAAGCAAACCAGCTGATCGATCTTTTGTGTTCTGGAAGGAATTCCGGCAGATAAGATCGTTTCTGTTCAGATCAATGATGTATATGAGAGAGCGTATGCAGAAAAATGTGTTGAGATGAGTCTTGCATGATGCTTCTGGCACCTGGAACAGGATGTGGGAGATACGGCAGCTTTTTGCAGAATGCTTAAGGAAAAGGTGTACAGCCGCGTGCATTCGGAGTAGAAGTGGATCAGTGACAGTATTCTTGCCCGGGGTGTTGAGGAAGCTGCAAGATTCAATTTTGAAAATACAAAAAGTGCTGGAAAGTTCCTGGCCGGAGATTTTGAAGCATATAGAAATTGGGGAAGGAGAAAAGCAACGATGAAATTTTGAGGCAATGTTTCAACCGGTCAAAATCGGAAATATGACAGTCCCTAACCGGTTTGTGATGAGTCCGATGGGAAATAATTTTGCGAATACAGACGGGAAGATGAGTGAACGTTCTGCAGCATATTACGGGGGCGAGAGCAAAAAGGCGGATTTGGATTGATCGCATTTGAAGCAACGGTTGTCTACAAGGAGGCAAAGGGAGGTCCCAGAAAGCCGTGTCTGTTTTCCGATGATACCGTCAGCAATTTTAAAGAGGCTATTTTAGCCTGTCATAACGGAAAGGGGGCGAAGGTTTTCCATTCAGCTTCAGCATGCAGGTCCGGAAGGAAACCTTAAGGTGACGGGGTATCTGTTAAAATCGGCAAGCAGTATTCCTGCCTCTGTGAAGACAGAAATCCCAAAAGCAATTTCTACGGAAGAATTGTACCGGCCGATCGAGGCTTACGGAGATGCGGCTTTGCGGGCGAAACAGGCGGGAGCAGATGCAGTGGAAGTACATTGTGCCCATGGATATCTTGTAAGTTCTTTTATCTCTGAAAGAACCAATAAACGGCAGGATGAATTTGGCGGATGCTTTGAAAATCGTATGCGTCTTCCAAACCGATCATAGAAAATATCCGTAAAAAAACAGGTGGAACACTTGCTGTAATCTGCAGAATCAATGGTTCGACGATGTGGTGGGAGGTCAGACACCGCAGTGATGCAGCTGCAGTTGCATCTTATCTGGAAAAGAATGTGGTGTAGATGCGCTTCATGTATCGAGAGCAGTGCACCTGCATGATGATATATGTGGGGGCCGTTGCTTCTTCATGAGGGGATTCAGTTCTGGCTGTGTGACAGAAATCAAGCAGGCGGTTAAGATCCCGGTGATTACAGTAGGACGTTATATACGGAACCACAGTATGCAGAGCTGATGGTAGAAGAAGGAAGGGCGGATCTGATTGCTTTTGGCCGTCAGAGTATCGCAGCATCCTGAGCTTCCGCGAAAGGCAAAGGACGGAGAACTGGAATTACTCCAGCCGTGTATTGATGTCTGCAGGGATGTGTGCCAAACATGTTCCGGGAGAAGCAATTACTTGTCTGGTCAATCCTCTGGCAGGAAGAGAAGCCGAGCTTCGATCTGGCAGAACAGAAGAAAAAGTTGTCGTTGTCGGCGGAGGACCGGGGAGGTTTATATGCGGCATATGTATGTGCGCTTCTAGGACATGATGTGACTTTATACGAAGAAAAAGAGATGCTTGGCGGAAATATGCGTCTGGCAGCTTATCCCCCGGGAAAAGGATGTATTAATGGCATGATCTGCAGTTACATCAACAACTGTAAGGGCACAGGGAGTAACGATTGAATTAAATACGTCCGTAACACCGGAGCCGCTCCGGGAGAAAAAGCCGGATGCGGTGATTGTTGCCACAGGTTCCAAACCTCTCATGCTGCCGATTCCGAATTGAAAAGACAGTACATGCAGCAGATGTACTGGAAGGAAATGTAAAAACCGGGAAAACGTGTTCTGGTAGTCGGAGGCGGCATGGTAGGATGTGAAGTGGCGGATTTCCTTGGAGAACTGGGACATCAGGTATCAATTGTGGAACTCCGTGACGAATTAGGCGCAGATGCGATCCCGGAACATAGAAAATTCCTGATGAAAGAACTGAATGAGTATCAGGTACAGGGGATTACAGGTGCAAAAAGTGACAGAATTTCATGAGGATGGTGTCTCTTATGTTCTGGAGAATGGAACAGAAGGTCGTGTGGAGCAGGTGGATACTGTGGTGCTTGCAATGGGATACCGTAATTACGATCCTCTGAGCCAGGAAATCAAAGTATTTGCAAAAAGAAGTATTTGTGATAGGAGATTCAGTTCGTGCGCGAAGAGCGATGGATGCTACGAAGGAAGCATTCGAAACAGCAATGATGATTTAGGAAAGAAAGGAGAATTGTTATGGAGATTAATGGAAGAACAGGATTTTTTTTGCCCGATCGGTTCACCGGTAGGGACATTCCGGTTCACCGGCAATGTATAATTACAGTTTTCAGAAGACAGAACAGGATTATGTTTATCTGGCATTTGACGGATCTTGACAAGACAGAAGAGGCAGTCAGTGCGTTGAAAGCACTTGGATGTAAGGGGGTTAATGTGACCATGCCATGCAAGACAAAGGTGGCAGAGCTGGCAGATGAGCTTTCTGACGCAGCAGAACCGATCGGTGCCTGCAATACAGTTGTGGTAAAAGACGGAAAGCTTCATGGACATAATACGGATGGAATCGGATTTGTGAGAAATCTCAAGGAGCACGGTGCAGATGTAAAAGATAAAGCGATCACTGTTATGGGTGCAGGGGGAGCAGCTACTGCGATCCAGGTTCAGGCCGCATTGAAGGGGCAAAGAAGATTTATATTTTCAATTGTAAGGCGATAAATTTTATGCGAATGCAGAAAATACGGCAAGAAAAATTGAAAACAAGGTTCCTGGTGTAACTGTAGAGGTATATCCTTTGGAAGACAGCCAGAAATTATATGAAAAATCAAAGAAAGTGATATCCTTGTGAATGCAAACCAAGTCAGGAATGAAACCGGCAGAGGATGAGTCGTTGATCAAAGATGTATCCGTATTCCAGCCGGATTTTGTAGTTGCAGATGCGGTTTATAATCCAAGAGAAACAAAACTGATTCGGGAGGCAAAGCAGCAGGCTGCAAAATTGCACTGGGCGGAATTGGTATGCTTCTATGGCAGGGCGAAGCTGCTTTCCGGATTTTTACAGGAGAGAGCATGCCTACGGAGGAAGTGTATGAAAGATTTTTTTCGAGGATAAGGAAAAAGGATTCCGGGCAACATGGAATATGATATAGAACAAATCAGAAATGAGCTTGGAAAAGGAATGAACATCGAAAAAAAATAGCAGAGAAACTGAACTTAGATCAAGCGTATGTTGAATTTTTGTTTTGGTTTGAATTTTATAAAAAGTGTGAAACGTCCTTTCTGGTGAACTGTCCGGTGGGAGATTATCCGTGATATGAGTAGTCTCCCCTGTTTTATACGGGCAGCTTCCGGGAAGAAATTCAGGAGATTTTAACTGTGGCTGATAAAAAAATTGAAATAACCGAAAAATTATGATAAAATTGAGAAGATTTAACAGATTACAGGGGCATACAGATGTCCATAAATATGGAGGTTTAAGGAAGATGGAAGCATACAAACAGGAATTTATTGAATTTATGGTAGACAGTGATGTATTAAAATTTGAGAGTTTACATTGAAGAGCGGAAGAAAATCTCCGTTTTTTATGAATGCAGGCGGATATGTAACAGGTTCTCAGCTGAAAAAGCTGGGTGAGTATTACGCGAAGGCAATTCACGATAAATACGGCGATGACTTCGATGTGTTATTCGGACCTGCTTATAAGGGAATCCCGCTTGAGTTGTAACAGCAATTGCATATAGTGAATTATACGGAAAAGAAGTACGTTACTGTTCAGACCGCAAAAGAAGAAAAAGATCACGGTGCAGACAAGGGAAGTTTCCTTTGAAGTAAATTAAAAGACGGAGACCGTGTTGTGATGATCGAGGATGTAACTACATCTGGAAAATCTATGGAAGAAACAGTTCCAAAAGTAAGAGGTGCTGCCGATGTGAGATCGTCGGACTGATGGTGTCATTAAAACCGTATGGAAGTCGGAAAAGGCGGAGAAAAAATGTGCATTGGATGAAGTGAAAGAGCTGTATGGCTTTGACACCGCAGCAATCGTAACAATGGAAGAAGTCGTAGAACACCTCTACAACAGACCATATAAAGGAAAAGTAATCATTGACGATACATTGAAAGCCGCAATCGATGCATATTATGAAATGTATGGTGCAAAGTAAGCGGGGAGTGAAAGAAGATGGAGAAGGCATATAAAACAATGAGTCAGGCAGGAGCAGGAAGCATTGTGATCGGAATCATTACGATCGTAACAGGCGTGACAGCCGGAATTATCGCCATTGTCAATGGGGCACGTCTGTTGAAAAATAAGAGCGAGATTACATTTTAGCTGTGGAAAACGGGGGAGTAATTTGAATCAGAGACAGGTGAAAAGAACCCGCACGGTGGGAAAAATATTATTTGTGCTCTATATTTTTTTCTTATTATATTTCCCTTGATCTTCTCAGACTGGTACGGACGCAGCGGTATTTAGTGAAGAATACCTAATCTTCAATCTTGTGCTTTTCAAGGAGATCGAGACGTTTTGTGGAATACCGGCTTACAGGCTTTCGCGTATTTACCAATTTTGGAAATATCCTGATTTTGTGCCATATGGATTTTTTATATCCGTTGCCAGCAGGATGAGAGGCTTTTTGATGACATTGTTCTATAGCTTGGGACTGAGCCTCGGAGTGGAAGTATTTCAGCTTTTGACAAGAGTGGGAAGCTTTTGACGTAGATGATCTGTTACTGAATACGATCGGCGGAATTTTAGGATATGTATTGTTTTTGATCTGTAATGGGATAAGGAGAAAATATGATGGCAGGAGAAAAAAAGGAAAAAAAGGAAAATAAGGAAAAGAAAGAGAAGAAAGAGAAGAAAGAGAAGAAAGAAAAATCAGACAGGCAAGACAGGGAAAAAAGTTCTTGTATGTATGCGATTTTTTCATTGTTTGTTCTTGTATTGTTGATTCTTCATGCGTATACAATGCGTGAGAAAACGGCAGATATTGCAGGCATTGGGACTGATCGATATGATGTTTACAGTTTTTGGAATCCGGGCAGGTCTTAAGGGACGTCAGGAGCCGGAAAAAGACATTTACGTGCTGGCTCGAATCGTACTTAACGGGCTGGTATTGTTGGTTCTGATCATGATATTTTTAGGGAGGACTCTCATAGATGAAATTGGAAACATGGCAGCGGATAGAAACGAGATGTATGGAACGCCACCAGCTCTCAATAGAAAGACTGCAGATGATCGATCAGGAAGAGACTGTGCAGGACAGGTATCGGCCGTATTTCCGGATGTGTGCCGCTTTTTTGCTCAAACTGGAATCACTTCGCAGAACAATAGAAGACCACAGTTTTGAAACCTTCACTCTGGAAGAGAGGAAGAGATGGAATCAGGAGCTGTATGTAGATATTCTGGGGAAAACTATAAGAAGAGTTTTTGCTGATCCGACATATGCGGTAAAAGATGCTTTTCAGAAGTCTATGGACAGCTCCTGAGTTTTTGTATACAGAATTGCGCAGCGGGATTCTGTATGCATTTTCGAACAGATTGGATTATCTGACGATCTTAAATGAGTTGTTTCTGGAGATCTATCAGTGTTTTGAAGCGCAGGAACAGCCGGAATACAGGAATTTAAGAGAGTGTGTACTGGTATGCAAGCGATTACTGCGATGTATTTCTGGCAGATCATCTCAGAGAGTCCATAAATCCAGTGTACACAAAATCAGTCATTGACAGGATCAGGGAAATGGATCTTTCAGATAACCGGTATCTGTATTCTTACGGGGAATATGTGGGAGAGAAAGAACTGGAAACGGCAGAATATTTCAGAAATCTTTCCGAGGAGGCTCTTTGGAAAATAGC
>VOFI01002112.1_pt1 | contig 13760 bp, 15 predicted proteins | sample 5384131 | NCBI WGS metagenome assembly VOFI01 (sample SAMN12384728, study PRJNA508395) | human gut metagenome | isolation source: healthy gut H | host: Homo sapiens
ATGTGTGGCTATGGTCGGCGATGGCATTAACGATTCACAGGCATTGGCACGGGCCGATGTGAGTGTGGCTATGGGAAAGGGAACCGATGTGGCTATGGATATAGCTATGGTAACTTTGATGAACTCGGACTTGGCTTTGTTGCCGAGAGCGATAAAGCTATCGCGAAAGACCGTAAGAATTATCCGGGAGAATCTTTTTTTGGGCTTTCGGCTATAATGTAGTGTGCATCCCTATTGCAGCCAGGGAGTCCTTTATCCCGTAGGGATATTATTGTCTCCCATGTGGGCGAGTGCTGCTATGGCATTCAGCTCGGTATCGGTGATACTCAACAGTCTGAGGTTACGATAAGGAATAATTAAATAATATAGAGAAATGATACAAGTAAAAACTTCGGCCAAGTGTGCAGGTTGTGTTGCCAAGATAGCGGAACAGCTAAATGCGTTTTTGACTCCTGTGCAGTGGAGTATCGATTTGTCGTCTCCCGATAAATTATTGACGGTGAAAGCCGACGTGTCTGCGGAGAAAGTTGTAGAGGCTGTGCGTGCCGCCGGGTTTAAGGCCGAATTATTGTAGAGGAACCGTACAGACGAGTACGAAATCATCGTATATGCGATACCAAACGGTGTAGGCTTTTGTGGCTTCGGTACGAGTCTCCCACGCCGATAGGTAGCCTTCTTCTGTAAGGAGGGCGGGGACGATATGCAAATGTTCCCGAAAGTCTATCCCGGTCTCGGGTATAACTTTGAAAAGGGCTTCTTTTGCCGACCAGCAGATGTGCAGCCACTTTTTCCGATTCTCTGATGATATATTCAATTCAGGGGCGTTAAATACGCGTGGGGCTACTTTTTCTATTTTTTCGCCTATTCGTTCGATATCTATTCCTATCGGTAAGAAAGGGTGGTAAGCCACAGCTACCCATTCTTTTGTGTGTGAAATCGATATGTGACCGGACTTTCTGAGTAAGTGAGGTTTACCCTCGGCGGTGTAGGTTATATCGTCGTTTAGAGTTTCTTTTATTCTGTTTAGCGACAATCGGGATGCAGCCCGTTCGCAGAATCGTTTGGGGGAAAGATTTTGTGAATCTATGAGTCTTCGCTCTTTTTCTGAAAGCAGGGTGGCTATGGTCTGTTCATTTTCTGTGAGCTGCCACAAAACGATTGTCGCTCCGAATTTTGTCGATATGTGTTCGTGAAAAGGCATTATTCGGCACGAGTTTCGATACTTTCGATTAGGTGAATAATATCATCTGATAAGTAGTCGATGACCGGAGCGATAGAGTCGCTTTTGCCGGATTCATCGAAATAAAGAGCTCCTCTCAGCAAGTATCGGGTACTGTCGGTAACTACAAATTGTAAAGGCGTAGCACTTTCGGCAGAGAGGTTATACAAGGTTGCATAGATTTTTCGTTCAGGATCTTCGTAATTACCTGCTTTTATGAAGTCCGGACGAATACTTTGCCTGTAAACCAAGTCTTTACTTTCGTTTAGCAGGCTTTCGAGATTTTGTGCAAGATGTGATAACTGCAATAAATAGTGGCTCTATAACGAGGATATCTTATGTTTAGCCATTTAACGTCGTTTTTGTGTAATGTGGTGTCTTTGTCGAGGGTAGCTGTTGTACCGTCTGGAATTTCGAAAGAAATAAAAGGGGATAATAAAGTCATTTCTTTATATTCTTCGGGGTATGGGTCTATACGAAAGTATCCATCTGGAAGAGGTGTATATTTTCTGTGGCAGGAAAATATTACCGGTCCCATAGTTATGAAGAGGGTCGTATATAGTATGGCTTTATTCAATCGCATGTGAAAGTGTGGATATGAATCGATGGTTTGCTTCACTCTTCCGAAGAGGAATTGATAATCACTTTTTACTTTGCCGATACGCCGTTTGTCTAGTTCGAGTACGATGAACTGGCATCTTCCATAATCGATTTGTTCTTTTATTTTGGGGAAGTCTTCTTTGATATCTAAAATAAGTCCGGCCAGTGTCTCGGCATCTTCTGCTTTGTCACCGAATTCATTTTCGTCTAGTCCTGTGATTTTGTAAAAGTCGTTTAAAAGTATTTTCCCTTCGAATATATAGGTGTTTTCATCTATCTTCGTATAGTTTTTCTCTTCCTCGTCATATTCGTCGCTGATGTCACCGACTATTTCTTCCAAAATATCTTCCATAGTCACTATTCCCCGATGTGCCTCCGAACTCATCGACAACGATTGCCATGTGTATTTTTTCGTGCGGAATTCTTCTAACAAATCGTCTATCATTTTCGTCTCGGGGACGAAATAAGCTCGGCGCATTAATTTGTGCCAATCGAACGATGCCTCTTGACCGATGTAGGGTAATAGGTCTTTACTGTATATGATTCCTTTAATGTCGTCCTCGGTCGTATCGTAGACCGGGAGCCGGGAGTATCCGGTTTCGATAATCGTGTCGAGGAGTTGTTTGAAGTCTGTCCGCATTTCAATATCGGTGATGTCGACCCGGGCCGTCATGACTTCTTCGACCGTTTTACCTCCGAATTTTATAATCCCTTCGAGCATTTTTTTTCGTCGTTAGCTTCGACATTTGTCATTTCCAGAGCCTGCGAAAGTTCATTCATGGAAATGTTGGTGTTTTTTCGTACGATACGTTTATTTACGATATGGGTTGAACGAACCAAGAAATTGGCCAACGGGGAGAATATTTTTTCCTAATAAAGACAATCCTTTGCAGCTTTTTCCTAGCCCAAACGACAGGTTTTAGATTCGCATAAAATTTAGGAATCACTTCTCCGAATAAGAGAAGGAGGAAGGTGAGCAGGATTGTCTGGAAAATAAAGTCCAATACTTCACTATTGAAGTGTAGAATATCTGAGAAGAAAAAATTACAAAGGATAACGACTGCTACATTGACTAAGTTGTTTGATATAAGTATCGTAGCTAAAAGGTGTTCGGGGTGGGCGAGTAATCGTTTGACTAAACGATCCCGAGGGGATTCTTCGTCGAATTCTTGTAACTCTTCTGACGTGAGGGAGAAATAGGCTATTTCAGAAGCTGAGACAAATGCAGAAACACACAAAAATAATCCGGCCAATACGATTGCTAAAATAGCTCCTCCTGACGGAGCTGTAATTTCTATGGCTGAGGAGAATACCGATAAATACGAATCTGGGTCCAAGAATCAGTGGGATTAGTTAAACAATGGGTATCTGCCGAATTTTATCTATTTCGGCCGTATTTTTTCCATTTTTATAAATACATAGATACCAGTTAATTTCTCGCAAAATTACAATATTATATTAGAAAGGCAAATCATCATCGCTACTATTTTCAATAGGGGAATTGTAGCTTGTGTTTGCCGGAGAGGAATTATTTTGCGACTGGGACATTACCGGAGCAGAACTCGGTGATGATTGTCCGTCGCGTCGGCCCAATAACTCCATATTGTCGACATAAATTTCGGTTGTGTATCGACGAATCTTGTTTTGGTCTTCCCATGAACGAGTGCGAATCTTACCTTCGATATATAGTTGAGTCCCTTTGCGGACATACTTTTCTGCTATTTCGGCTAATCCGCGCCAAACTACGATGTTATGCCATTCTGTTTTATCGGGTATTTGTATACCGCTTTGGGTCGTATATCCACGCTCGGTCGTGGCCAATGTGAAATTGGCGACACATACATTGTTTTCGAGGTATCGAACATCTGGGTCTTTCCCTACATTCCCCTATCAGAATAACCTTATTTACTGACATAGTCGTTGAGTGATTGTAAAATTAATTTTCAAAGATAGCGAAAGAAGAGAGCAGAAGCAAACGGAAATCTTGTTTCCGGCTTGGCTATGCCGAATCGCATCGTATCTTCGTAGCGTCAAAGATAGTGAAAGTTACGCATAGAACAAGACAGGTCTATTCGTTTTTTGAGTTAAGGTGTATCTTATTTTTGATTGGTAACCAATATAATCGAAAAGAAAAACAAACGCCCCCTTGTATGGTTTATAAAAATACCCCGTTAGAACAGACTAACGGGGCTTATGATGGTAGTGAGAATAGAACCCGATTTTATTATTTGGCGGCTTTCAATCCTCGGATAACTGCGGAGGAGAATCCTGCGGCTTCCATTTCATTCAGACCTTTTATGGTAATACCGCCGGGAGTAGTTACTTTGTCTATCTCGACTTCGGGGTGGGAGCCGTTAGTCAATAATAATTCCGCTGCGCCTTTGACCGTTTGTTCTACGAGTAAAGCCGCATCTTTGGGATAAATTCCCATTTCTATTCCACCCTCGATGGCCGCTCTCATATAACGCATGACAAAAGCTGTTCCGCAGGAGCAGAGTGCTGTCCCTGCTGTCATCAGATTCTCTTCGATGAGAAGGCTTTTCCCGAGGCTGTCGAATAGAGACCGAATATAATCTATTTGTTCCGGTACGGCATTGTAGGGCGAAATGAGAGTCATACTTTGTCGAATAGAGACGGCCGTATTGGGTATTACTCTAAAAATAGCCGGAGCCGCATCTTCCGATGAGAATAATTCGGACAATCTTTCCAATGTGATACCCGCTACCACCGAAACGATGATTTGCCGGGGGGAAAGTCCAGCACTCCACGTATGTCGTATGCCACACTGTCGAGTATCCAGGGTTTAACGGCCAAAATGATAACATCGGCATCCTTGACGGCTTCTTTGTTGTCGGTGGTCGTATGAATCGAAGGATTAAATGATTTGAGTTCGTTTAGTTTTCTTCTCCTCGGTTACTGACTGTGATTTCCGACGGAGCAACGATTGAACTTTGAGACAATCCGCGGGCTATGGCTCCCCCATGTTCCCGCCTCCGATAATTGATATCTTCATGAGAGTATGTTTTTAAGTTTGCCGATAAAACAATCGGCTTGTTCTTTGGATAACGACAGAGGCGGAAGCAGTCGAATGACATTCGTTCCCGAAGCTCCCGTAAATACATGTTGCTCGAAGAGTAGCTTGTTCCGAAGTTCTTTGACCGGGTAATCGAATTCGAGTCCTATCATTAGGCCTTTACCTCTTATGTCTTTAATTTGCGGTATTGTTTTGAGCTGGGATATGAGATACTCTCCGACGGTGGCTGCATTCTCGATTAAATTTTCTTCTTGCATGACATCGAGGACAGCACAAGCGGCGGTGCAGGCTAAATGATTCCCTCCGAAGGTGGTTCCCAACATACCGTAGACCGGTGTGAAAGCAGGGCTGATGAGGACACCGCCGATGGGAAATCCGTTGCCCATTCCTTTTGCGACAGTGATCAAATCGGGGCGTATGCCGGAGTGTTGGTGTGCGAAAAATTTTCCGGTTCGACCATATCCCGATTGTACTTCATCGAGAATGAGAATGACCTGATTTTGGGTACATATATTTCTAAGTTCTTTCAAAAATTGTGTGTCGGGTACTTGTATTCCTCCTACACCTTGTATGCCTTCGATAATAACGGCGCAGACATCTCCCTTCGAAATCTCTTTTTTCACTCGTTCGATGTCGTTGAGCGGTAAAAAAGCCACTTCAAAAGTGTCGTTGATGGGAGCGACTATTTTGGGGTTGTCGGTTACTTTCACTGCGGCAGAGGTTCTTCCGTGAAATGCTTTGGAGAAAGCTATTACCTTTTTCTTCCCCGTGTGGAACGAGGCCAGCTTCAAAGCGTTTTCATTGGCTTCCGCTCCCGAATTGATGAGGAATAGGGAATAGTCTTCATATCCCGATATTTTCCCTAATTTATCGGACAATTGCTGTTGGAGACTGTTTTTGACCGAGTTGGAGTAAAATGTAAGTCTCTGTGCCTGTTCGGTGATTTTGTTTATATAATAAGGGTGCGAGTGTCCGATGGAAATGACGGCATGACCACCGTAGAGGTCGAGATATTCATTCCCTTCTGTATCGTAAGTATAACAGCCTTTCCCCGATTTTATTTCTATATCGAACAGGGGGTATACGTCGAAAAGTTTCATATCTTTTTTTGTTAAAAAGCCGATGGTTTTAAATGTAAGCCAACCCGTTCATGCAATCCGAAAAGCAGATTCATGTTATGCACAGCTTGTCCCGATGCCCCTTTTAATAAATTGTCGATCACAGAAACGATGAGCAGTTTGTTATCATGTTTTTCGAGATACAACAGACATTTGTTGGTATTGACAACTTGTTTCAAGTCGGGCATTTTGTCGGTGAGAAATGTAAATTTATGATCGTCGTAATATGAATTGTATAAATCTTTCAATAGTTCTATTTCGACAGGACAGTCGAGATACAGCGAAGCGAAAATACCCCTGAGAGAAATTCCCTCTGACCGGAATAAAGTTGATCGGAGCCGAGAAACTGTTTTGCAGTTTGGACAGGCTCTGGCGTATTTCGTCCAAATGTTGATGAGTGAAAGGTTTATAAATGGAAATATTGTCGTTGCGCCAACTGAAATGAGACGTCTGCGACGGTTTTGTCCGGCTCCTGTCGATCCGGTGATTGCGTGCACATGGATTTCATTGTTCAGCAGCAGATTTTTTGCCAATGGCAGCAGAGCCAATTGAATGGCCGTAGCAAAACAGCCGGGATTGGCCACTCGTTTAGAACGAATGATGTATTTCCTGTTCAATTCGGGCAGACCGTATATGAAGTCATTACCGGGAGCATCGAGCCGATAGTCGGTCGATAAATCGATGATGCGCAGTTCTTCGGGAAGGTTATGACTCTCTATGAATTTACGGGTATCTCCGTGTGCCGTGCAGAAGAAAAGCAGGTCTATCTCGTCGAAAGGAGTTTCGTTGGTGAATATGAGATCGGTTTCACCGAACAGACCGGTATGTATGTCGGTAATTTTGTTTCCGGCGTTACTTTTCACTGTGAACGAAAATGATTTCTACATCGGGGTGGTTGATCAATAGTCTTATAAGTTCTCCGGCAGTGTAGCCGGCCCCTCCGATGATACCTACTTTTATCATAATTACGGGTTTAATAATTTAATTCGGCGTCTAATCTACAATTTATTTTTTGTTTTTATTTTGTACGGAATAGAAAATTTTCATTTGGTTACCCAGAATTTTGGTAAAGCCCTTTACATCGTCGGCACTCCACGCTTTATTTACCTCGCCGTATTCGCCAAAGTCCGATTTCATGAGATCGTAATCGCTTTCGACCCCCACTAAAACATAGCGATAAGGGTGTAGCTCGATGATTACACGTCCGGTAACGTTTTGTTGCGAACTATCGAGAAAAGCCTCTATATCGCGCATGACTGGTTCGAGGTATTGAGCTTCGTGTAAAAACATTCCATACCACGTGCCTACTTGATCTTTCCAATATTGTTGCCACTTGGTGAGGGTGTGTTTTTCCAACATCTTATGTGCAGCGATAATAAGCATGGGTGCGGCTGCTTCGAATCCGACTCTGCCTTTAATACCGATGATCGTATCTCCGATGTGCATATCGCGTCCTATGGCATAGGGAGCGGCGAGCGCTTCGAGGTCTTGGATCGCAGCGACTTTATTGTCGTATGCTTTTCCATTGATCCCGGCTATTTCACCTTTGACGAAATCGAGTGTGATAGTCTTGCTTTGAGTAGCTGTCATTTGTGATGGATAGGCCGACTCCGGCAGGGTTTGATTGCTTTTTAGCGTCTCTTTACCTCCTATACTCGTTCCCCACAAACCTTTGTTTATAGAGTATTCCATTTTTTTTGAAGTCGGCTGTATATCCGTGCTTTTTGAGATATTCTATTTCGTATTCACGAGTCAATGTCATATCTCGGGTCGGAGTGATAATCCCGATTTCGGGAGCCAATATTTGGAATGTGAGGTCGAACCGTACTTGGTCGTTTCCGGCTCCGGTACTACCGTGCGCTACATAATCGGCTCCGATTTCTTTGGCATAATTGATGATGGCTATGGCTTGGAAGATTCGTTCGGAACTGACAGAAATAGGGTAGGTCCCGTTTCTTAGAATATTCCCGAATACCATGTATTTGATACTTTTCTGATAATATTCTTGTGTTATATCGAGTGTAGCATGTTGTACCGCACCCAATTTGTAGGCTCGTTCTTCGATGGATTTTAATTCTTCTTGATTAAAACCTCCGGTGTTGGCAATGGCTGTATATACGTCGTATCCGCATTCTTCCGATAGATATTTAACGCAAAACGAGGTGTCCAAGCCTCCGCTAAAAGCTAATACTACTTTCTTTTTTGCCATGATGTTTTTGTTATTTGAGTTCTTGGTTGTCTTTGTTTTCATGTTCGTGAGGATCGTAAAGCATGCCTGTGCAGAGACACATGCGTCGATTGTTTCGTTGCAAGATGTCGAAGTTCACACAACTTTCGCACCCTTTCCAAAAGGCAGGGTCGTCGGTTAACGAAGCAAATGCTACGGGTCTGTATCCTAATTCGTTATTTATTTTCATGACTGCTTCGCCAGTCGTTAATCCGAATATCTTGGCTTCCGGAAATCGTTCGCGGGATAACTCGAAAGCCTTGCGCTTGATTCTTTTGGCTAAACCGTGTCCCCGATAAGTATCGACGACGATTAATCCCGAGTTGGCTACAAACTGTTTGTTGCTCCAACTTTCGATATAACAGAAGCCGGCGAACTTGTCTCCGTCCAATGCTATGATTGCTTTTCTTTCCAGCATTTTTTGTTTTACATATTCGGGAGAACGCTTTGCAATTCCGGTTCCTCTTATTTTTGCAGCTCTCTCGATTGTGTCGAGAATCGTGTCGACGTATTTAATGTGTCGTTCGTCGGCTACAAATACTTTTATTTCTTCCATGATGTGTAAACCTCTTCTCCTTAAAAGAGGTGTTGTAGGTGTTGTTATAGGATCAGTTAAAAAATTAGTCATGTAAAACCGGGATAAAGGGCGAAAGAGCCAACATGGCCTGTTGATGGGATATGTTTTCTTCCAGAATTACCAAAACCGTATCGTCTCCGGCAATAGTTCCTAATACTTCGGGAGGAGTATTGCTATCTATATCGTATGCGAGACTTCCTGCATATCCCGGTCTTGTTTTAATTACAGACAAATTTCCTGAGAAATTAATGGAAATGAATCCTCCGGGTATTTGTCGCTCGGGATTCTCCGATAGTTTTTCCTGCATCAATTTGCCTATACTCCCTATTTCGGGCATAATATATACATATGAACCGTCATTGCCGGGAACTTTGGCAATCCTCAATTGTTTCAGGTCTCGGGACAAAGTAGCCTGTGTTAAATCAAATCCTAATTCGTGTAATTTTTTCAAGATTTCATCTTGGCTTTTTACTCTTGAATGGATAATAATTTCTCTTATAGCTTGTAAGCGGGCAACTTTATTTTTCATGCCTATGATATATTTGAATAATTATGCGGCAAATATAGTTTAAAAATGAAAATGGTAGAATAGATTTTGTATATTTTTTACAATATAGGGTGATATTTAAACCATTATTGCATGCGTATTCAATTTGTATTCATAAAAAAAGGCGGGAAATGTTTTCCGCCTTTTTTTATCTGTATTGTCGTGTTGGATAGTCTTTTTATATTCCGAGAACCGACGATAGTTCGGGGAGGATATTGAGGGCGGAGTTGTCTGTTGTGCAGGGAACAATCGTCGCATATCCACGTTCCAACCAATACTCGTCTGTATCGGTTGCTTCGGGTTCGGCATTTTTAAATTTTCCGGTTAGCCAGTAATATTCCTGTCCGTGAGGATCTGTCCGGCAATCATATTCTTCGGTCCAATGACCTTGTGCGGCTCTACAAATCTTCGAGCCTTTGAGTTGGGGCACATCGGGAATATTGATATTAAGTCCTATGTTTTGGGGCCAGTGGTTATGGGTCAATGCTTTTTGGCATACGTCCAAAATGAGTTCCCGACAGTGTGAAAAATCGGCATCGGCTTTGTGATTGCAAAGGGAGAATCCGATAGAAGGTATATGTAATAAGGCTCCTTCAAAAACAGCCCCCATTGTTCCCGAATAGATGACACTTACTCCCGAATTGGAGCCGTGGTTAATACCCGATACGATTAAGTCGGGGCGTTCGTCTAAAAGAATGTTCATCGACAACTTGATACAGTCGACCGGTGTCCCGTTGGTTCGGATTGCGAGAAACCCATCTCGCTCTTCGACGACTTTCATGCGAAGGGGAGAAGTTACGGTAATTGCAGAGCTTTGTCCCGAGCGGGGCGCATCCGGAGCGACTATGAGAATATCTCCCTAAGGGTTTTAGAAAATCGGCGACTTCGCGGATACCTTTGGCTTGTATGCCGTCGTCATTAGTGATGAGAATGAGAGGTTTATGAGAACGTGTTATTTTTTTCATATAAAGAGAAAATATGTTTGACTATTACAAAGATAGGGTAAGACGTGAATCGAAACAAGTTCACTCGGATATACCGAGGCTCACTTCATTTTTGCTTTATGCAAAGGTAATGAATAATACTCGTTTTTATGTTTTAACGGATAATATGGAGTCATAAAATAGGTAAAAAGACAGATTTTATCCTCATAGGATTCTTGTAAAAAAAAGTGTATCTTTACGCAGAAAATGGAGAAGTGATTCTGCTGATTTATCAACAAAAAGGGTCACTTATCAACAATTATGATATTTTCGGGCATCCGAGAGAATGAAATACAAATTAAAAGATATTCCTTTGCGATGGGAAACTCGTGAAGAAAGGGTATCTCGGCGCAAGAAATGGGATTTCATTTTGCTTCCGGCTACACTGTCTTCGTGAAGAAAAAATAACAGTATGGGTAAAATTATCGCTATTGCAAATCAAAAAGGAGGAGTCGGAAAGACAACGACTTCTATAAATTTGGCCACTTCGTTGGCGGTTCTGGATAAGAAGGTTTTGCTCATTGATGCCGATCCCCAAGCAAATGCTTCGTCTGGTTTGGGAGTGGATCCGCAACAGGTGAAGTCGTCTATTTATGAATGTTTGGTGGGGCAATCCTCGATCAAGGAATCGGTTGTCGAAACTTGTGTGGAGGGATTGGGTTTGGTCGCCTCTCATATCGATTTGGTTGGAGCAGAACTCGAATTGATGAATTTGAAAAATCGGGAGCGGGTTTTATCTCATGTGTTGAGCGAAGCGCGAGGCGATTATGATTATATTTTGATAGACTGTTCTCCATCGTTGGGACTGATTACGGTCAACGCTCTTACGGCGGCAGATTCTGTTATTATTCCCGTACAGGCAGAGTATTTCGCTTTGGAAGGGATCAGCAAGTTGTTTAACACGATCAAGATCATAAAATCGAAATTGAATCCTCAGCTCGAAATCGAAGGCTTTTTGTTAACGATGTATGATGCTCGTTTGCGTCTCGCAAATCAGATATATGAAGAGTTGAAGGGGCATTTCGGGAACTTGGTATTTAATACGGTCATTCAACGGAATATCCGTTTGAGCGAGGCTCCGAGTCACGGGCTTCCGGCTTTGCTATACGATTGTGAGTCGAGGGGTAGTGTCAATCACATGGAACTGGCGAAAGAATTGATAATGAAAAATAGATAAGCGGCTAAAATCGATAAGTTATGGCAACTCCTAAAAGAAGTGCATTGGGTAGAGGTTTGGATGCGTTGATTTCGATGGATAACATTGTAACCAGCGGCACATCTTCTATTCATGAAATAGAATTATCCCAGATTGTGCCTAATCCCGATCAACCTCGTCGGGAATTCGATCAGGAAGCTCTCGAAGAATTGGCAAGCTCTATTCGGGAATTGGGTATTATACAGCCTATTTCGTTGCGGCAGGTAGATGGTGGAAATTATCAGATTATTGCCGGAGAGAGGCGATATAGAGCTGCACAAATGGCCGGGTTGGAAACGATTCCCGCCTATGTGAGAACGGTAGAGGACGAAACGTTGATGGAGATGGCTCTTATTGAGAACATTCAACGGGAAGACTTGAACTCCATAGAGATTGCATTGGCTTTCCAGAAATTGATAGAGTTGTATCAACTGACACAGGAAAAACTGAGTGAGCGGGTCGGGAAGAAGAGGACGACGATAGCCAACTATCTGCGTTTGCTGAAACTTCCGGCCGAGGTACAGATAGGATTGCGGGATAAACGTATCGATATGGGGCATGCTCGGGCGTTGTTGTCTGTTGCCGACCCTGCTTTACAGTTGGAGTTGTACGAGCGTATATTGTCCGACGGATTGAGTGTGCGTAGTGTCGAAGACTTGGCTAAAACTTTATCTGCCGGAGGAGAGCGAGCCCGTAAGAAAGCACAGAAGAAAGTTATGATGCGACAAGAGTATAATGTGCTGAAATCGCATTTGTCCGATTTCTTCAACGCTAAGGTTCAGTTTACCTGTGATGAAAAAAGGGAAAGGGAAAATATCTATTCCATTTAAGAACGAAGAAGATTTGGAACGGATTATCGGTTTGTTCGATAAATTGAAATAAGATTTTGGGAATATCGGGTGACATGGGATTGAGACGTGCCGTGATTATTATTTTTATAATTGCGTTATTACCATTGTCTATTCTTGAAGTCAAGGCCGATTCGAATATTGGATATCAGGAATTAGTAGAGGTAGAAGTTAATTCTGCCGATACGGTGGAAATGGAGAATGCGAGATATAATCGTCCCGATTCTATTTCGGTTATTTCGGGAGATAGTGTCGGAGCTTTATTTCAAGATTCGGTCCCGGTGATGATTACCGATTCTCTGGGTGGGCTTGTCCCGTCCGATTCTTTGGGAATGAAAGCGGCTTCACGCAAATCGTGGAGACCTTCCGATTTCAATCCTGACCCGATGAGAGCCGTATGGTTATCGGCTTTGTTCCCCGGATTGGGTCAAATTTATAACCATAGGTATTGGAAATTGCCTATCGTCGTGGGCGGATATGTAGGGCTTTTTATGCCACGACATGGAACAGCCATATGCTGTCTGATTATCAACGAGCCTATTTGGATATTATGGACAGTGATCCGGGTACGAACAGTTATATGGATTTTTTTTCGTCGTCGTATCGCGAGGAAGATATAGACAAGGAGTGGTTAACCAATGTATTGAAGCAGAGGAAAGACTATTATAGACAGAATCGTGACCTATGTATTATTTGTATGATAGGGCTTTATGCTGTTTGTATGATAGATGCTTATGTCGATGCTCAGTTGTATCATTTTTTGATGTCAGCCCCGATATTTCGATGAAGTGGCAGCCGGCGATTATTCCTACCGGGCGTACGGTATTGCCATCGATCGGATTACAATGTGCGATTACATTTTAATGCTTATTTGCTATGAAGAAATTTTGGCTTTGTTTTTATGGGCTTGGGAATATCTTTATATAGTTTTTCCCAAATAGAAACGGACGAGGAAATCGTAGATACCGACACAATAGAGGTTGCCTTGTCGGATACGATAGATAATGCTATCGTGTATCCCGAAAGTATGGAGGCCGATTTGAATAATCTTTTGACCGACTGGTATATGCAGCAATATGCTGTTGTAGATGATTCTTGTTTGGTAAATAGCGTTAATGTGGATTATCCCGATTCGGTTTATATCCGTAAATTATCACAACTGCCGACTGTTATCGAGATGCCTTATAACAGTGTCGTTCGCCGTTATATAGACATGTATGTACAGAAAAGGAGAGCGCTTGTTGAGAATCTTTTGGGATTGAGTACATATTATATGCCCATTTTCGAGGAAGCTCTTGAACGGGAAGGTTTGCCTTTGGAATTGAAATATCTGCCGATTATCGAGTCTGCTTTGCGCCCCGATGCTACTTCTCGGGTAGGAGCAGCCGGTTTGTGGCAGTTCATGGTCAAGA
>VOFI01003736.1_pt1 | contig 13758 bp, 19 predicted proteins | sample 5384131 | NCBI WGS metagenome assembly VOFI01 (sample SAMN12384728, study PRJNA508395) | human gut metagenome | isolation source: healthy gut H | host: Homo sapiens
CAACATACCACAGAAAATAGAAATAGCCAGAGTCACGGCGCACAATTATCAAACTGTTATCATTTAGGCACCCGGCTAGCTGCTGTATTCATTGTTAACGGCATCGCAATCTCGAAGCTGGGACAGATTAGAAGAAAGATATTCTTGTCATCTTTAGCCCCTCGTGTCCTAATGTAGATACATGGTTACTTCGTGCCTGCGCCCCTTTGCAACGGCGATGGTCTTATGCTACAACGCAGGCACAAAGAACCTGATTCGCAGGAGGGATAAATATGTCTGATTCCATTGAACGCTCCATTCGACAGTGGAGTTTTCCCTGAGAATGGAGGGGTTTTCTGTTGCGGACGCCCATAAGGAACTTTGCCGCAAGCTGCTGGCTCGGCAGGAATATCTGACGCAAGTGATTTCAGGCGAAGGGAAGGCCTGATATGGCGTACAGCATAGACACGCTTACAGAAGACTGCTATCCAGGGACGACCTGCCTAATCAATAAACTAGGGATTCAAGATGAGGAGAAACTGGCGGAGACCGAAGCGGCTATTGTTTTGGGTAATGCCAGTTTGCTGGATCAGCAGCCGATAGCGGGTGTATTTGATTTTGCGCATTACAAATCCATCCATCATTTTTGTTTTTGCGATCTCTACAATTGGGCAGGGCAGATATGTGCGATCAACATTTCAAAAAAGGGAACGGTTTTTGTTCCTGCTGCTGAGATTCCGTCGTGTGCGGATGTGTGTTTTTCTCGGTTAGCTGCCTTTACCGCCGAAGGCCTTTCTCATCAGGAATTCATCGAGGCAATTGCGGATTTTTACAATACGATCAATATGCTACACCCATTCCGGGAGGGAAACGGAAGAACCCAACAGCCCTTTTTCGTCCCGTGGATTCGTCACTTAGGCTATGAGTTTGACTTGTCAGATGTCGACCCGGATGAGTTCATAATCGCAACGATTTACGCAGCGCAAGGAGTGATGGATCGTTGATCAAGTTTTTTGCGCAAAGCTCCAAGGGCTAACCATGGGATTAGATATGACATTTCGATAGGAATTTAAGTACCGAACAGTCCTGTTACTGTGCGGTACTTTATTATTTCATGGTCATACCACCCCAGGTCTTAATCGGTTCCTCCTCATGGTCATCCGGCTTATGGCCCAGAGCAACTTTCTTTTTCCCGGATTTGCTGGCGGCGCTTCCGGTCGATGTGCAGGCCGACACCAGGCTGGGGCAGAGAGTGCTCCTCAAAGATCCGGCTCATGTGGTAGATAGGTGTGGCGCATTTCTTGCTTGAAGATTTGATTCATCAGAGTGGACTTGATCTGTTGGATGCCGTCTTTGGTCAGGTGGGCTTCTCCAGACATGGTTGACCAAGCCATCATGTGGACATGGGGGTGTTCACCCTCATCATGGAGGGCGGCGTACCATCGGAAATTTCCCAGAGAAATATTCATAGCGGCGGCGATGTCATTGCGGTTGGCCCGGAGTAGGTTTCGCCATGCCTTTGCGTTGTCATAACCCAACCGGACGGCATCTTCTCGTTTCAGAGAGAGAATGTGCGTCCATACATTTCCGGTGTAGTGATCCAGCTCATCCATCGCTTTCTCCAAATCCACATTTTCCTCATCACTGAACAGACCGTAGTTGCCCAGGCGCTCCGCCCTGGGCCGGTGGCGATGTACTTCATGTAGCCCTCATTTGGTAAATCGTCAACGGTTCAGAAGCCGCCACAGCGTCGTTCTGCTGATGCCCAGACGGGCAGCCGTACGGCTCTGGTTCCCGTTTTCCTGGGCCAAAATCCGGTGGATGATGTCCTGATTGATGCGGTCCAAGGTCTGATTGAGGTCCAGAGGCTCTCCGGCATCCTCTACCAGTTTGTTGACTGTGGCCATGGTCCGTTCCCGGCGGAGCACCTCCTGTACCTCCTTGGCGGTAATGTAGTTGCCGTGCGTCATTTGGGCCAGCTCTTGCAAAATACGGCCGAAGATCTGCTTGGCCAGCGCAGTGTTCAGATAGCTGAGATAGATGTTCGCGATAGCCGGAAGCTGGGCCGCCCGCTGCCGGACAGGAGGGAGATAGAGGGTAAAGACAGGACAATTTTTCTACAAATTCCATTCCCGCCTCGGTGGATAGCTCGTTCATGCGGCATACGCAGGAGAAGAATACCCGGTTGCGCCGGGCCACGTCCATAGCGAGGAGATTCGCCAGCATCTGCCGGCTGCTGTTCCGGGTAAGCACGTCCACATTTTTCAGGAAAATCGTACAGCCGCTGTGGGCAAATGGGGAGTTGTGGTAATCCATCAGATAGTTCCACACTTTCTCATTGAGCATGAAGCAGTCAATGATAACGAGAGGGTGCTCTCGACGGCTGCTCTGCAGATAGAGTTCGTGTACCGCCTGCTCCTTGCAGGTGCCGTCTTCCCCGAAAATCATAACGGGCTGTTCTGAGCGATTGATCTGAGTCATTTTGTCCTGCAGATCCCGAAGCAGCCCCACAATTCCATATAGGCTGTTGGAATACTGCTCTTCCGCCTCCGTCATCCCCTCATAGCGTATCCCTCTCTGGATGTCTGCGGAGGGCACCCGGCTCTCAGAAAAATAGTAGGCGGTGTATTCCTTGCCGTCAACCGTCTCATGGCGCAGGCGGATGGAGTACTGCACGTTGTGGATCTGCTTGAGAATATGCTGTCTGGTATCCTTTCGTCCATTCCGGCTCTCCTCCCGAAAGAAATCCAAAATTGGAGCTCTGTAGTCTTTCAGGGTGGAGAAAAACAGTTCCCCTGATCGCTGAAGACTACGGTGTGGTTGATTTGATTCCAGATCAGGCTGCGCAAAAAACCGGTTCTCCTCCCGCAGAAGGCGGTAGTTGCGGTACAGGCGCCGCGCCTCGGCAAAGGCGGCATGAATGCCCTCCGCACCGGAGGTGATGAGCACAGCGTCCAGGCCCAGGCGTGTAGTCGCCGTGTGCGCCACCATATCACATAAATGGCCCGCGTCCCGCTGCGCTGAATGGATTTCAGCACAGATTCCACCTGGTCTGCATCCTGCACCGTATAGATGTCAATGCGGTGCTGCATCAGCTGACAGAGGATCTGGGCACTGGCGGTCACGTTGGGAAACCCCACAATGGCGTAGTGACTGGATACATTTTCCGCCAGTTTCATGGCCCGCATAATGTCATAGGGGAGAATGGGTACCTCGACCACCGGAAGGTCCAGCCGTTCCCTCAGCTTGGTGGCCGTACCGCCCCTGGAAATAATAACATCATAATCGTTGTAAAAATTCCGGCGGGCCAGTTCCACACCCTGCTGCAGGTCTCCTACAAATACTGTAAGTTCAATGTCCGGGTACTCTTTGGCCTGTTCCTGCATGAGAAACTTCATATTCTCATAGGGGGCAATGCCCAAAAGTCTGATTTTTGATGTCACAGCGTTCTTCTCTCCCCTGCTGCCTCCCTGGCGGCCGGCCTCGGCACCGCCGCGAAGGGAAGCTCAAATTCATGTACAGGCGTATTCTGATTGTGGACAATATTGATGGGCCGGTCCCCGTGCATCCGGGCCGCATAGGTGGAGGGAGATGCCGGTCATCTTGTGAAATTGACGGCTGAAATAGTGGATGCTCTGATAGCCCAGCCGCTCTGCGATCTGACTCACATTCAAATTGAGCAGAGCATAAGTTCCTTTGCTCGCGAGATTTTCCGATAGTTGATATAGCGGTTGGGACTCAGGCCCATCTGCCGCTTGAAATAGGAGCGGAAGTAGTTTTCGCTGTATCCGAACTGCTCCGCCAGCCATGAAACAGCTAGCCGCTGTTCCAGGTTGTCTTCGATAACCTGGAGAATCCGGCAGATATTCTTATCCTTCGGAGCGAACATGAGGGACTGCACATCCTGACGCGGCGGGAAAGCGCCGCACGCCTCCCGCTTCAAGCAGATCAGCAGTTCATAAAGCCGGAGGTTGACCATTTCTTCATAGCCAAACGACTGTGCAATCGCCTCGTCCAGAATGCAGCGCAGCAGGCAGCCCGCCTGATCGTTCAGGGAGCCAACCGCCGTAGGGAGACCGGCCATAATTTGGGCTGTCTCAGAGGAGCAGGAAAATTTAATATCCAGACTGATGGAGGTATCCAGGCTGGCTACAGAGTGTTCCACCCCCGGCAGCACCATGACCAAAATGCCAGGTTTGGTCTGAATCCGTTCCGTTCCCACCTGTACCTGAAGATGCCCGTCCAGCCCATAAATGAAGTGGAAAAAGGCATGGATATGGGGTTCGATGTACTGTCCCGCGCGCTTGCTGCTCTTAACTACGCGGTGTACCGTGATGTCGTGATGCATAAAAACCTCCCAGGATCAGAGAAGGCGTCTCACCAGCCGGCAGAGGGCATCGGATCTCCTACGTTGCCAGGGAAGATAATGTAGGACAGGCCGGGGAACTTGCTCTCCGGTCCTGTTTGCCACACCGGCACGCCGGGAGCCGCCTGTCCTAAAATCAGCGCCCGCTTCACACCAAGGGCATGGACGCCGATATCGCTGGAGGTGATACCGCCCTTGGCGATGAGAAAGGCAGGCCGGACAGACAAAGCAGCCACAATTCGGGAGACGGCCCTGGAAATCCGGGCGCTGAGCGCCAGATTGCCCGCACCGCCCTGCTGAGTGACCAGTACCTGACGGCTGGTGTAGATCACAGCGGTAGTTCCGGCGCGGATTGCCCGCTCGGCACAGGCCAGGACCCGCTCCTCCTCTGCCAGGCCTCCGTCGGGCTGGAGCACACGCTCCGCCTGAAAACAGATGGGTTCCAGATGGGGGACCTCCCGAAGCAGCCGCTCCAGCTGGCCAGTGGTTTTGTCCACATAGGAACCCACTACAACCAATCCGCCTGCACCATGGTCCGCCCCGCGCAGTTCCTCCCTCGTCAGCAGAGGCCTCAGCTCCACACCGCTCAGTGCCCGAACCAGTCCGGCGGCACTGCGGATCAGAAACTCTTTTCCCTCCTCAAGCGCCTGAACCAGCGCTGTCACAAATACCTCTGCGTCCAGGCCGTGGGCACAGTTGACCACCAGCTTGCGGAAGCCGGACAGGAAGACAGTGTCTGAACGATACCCCCGTAGTCTAGTCCGCGCAGCTCCTCCAGGGGAGATGGATGCTACTTCTCCGGCAGGATACCGGCCTTTGGTGCGCTCCTCGCACCAGTCTTTCAGATCCGAGGAGGAGAAGGGAAAGGTGCTGTCTCGGGCAAATTCTGTCATTCCAGCCGGAATCAGCTGCTCCCCGTGCGCACATAGTGGACATCCCCAATGGTGACCCGCCCGCCCTCCTGAAAGTAGGGCATCAGAATCTCACCGCTGTAGCGCAGCGGGAGCATCGCCTCCAGCGTTTGCCGCAGGCTCTCCGTCTCCAGCGGATAGTGCCCCCGCAGTGTGGAGTCCCCCCGACTCACCAGCAGGGGTGAACTCTTCCGCCGAAAGGCTCGGGAGTTGGTCAGCACAAAAAACATGGGTTGGCCGGAGGTCAGTCCGCGGACAAAAGGTCTCGCAGCTCCAATCCGTATAGACATAAAGGCCATGTACCGTCTGGATTCCAGTGGGGTCATCATCCAGGACCACCACGCAGCGATTCAGATTGGAAAGGGCCTGCCTCCAGGCTCTCTCCACCGGCGCTGCATCCGGCAGCGGTGGCCGGACCACTGCTATGGTGGGAATCGGCCGGAGTTGTGTTTCTGATTTCATGCCGGTTCGATCTCTTCTGGGCGGATGTTGGTGACTTGACCGTAGATGCACAGGGCGTCTAAGTAGCCCCCCTCCCGATAGCGGAACACGTGCCATTCCAGCGGCGGAAAGTTGAGCAGGTCCCCCTTCTGCAGCTCCACTGTGTGCTCCAAACGATCCGGGCTGGAGCCATACTGCACATAGGCATCCCGGCAGTCCAGCACTACCACAGACTCCTCCGCGTGATTATGGGGGCCATGGGACCGCTCTCGGCGGAATACCGGCAAAGCTCACGGTCATACGCTCACTGGCCACGGCGCTGCTGTGTCCCACTGCGTTTTGAACCACACGGCCTGGAAGACGGTGCTCCGCAATGTCGGCGCGTTTCACATAGTCCATAAAAATTCCTCCTTGATTTTATTGTGTGTTCCGGCGCAGAGCGGCTCACCTGTATCCGGCTTTGTCCGCCTCTGCTGTTCAATGCTCCGCTTTCTAGTATAGCGGAGGCAGGCACTTCTGTATTTGTCTTTTTCATCGGAAAAGGGACCCGAACCACTCCGGCAAAGCGTACGCTCTCCAGGTCTGGAGGAGGGATGAAAACTGCAAACCTGCCGTTGTTTTGTGACAATACAGATCTCCTTCCCAGCGGTATACTAGCGTTAGAGATACCAGAAAAAACTCACCGGCTCCAGCTGCCGGAGACAGAAAGGAAGGCAGACGGTATGCGCAAAAAATTGTTGGTGTAATTCCTCCTATTATCACCCCCGTGGATAAACAGGAGCGTGTGGACGAAACGGGACTTCGCACTCTGGTGGATCACTGCATCGACCACGGACTTCATGGCATCTTTGTGTGCGGCTCCAACGGGGAATGCATGGCACTGACCCAGAAGGAGCGGGACAGGGCCATCGAATCACCCTGGATCAGTGTGCCGGCCGGGTCCCAGTGATTGCTTAAACTGCATGGACTCCAGCACTCAGCGGGTAATTGAGAACATCAAGCGCTTTGAGGATATGGGGGGAGACCGCTGTGGTCACCCCCGGTGTTTTACGCCCGCCACGCCACTCAGGACGAGACGGTCCGCCACTTTGAGGAAATCAGCTTAAGCATACCTCGGCCAACCTGATGATCTATAACATTCCGCCTTTTTACCGGACAGCTACTTACCGCAGACACCATTATTCGCCTTGCGCAAATTGACAAGGTCATCGGCGTCAAGGACACTTCCGGAAATTTCCCTTGTTCACCAAGCTGCTCCATCATTTTAAAGGTACCGACTTTCTGGTCCATCAGGGGGCCACCAACCTGCCCGTGCCCAGCCTGCTGATGGGAGCAGACGGCTACATCCCCTCCCCTAGCTCCTCTGTTCCCCAAGGCACATCTGAACCTATACGAGCATGGCAGGAAGGAGATATTGCCAATGCCATGAAGTGGGGGCTATTGTAGACGAAATCTGCAAGCTCTACCCCATGGCCAAAGAGCCAGACGGCCTCCACCAAATACGCCATCAGCACCCTTGGATTTGCGGACAAGCGCGTCTGTCAGCCCACTGAGCCCATCACCGCTCAGGAGATGCAGAGGATCGACGCGCACATCCAACGGCTCCAGGAATACATGTGATAAAGTGAGGTATGACCTGTGTGCGCAGCGGAACGAAGTCCGGTCATCCGTCTGGACCCAGCGGATAATATCGTAGTGGCCCGCCGTCCGGGTGTAAGTAACACCTGGATTCCGTCGGAGGGAATCACGGCCCAATCAGATATCCCTCTGGGCCATAAAATTTCCACCCGGGCCATCCGGAAAGGGAGCCCGTACTGAAATACAATACGGTAATCGGTTATGCCTCCCGTGATGTGGAAGCACACATATGCACAACGACACCATCCATTTTGACGCGGTGGCCCAGGACGCTCCGTTCTGCGTGGACTACCGCCCGGTGGAGCTGGTTCCACCAGCTCAGCGGCGCACCTTCCTGGGCTATGTGCGGAAGGACGGGCAGGTGGGAACCCGTAACTGCATTGCAGTGATCGTGTGTAGCAACTGCGCCGCCACAGTGGCCCGGAAAATTGCAGATCACTTTACCGAGACGGTGCTGCGGAACTATCAAATGTGGATGCGGTGGTTCCCCTTATCACTTCCTCGGGCTGCGGTCTGAGAAAACCGGGACTCCTTCATGATTTACCTGCGGCGCATTCTGGCGGGACACATCCGAAATCCCAATATGGCTGGCGCGCTGGTGTGCGCCCTGGGCTGTGAGTCCAACAACATCGACGCTTTCTTCGAGGAAACCGGCCTAACCCCGGTCCCATGCTGAGGCGGCTGGTGATTCAGGAGGCCGGCGGCGCCCACAGGGCGGTGAAGGTCGGCATCACTCAGGTGGAGGCCATGCTCCCGGCGGCCAACCAATGCCGGCGGCAGCCAGTGCCCATCAGTCATCTGACTGTGGGACTGGAGTGCGGCGGGTCGGACTCCTTCTCCGGCTCCTCAGCCAATCCGGCCCTCGGCAAGGCCATGGACCTGCTGGTCCGGCAGGGCGGAACAGCGGTCCTCACCGAACCCACGGAGCTTCTGGGCATGGAAGGGGCCCTGGCCCGTCGGGCCCGCACACCGCAGGTAGCCCAGCAGCTGATGGACACTATGCAGTGGTGGCTGGATTACTGCAAAGGGAGCGACGCCCAGATCTACGGAAAGGTCACGCCGGGCAACAACGCCCGGCGGCATTACCTAATGTGCTGGAGAAGGCTCTGGGCAGCGCCAAGAAGGGGGGCAGCACTCCTCTGAATGCCGTGTTTGGGTATGGGGAGGCCATTACCCAGAGCGGGCTGGTGCTGATGAACTCCCCCTCTTATGATCCTGTGTCGGCGGCGGCTCTGTTTGCCGGAGGGTGCAACCTGTGCACCTTTACCACAGGGCGTGGGTCCTGCTATGGCAGCCGGCACTTCCCCACGCTGAAAATCGCCTCCAACAGCGACCTCTATAGGCGACAGGAGGAGGACATGGACCTCAACGCCGACGCTGTCATTGACGGGGAGAGAGACCTGGATGAGATGGCTCTGGAGATTTTCGAGGCACTGATCGCTGTCGCCTCGGGCCGCCCCACCAAGAGCGAACAGTTCGGTATGGGCGGCGATGAATTTATTGTCTGGTGGCTGGGTATTACAGCGTAGCCAAACAGACTCCCGCCAGGCGCGGAAGGACAGCTTCTCCTTCCGCGCCTGGCTCATTTTCTGTTTAACCTTCCAACGCCTGGGCAATGCGGCGCATGACCCCGCCCTGAGTGGTCCAGAAGTTCTTCAACACCGCCATCTGATCCCCAGACTGAAGTGGCGGACCCCCAGGCCGATGTAGTACTGCGCCTCCTCCGGAGCGTTGATCTCACAGCGGGGCTGTACGCCATGGCGCAGAGCGGCTTCAATGACTCGCCGCTCTGCGGCTTTATAGTCCTCTGCATGGTCCGACCGGTTCCATCCCCGGCTCATACAGTAGTCCGAGGGGCCGAACTGCACCATATCCACACCGGGGACAGAGCAGATCTCCTCCACATTTTCCACCGCCTCCTGCTTTTCAATCATAAAGCACAGGACGATGCCGTTCAAACGCTGAATGTGTTCCTGCTGGGTAACCCCGGCGGGACTGCTGATAAACTGGCGGGTGGGGCAGCCGTACAGACCGGAGGTCCCAGCCACCATGGGCCACCATCTCCTCCACCTCCGGGCGGAATCATCCACCTTGATCATGGAGCCCATGTCGTACAGCTCGGCAGCCCAGGCCAGATTTTCCAGGTCCGTCTGGCTGAAGGGAGCATACTCCGCCACAAACTCCATATAGTCAAAATTGCCGCCGACTCCCAACACTTCTGTGTAAATGGGCCAGGTGCTCCAAAGCCGGGTGGACACCGAGGTCCGCTTCTCCCGGAGGATGCGGCGCAGCTTGTTTTCTTTCATCATAAAATTGCCGTCCATAGCACAGCAGGCCCAGCGCGGTGCTGCCCAGCATCACTGCAACGCTCAGGACAATGGCCACCAGGAAATTTTTCATAGTCGCCCAGTCCATTTCCTTGGGCAGGAGAGAAAGATATTGCTGGGCAGGATCACATCCATCAAGAGGTCGGTGAGGCAGCTCTGTCCCTCCGGCATAATCACCTGCTTCTTTGAAGTAGCGCCCCGCACAGCACCAGCAGAAGCATAATTCCCTCCAGCCGGGCGATTTCAGCCAGCATGGTACTATCGCCTCCCGGGATTTTTTGAGTGTGAACACAGCCTCGTGGGACCGCCGTAAACAGGCCGACCGGCCCCCTGCCTGTACGACAGGGAGCCGAAGCCTGCTAAGCATTACAGATAGGGCATAAAGCCTCGAACAGTTCGTTCTGCTTCTCCAACTCAACCAGAGTGTCGGTGGAGGTGGCCTATGTTCAGCACATCTGGCCATGATGTACACGCCGCCGCCGGTGGAGATGCCAAACTTGATCTGACCGGGATTCTCCTGGCTGGCCTTGATCAAATCATCCAAGGTATTGTAGGGGGAGTCGGCGGGCACCACGATGTTCTCGCCGGACTGGATACCGTAGATGGCCACGGGCTCGAACGCGTCATAGGTAAAGTCCACCATACCGGTGGCGTAGTTGCCCAGCATAGCAGCGGTGTTTGTAGCGATAAAGGTGTAGCCATCGGTGTCGCCATCCTTATACTGTTGCATACAGGTGGCGCCGTTGGAACCATCCACGTTGGTCACGACCACGGGTACGCCCAGCTCCTCCTCCAGCTGGATGGCCAGCTGACGGCCCATGTAGTCGGTATCGCCGCCGGCGGCATGAGTCATGTAGATATTGATGGTCTTGGAGGGCCAGCCGTCCGCAGCGTTGCCGCCGGAGCCGCCGGACCCGCTGGAGCTGCTTCCGCCGCTGCTGGTATTGCTGCCGCAACTGGCCAGAGCCAGAGTCACGCTGGCCGCGAGGATCAGGGGCGAGTGTCTTTTTTCAGTTTCATTTCATTCATTCCTTTCTTTTCGTCCGCTTATGTTAGTTGCTGCCTTGTTCCTTGGCCAGTTCTTCCTGCTCCGCCCGTTTGGCGTCCTTGATGTTGGAACGGACCGAGAAGATAACCACCAAGATTGTGGCGACAATCAACACACAAAAGATGGGGTGATTCCAGAATGGGTCGCTGGAGGCCAGCTGAGAACAGCGGCGCAGATTTTCTTCAAATGTGGGCCCCAGGATAAAGCCCAGAATCATGGGGACAGTGGGAATCTTTGCCTTTACCAACAAATAGGCCATCAGGCCAAAGCCCACCATAACGTAGGTGTCAAAGACCATGTTGGCCTCGCCGATGGCGCCAATGCCACACAGGACCAACACCACAGGCAGCAGATAATTCTTGGGCACTTTCAGTACCCGGACAAAGAACCGCATACCTAAAAGCATGAAGAACAGCATGAAGATGGCGGCAATGACCATAGCAAAGAAGATGGCGTACACTACCTGGCCGTTTTTCTCATAGATCAGGGGACCGGGGGCCACGTTGTGGACCTGCAGCCCGCCCAGCAGCATAGCGGTGGCGGCGTCGCCGGGGATACCCAGGGACAGCAGCGGGATCATTGCACCGCCGATGGTACCGTTGTTGGCGGTCTCAGAGGCCACCACGCCGTCCATGATGCCGGTCCCGTACAGCTCACGGTGCTTGGAGGTGTTCTTGGACACGGTGTAGGAGATCATGCAGGACACGCCGCCGCCGATGCCGGGGAGAATGCCGATACCCACGCCGATGAGGGCGGAAACGATCATGTTGGGGATCTGCTCTACAAACTCCTTGAAGGAAAAGCCAGCACCCTTGATCTTGAAGTCCTCATTGATGGTATATTCCTGCTTCTGGCGGACGGTCTCCGCATAGGCCATAACCTCTGAGATGGCAAACAGGCCGATGAGCAGGACCACCAGAGCAAAGCCGTTGTTCATCTGAAAGATGCCAAAGGTGAAGCGGGGACGGGAGTCGATGGGGGCCAGCCCGACGGTGGCCAGCAGGGCCCCAGAACAGCGCTGATCAGGCCCTTGGGCATATCATGGCCGGTGAGGGCGATGACCATGGACAGGGAGAACACTGCTAGGGCGCAGTATTCATAGGCCTGGAACATCAGAGCCACATCGCACAGAATGGGCGTCAACACCACCAGCAGGGCAATCCCAATAATGGTTCCAAAGAAGGAAAATACCACACCAGTGCCCAATGCTTTGCCCGCCTGGCCTTTTTTGGCCATAGGGCCGCCATCAAAGACCGTAGCTACAGAGGACGGAGTTCCGGGATGTTCAGCAGGATAGCAGAAATCAAGCCGCCGGAGATACCGCCGATGTACAGGGCCATCAGCATAGAGATACCTTGTGAAGCTGTCATGGAGTAGGTGGGTAAGCAGGAACATGACAATGGCCATGGTAGCCGTCAGGCCGGGGATTGAACCAAAAATAATACCTACAACGACACCAATTGCAATAAGAACAATCGTAAAGGGTTGGATGACCGCAAGCAGACCTTCCAAAAATCATAGTTTTCCCTCCCTTACAGTCCAAATGTGCTCAGAATGCCTGAAGGAAGCAGGACACTCAGCTGAATTTTGAAGATGTAGTACAGCAAGATTCCAGCAATCAGCGCCACAACGGCAGCCGGCACAAAGTTCTTCCCCATTTTTCCCGGGAGTCAGAATGAGGATCTGGGCAAACGTGTAGATGATGGTCATAATGACAAAGCCAATGGGCTCCAGTTGAATTTCTGAACTGCCCCATAATAGATGTAAACCGCTTTTAAAGCGCTTATGCTTAAAAAGCCGCGGACGATCAGCCACACACCCAGGAAGAGCAGTGCTCCTCCCCACATCCACGGAACAAAGTGGTTGTCCAGCGGAGTAGAGCCCAACCCGTTGAAGGCCTGAATTCCTGGAATCTATGCGGGACTTCAAATCTCCCCGGTTCAGCTTCTCGTGGAGATAAGCTGGGATATCCGGAATGCCGTCCCGTTCAAAGTGCTGACGCACTACATAGACCTGAGGGATCTCCACATCCTGCAGCACCGCCCGGAGTCCAGATTGTTCTTTGATTTCCAATGCTTATCCCTCCTTTTTCCCGTTTCGCGCCATGCGCTGCAGCAATTCCAGCAGCGGCTTCAATTCCGGAAGCGGAGAGGCGTTCAGCGTGGACTCGGTCAGCTGCATCAGAGGATTGATCCGAAATCCCAGAAACCGTCCCCGCACCAAAATCTCCATCTCATCCCCCTGCGTACGGAGATAGAGGCTGCCGGGGATGTAGGAACACGCCTGTTCCAGCAGTTTCTTTTCCCTGGCTGGGAGCTCTGTCTGCTCGCATCTCCCGCCTTTTACCAGGATCTCCAGCAGGGATGCGCCTGAACACCGGAGCCTCCCATAGCAGCCGTTGAACATGGCGTTGAGTTATTTTCCAGAATACGGGGAAGGACACGTCCGCCAGTTCGATTTCTATGCCCCCAAGGCTTCCGGTGATAGCATGACGCACACAGCGGCCCTCCCAGATTCATCAGAAAAATCAATACGCCGATTCCCAACAGCGCCGCAAAGTAAAAAAGATTGACCAGAAAGATTCTGGTTCGCTGTCGGCTCAGCGTCTGCATAATTCCGCCCATGGATCAGACCTCAGCATCTTTGGCACCCGCCCAGCGGGGGTGGTCATAGACCGCCTTTATCCGCCACATAGGGCCACTTCTCGCCCCGGCACACTGCCAGGCAGCCCTTGACGCACATCTGAGCCATTTTGATGACGGCCTCCCGAGTTTGAGCGGCAGAGTGGGGGACTGAGCACCAGGTTAGGGCAGTGAAGCAGAGGATCATCCGCTTTCGGCGGCTCACTGCAGTACACATCGGTGCCCGCACCGGCGATAACGCCGCCCTTCAGCGCTTCCACCAGATCGGCCTCGTTTACGATGCCGCCGCGGCTACAGTTGATGAGCAGGGCGGTGGGCTTCATCGTGACTAGCTGCTTTAGAGTAATCATGTCCCGGGTCTGATCGGTGAGGGCACGTGGATGGTCACCACATCGGCCTCCTCCAG
>VOFI01002457.1_pt1 | contig 13756 bp, 13 predicted proteins | sample 5384131 | NCBI WGS metagenome assembly VOFI01 (sample SAMN12384728, study PRJNA508395) | human gut metagenome | isolation source: healthy gut H | host: Homo sapiens
AAGCTTGCCGGACTTCATCCATAGTAGTATTGTCTCCTGTAAATATCACGAGGTCAGGCTTTTCAGAATCAAGTACTTCTTTGATCATATCTCCCACTATTCGGTCTTTCTCCTGATCATGTCCCAAGTGCATATCGGTAAATTGTGCTATCTTAAATTCACCATTGGAATTAAAGCTGATTTTATCGGGAGCTTGTTGCGCTTGGATAAAGAAGCCGGATAGCAATAATACGCTGCTTAAAATAATCTTTTTCATTATAAATATGGGTTAAGAGTATATATTTTATTTTATGATTTTTTTTGCCACCAGGTAGCTTGGTTTATTTTGTCATTTCCTGCACCGAATTGGCGTGTAATAGCCGTTTCTACGTTAGCACCGTTGTTATCATATTCTCCTTGCGGATACATCCATCGTTTGGGGATTTCTGTTCCGGCTGGGCGACGGAAGTCCGGGTAGCCGGTACGTAGTTGTTCGTAAAAGGAATCCCAGTTGCCTTGGTAGAATGTAACCAGGTATTTCTGCATGATAATGCGTTCTATCTGCTCTTCAGTACCCGATGCTTGGGTGAAGTCGACCAATGGTTCTTTCAGATATTGGGCCACTGCGTTCTCGTTCAGATAGCCGGCATAATCTTTTGCATGGGTTTCGTAGAAAGAGAATGAGGCGCGGATACCTTTCTCGTAATACGTTTGTGCATTGCCACTGATCCATCCCCGTACAACAGCTTCAGCAAGAATTTGTTGTAATTCGGCATATCCCATCAGCATGGTGGGCTCTACAATCGGATCTGTACGGAAACGGTCGTTGATGGGCGATATGGTACCCTCACTAACTTTGATAATAGCATCGCTATAAGGGGCGGCAGGGTCTCCTCCTTCGTAAGAGCTGAAGTCGTCGATAGGTTTTCCTTCAGTCTTTCCTTTGTTGGTCTGTGCGCTGAAGATGAACAAGCGTGGGTCCCGACGTTCGCGCATACGTTGGATAAATGTATCATCCATATAATAGCCGGACCATTGGGCATTGAATTGAGGATATCGGTTGCCCTGCTGATCCAGGTAAACCAACTGTCCATTGTCTGCCAGGCTATTCATCAACGGGCTGTTTGTCGCAATGTTTTTAAACTCAGAAGCGATATTTATATTCCCTACTGTTGTATGATTGGAGAGGGTCATCAGCACTTTAAGACGAAAAGAGTTGATCAGTTTCCTCCACTGGGTGCTATTTCCGTTATAGATAATGTCTCCGTCAATGACAGATGCGTCATTTGCCAGTATTTCGTCTGCTTCTCTCAATTCTTGGAGGATTCCTGCAAAAACATCCTCTTGTGCATCATATTCGGGAGTGTATATTTCTTCTTTTTCTCCTTTCAAGGCCTGACTGTAGGGGATGTCTCCGAAACGGAGAGTCAGTTCATAGAAGTAGTAGGCGCGGAAGAACTTAGTGAGTGCCGTATACACCGGAGCATTTACACGTTCTGCCTCTTCACCCATCTTTTGTACATTGCGGAGATTGTCATAGTAGCCAAAACTTCCGCGGGTCCATTTGTAATATTGATCTGCACTCTCTCCGTCGGCTTGAATTACTTTTTTGGTAGCATACATTCCGTCAGTCCCTCTTTTAAAAGCATTCATGCAGATTTGGGTAAGCAGGAGTTTGGGGTGGGTCTGGGTGGCATTGTCCGGATCAATGTTCATCTCTTCCAGATTTCCACAGGAAACGCACATCCACACAGATACGATGAGTAATATTATCTTTTTCATTTTATAATTTCTTATTAGTTTCTTATTCGTTTAGAATTTTATGTTGACGCCCATGCCGATATAGCGTGCGGTTGGATCGTTGGCACCTCCGTCGTTGCTGTCTCCGGTGTAGTCCGGATCGACAAAGGGGACTTTTTTCCAGACAGCTAGGTTGTTGCCAAACACTGTAGCTGTAAGTCCTTTCACGGGGCTTTGTTTCGAAAGTAGTTTGGTGAAGTTGTAAGTCAGTGCCACTCGGCGGAGCTTAATGTAGCTACGGTCGAATACATTGGCAAATTTGGCATTTTCTTTCGAAGATACATAAGCTTGATAAGGATAGTTCTGGCACCATTGTTGCCAATCGACCGCTGTCGTGTTACGTTTGTAGGTGCGTGTGTCAGAGATTACATTACCGTCGATGTCACGTTTCAGCTCTCCTCCGGTTACGACTACCCCATTGGGTACATATATCGGGTGTCCGACGGCATATTGTGCATCCCTGTACTCCACTGATTCCGGATGCTTTCCTCCCCACCATAACTTTTCGCTCAATACAGAATAGATTACTCCTTTATAAGCGCCGTCCAGATCGACAGACAGTGTGAAGTCTTTGTAGCGGAAAGTATTTTGCATACCCATTCGGAAGTTCGGATCCAGATGTCCCAGATATTGTTTATATGCGTCTTTGGTAGGCATACCGTTTTCATCCAGAATCAATTCTCCATCAGCACTTTTCTGCCATTGTGAACCGTAAAATGCATCGGCACGGTCGCCCACTTTCAGGTCACCGAACTTTTTCTGTCCGCCATATATTTCCGTCAGTTTTTTTACACTCTTACTCCAGTTCAAGGAGAAATCCCATTGAAAATCTTTATTTTTGATAGCCTGTACATTGGCCATGATTTCCCATCCGTTGGTGGTATATTGGTTACCGTTCACTTTACGGCTGGTGAAACCCGATGCATTCGAAATATTCAGGTCGATAATCTGGTTTTCATCGATCGTATGATAATAAGTCAGGTCGAAAGATAACCGGTTACGGAAGAATGCAGTTGACAATCCGGCTTCCCAGGATGTCGTTTTCTGAGGTTTAATGTAGTAGTTGACCAGAGAAGAAGGGTAGGAAATAGATGGATTCGAACCGTAATTGGAATCTTTTGTATAAGTGGACATGATCTGGTAGGGAGACAGGTCGGTAGAGACAACCGCCCATGAACCATACATTTTGAGATAGTCCATAAATGTTGGCAATTTGATGTATTCGGATACCATAGTACTCAGTGCGACAGAAGGATAGAAGTAAGAGTTACTGCCTTTTGCCAGAGTAGATGACCAGTCATTACGTCCTGTCAACGTCAGATAGGCATATTTGTAAAGATCAAGGTTGATTGATCCATAAATACTACGGATTGATTTTTCATTTCGGTTGGCATCGGTAATGGAAGGACCTTTGTGTGTTTTTGATACTGTATACGAATGGAACAATCAAACCGTCGGTAGACTGATATTCCTGACGGTAATTACGGTAGAATACCGAAGTTCCGGCATTCAGGGTGAAGAGGATATCCGGAGTCAGATCTTGAGTGTAGGTAGCCAGTACATCAGCGTCTACATTAGTTTGACGGTCATTCCATACTTTGTAGTCACCTTCCCGGGAGTCACCGTAGTTCATGTAAGTTTTGGGTACTTTCATTTCCTGAAGAATTGTTTTCTGGCGTAAGGCGGCACGTCCCTGTATGTTCAGGTTAGGGAGGATTTGATAATTCAGGCGGAGTTGCCCGTTCACCACATCCCGACTTTCGGATTGCTGGAGCTCTTCGGCTGCAAAGTAAGGATTATTATACCATGCATAATTGTAACTTGCCTGCCGATACCCTTCCTGCCCGGGAACGTATTTGTGTTTTTGGAGTTCTTTACCGTTCACATCGTCTCCCATCCATACAACGATGGTGTACATGTGGTTTTTAGGTCCGTATCCGTAGCGTGGATAACTCGGGGCAACTATTTTGTTGTAGGCCAGATTGGCATCCAGCTGCAAGTTTTTAGCCAGATCAAAGGTAGAGTTGAAGTTGATACCTCCACTGTGCATTTCAGTAGAAGGCACCTGTCCTTTTTGGTAAGCATATTGTCCGGTGACGAAGTAGCGTGCTTTTTCTCCTTTATAAGCTATTGAGATATTATTGTTGGTTACTAGTCCGGTTTGCAGAAAGTCTTTCAGGTTGTCATGGGATACCCAGTCGATAGGTACACGTTCATAGCGCGATTTGTCATCATACTGAGTACCTTTTACATCTCCCCACCAGGGAATCTCTTTTCCAGTCACTTTATCCCTGATCGGGCTGTTCCACTGAGCTACTTTGGTTCCTACATTTAATTTGGGTCCCCAAGTCATGTCACCGTCCGAAATGCCGCCATCTGCACCATCCCAGAATTCATATTTACCATTTGAACCGCTACCGTATTGATGTTGTGTCTCGGGAAGCACTGCAAAGCCGGCTGTGATCATGTTGTTGGTAGAGAAGTTGATTTCCAAGCCTTCTTTTTTGGCCGTTTTACTGGTGATCAGAATTGCTCCGTTTTTCCCGCGTGAACCGTATAAAGCTGAGGCTGCCGTACCTTTTAGTACATTGACACTTTCAATATTCTCACTTGAGATGTCGAAAAAGTCGGTTTCTACCGGAACTCCGTCCAGTACAACCAATGGTGCGTTGCCGCGCAGTTTGAAACTCGGTGCCTGGAAAATACCGGTAGGGTTGGCTACCAACAGACCGGCTACTTGTCCGGAAAGGGCCGAGCCCACATTCAGACTGGGAGTGGCATTCAATACCTCACTGTTGATTTGTTGGGTTGTGTAACCGATCTTCTTCTTTTGCTGCTTGATACCGATTGCAGTGACCACTACCTCGTCGATGGCCTGAATGTCATCGGACAGTTCGACATTGATTACAGTGTTGTTACCTACCTCTTTCTCTACTGTGCTGTAACCTACGAAAGAGAATAGTAGTGTTGCGTTTTTTAGGAACTTCGATGCTGTAACGACCATCTATATCGGTGACAGTTCCGTTTGATGAGTTTTTCACCATGATAGTGGCACCGATTACTGCCCCCATTTTGTCTGTGACTGTACCTGTTACTTTGACTGATTGTGCGAATGCAAGTGATGTGCACAATAACATACTACAGAGTAGCAGGAGAAATTTACTGTTCATAAGTACTAATCATTGAGTGTTTAGTCATGGCGAGTGCGGGGGCAAAAGTTTTCTTTTGCCCAAGACTTGCCATTAATATTAATTTACCTATTGAAAAAAAGAATTTTAGATTTCTGTCAGTTTTACATTTTGAAATACGGAGAGAAGGTCGGTTGCATTTTTGCGATTTATCTGTAAAGCGTCTTCAAATGATTCGCTTTCGGAATCATAGGCAGAAATCGCTACTTTCAGTACATTTGTGAACTCTGCAGCTACTTGCTCTCTGGTCATTTGGTTGCTTTTGAGCTCTTTGTTCAGCTGTTTCTCGATGGAGCGTACTGCGTTGTAGATAGTGGGTTTGCGAATTACGGTACGGCGGGTAGGGTCTCCGGGAACCACTTCTTCCCTGACTACATAGATCTTCATGAATTGGTTATAGAGATAACCGGCTTCTTGCCCGAATTTGTAGTTACCCGCATTAGCCAGTGCATCGGCAGAAGGTTGTTTGATGGTGGAGTAGAACTCCCATGTCTTTTTGACGACAGAATTGAGTTCTGTTTTGTTCTTATTGTCGGATTTATCATCGTCCGGCAATGAATTGACTGCATTTAAGGCAACACTGGATGCCAATAAAGCAAATGCTAAAATAAGATGTCTTTTCATAACTTTACCTCTTTTTAATATGGTGCTGCAAAGATCGCAGTGTCATGTTAAAAAGAGGTATCGTCTTTGTTACAATTCGGCTATTTCTTTCAGCCATGCAGCCGAACTGGCATCACTTGGCATGCGCCAGTCTCCTCTGGGGCTGATGGATATACTTCCTACTTTCGGTCCGTCCGGCAGGCAAGAGCGTTTAAACTGCTGGTTAAAGAAGCGGCGGAAGAAAGTTTGCAGCCATTTTTTGATTGTTTCATCATCATAAACTCCACTGAATGCAGTTTGTGCCAGGAAGTAGATTTTTGACGGGCGGAAGCCGAACCGTAAGAAATAATACAGGAAGAAGTCGTGTAGTTCGTAAGGACCGACGAGGTCTTCCGTTTTTTGTTTGATTTCTCCGTTTTCATCTGCCGGTATCAGTTCCGGACTGATAGGAGTGTCCACAATATCCAGCAGAGTTGCTTTGGATGCTTCATCCATACCGTTTTCGGCTACCCACTGTACTAAGTGTTTCACCAGTGTCTTGGGAATACCTGCGTTGACACCATACATCGACATATGATCTCCGTTGTACGTTGCCCATCCCAATGCGAGTTCCGACAGGTCTCCGGTTCCGATCACCATACCCCATGTTTGGTTGGCTATATCCATTAAGATTTGGGTACGTTCGCGTGCCTGTGAATTCTCGTACGTTACATCGTGTATATTGAGATCGTGTCCGATATCTTTAAAGTGTTGGATACATGCTTCCCTGATACTGATTTCCCGTATTGAAACTCCCAAAGGAATTCATCAGGTCGATGGCATTGTGATAAGTGCGGTCGGTTGTTCCGAATCCCGGCATGGTTATACCCAGAATATCTTTGCGAGATAATCCCAATTTATCGAATGTCTTGACGCACACCAATAAGGCGAGTGTTGAGTCAAGTCCTCCGGAAATACCTATTACGGCTGTTTTTGCTCCGGTATGTAGCAGACGTTGTGCCAGTCCGGCTATTTGAATCGAGAAGATCTCCTCACAGCGACTGTTGAGTTCGCTTCCTTGCGGAACAAAAGGATGTGGATTGAATGTACGGGTCAGGTTCAGATCTTTACTGTTGACAAACTCTGTAGAAATTCTGACAGCCTCTTTACCCGGACAATTAGCCTTGTTGGCAGCAAAAGTTGTGTTGACCCGACGCTCTGCACGGATACATTCCACATCAATTTCATTGATAATCAACTGTTCCTCCATGCAGAAACGTTCACTTCGTGCCAGTAGATATCCGTTTTCGTAAATAAGTCCGTTTCCGGCAAAAAACAACATCTGTTGTCGATTCACCGAAGCCACTCGACGAAAAAACATAACCGGAGATGCAGCGTGCAGATTGCTGGCTGATCAGAGAGCAAAGATAATTGTGTTTACCAATACCTTCGTCATCGGCGGAAAGGTTAAAGATGATTTCAGCCCCTTGCAGTGCGGAGTGAGGAACTGGGCGGAACGGTAGCCCAAAGGTCCTCACAGATTTCTATGCCGAAAGTTGTTTCCGCAGTTTCGAACAACAGATTGTTGCCCATCGGGACAATCTGTCCGCAAAGCCGCACACTGTTTTCCGAGACTTGTGAGGGCGGATGTAAACCAACGTTGCTCGTAGAACTCTTTATAATTAGGCAGGTAAGTTTTGGGCACTACTCCCAGTATTTTTGCCTTTCTGGATAACTACTGCAGCATTAATTACTGTGGAGTTGACTACTACCGGCATGCCCAGTATGGAAATGATGTCCAGTTGGCGGGTACTGTTTAGAATCTGTATCAAAGCCATTTCTGCCTGTTCAAGCAAAAGTTGCTGGGCGAACAAGTCTCCACAAGTATATCCGGTAATGCACATTTCGGGAAAAGTGAGAATCTGTACTCCTTTACCTTCGGCTATGGTAATAAGACCCTCCAATCTTTCAGAATTAAATTTGCAATCTGCTACTTTTACGCGGGGAACGGCCGCCGCAACTTTTACGAATCCGTAGTTCATTTTCTATTAGAGTTTATCATTTCTTGTTGCAAAAGTAGACATTTTAATCGAATCTTTGTATTTTTGTCAAAATTGAATTGATACATTATATTATTAAATCGCACAAAAACATGAAGAAGATGCTTATGGCTGCCGGAATGGCCGCCGTGATGACTGCTTGCGGCACAGCCGGACAGAAAGCAGCCACCGATGCCGGAAACCCTTTTCTGGCAGAGTATTCAACTCCTTTCGGTGTTCCACCGTTCGACTTGATTAAAGTAGAGCATTACAAAGAAGCTTTCCTGAAAGGAATGGAAGAACAGAAAAAAGAAATAGATGCTATTGTCAATCAGCGTTCGGTTCCCGATTTCGATAATACCATCGCTGCATTCGATCAGAGTGGAGAGTTGTTAAATAAGGTGAGTACTGTGTTTAGTGGTCTGAACAGTTGTAACACGAACGATGAAATGCAGGCTTTTAATAAAGAGATTACTCCGTTGCTTTCGGCACATCGGGACGATATTAGTCTGAATCCGGCTCTTTTTGCCCGTGTGAAAGAAGTTTATGAACGTCGGGAGAACCTGGGATTGGATAAGGAGCAGAATAAGTTACTGGAAGAAACTTACAAGAAGTTTGTTCGTGGAGGTGCCAATCTTGATTCTGTGGATCAGGCGAAGTTGCGTCAACTCAATAGTGAGATTTCGATGTTGCAATTGACTTTTGGACAGAATCTGCTGAAAGAAACCAACGCTTTTGAGTTGGTGATTGATAAGAAGGAAGATCTCGCCGGATTACCCGAAAGTCTTGTGGCATCCGCAGCCGAAGCGGCTAAAGGGGCAGGTATGGAAGAGAAGTGGCTTTTCACTTTGCACAATCCGAGTGTAATGCCCTTCTTGCAATATGCAGATAATCGCGAGTTGCGTGAGAAAATCTTTAAAGGATACATCAATCGCGGCAACAATGGCAATGAGGCCGATAATAATGAAATCGTGAAAAAATTGGTTGCTTTGCGTCTGGAGAAAGCCAAATTGATGGGATATGCCGATTATGCTTCTTATATTTTGGAAGACCGCATGGCAAAGAACGAGGAAAATGTATATCGTTTACTGAATCAGATCTGGACTCCTGCAGTGGCGAAAGCCAAGGAGGAATTGTCTGATATTCAGTCTGAAATAAAGAAGGAAGGCGCTAACTTTACCCCCGAAGGATGGGATTGGCGCTATCATTTTGAGAAAGCGAAGAAAGCCAAGTTCAGTTTAGACGAGAATGAAGTGCGTCCTTATCTTGAATTGAATAATGTGCGTGAAGGTGCTTTCTATGTAGCTAACAGACTTTATGGCATTACTTTCACCGAAATTAAAGACATTCCGAAACCGCATGAAGAGGCACAGGCTTTTGAGTGTAAAGATAAAGACGGAACCCATCTTGGTGTGCTGTATATGGACTTTTTCCCTCGTAATAGTAAGCGGGGAGGCGCATGGTGCGGAACTTATCGTTCTCAAACCTATCGTGACGGTAAACGTTTGGCGCCGGTAGTTACGATTGTGTGTAACTTTACCAAGCCTTCTTCGGGACAGCCTGCCCTGCTTAGTGCCGATGAGGCCGGTACTTTATTCCATGAATTTGGTCATGCACTCCACAATTTGTTTAAAGATGTACACTTTCATGCCGTATCCGGTGTACCGCGTGATTTTGTGGAATTACCTTCTCAGGTTATGGAGCATTGGGTATTCGAACCGGAGGTGCTGAAAATATATGCCAAACATTATCGGACCGGTGAAGTGATTCCTGCTGCATTGATTGAGAAACTCGATAAGAGTGGAAAGTATGGCCAGGGGTTTGCCACAACCGAATATCTTGCCGCTTCTCTGCTTGATATGGATTACCATGTACTGAAAGAGATTCCCCGGAATATGGATGTCACTGAATTTGAAGCTGCTGTGCTGAAAGAGCGTGGCTTGCTAAGTCAGATACCTCCTCGTTATCGTACTACATACTTCAATCACATCATGAACAGCGGCTATACGGCTGGTTATTACAGTTATATTTGGGCCGAAGTGTTAGATAGCGATGCTTTTGAAGCATATAAGGAAACCGGTGATCTGTTTAATCAGGAAGTGGCTTCCCGTTTCCGTCGTTATATTCTCACTCCCGGAGGCATCGACGATGCGATGGATATGTATAAGAACTTTCGGGGTAAAGAACCGGGCATAGAACCTTTGTTGAGGAATAGGGGACTATAGATCGGCTTGTATAAGGCTTTGGCACTATGTTGTTGGGTGAGAGGCTAGCTCTTTTTTTATTTTTTGCTAAAAATAAATGCGGAAAATATAAAAAATATAAATAGTAGTTAGTATATTTGTGGCAGTTTATAGGAATAAAACACAAAATACCAACAATTATTAACTATTAAAAGATTTGAAAGATGAAAGAGTACATTGATGTTTTAAAGAAGTGGAAAGATTTCGACGGTAGAGCCAGAAGACGTGAATACTGGATGTTTGTCTTGTTCATGGCTATTTTTGCTATTGTCGCAAGTATTATTGACGCTATTTTGGGTACGATTTGCGTATTTGTAGGTATTTATTATTTGGCTATGCTTCTGCCTATGATTGCTGTTAGTATACGTCGTATGCACGATATCGGCAAAAGCGGATGGTGGTTATTTATCACTTTCGTACCGGTGATCGGCAGCCTTTGGTATCTCTTCCTGACTATTCAGGACGGACAGCCGGGTAGCAACCAATACGGTGAAAACCCTAAAGGAATTTAATACGTACATATTATTGTCATAAGAAACGGCATACGAAAGCAATTTTGTATGCCGTTTTTCTGTTTAATCAAAAAAATATTCGTATTTTGTTTGCGAAAATAAAAGAACTCTTTATCTTTGCATCAGATTTAAAATTGTAATGAATACAATTTTGGAAAGGAGAAAGAAAATGGAATCATACAACCGATTACTAGAGCACAACATCAAACCGTCCATGCAGCGAATTGCTATCATGAATTATTTGATGGAACATAAGACACACCCATCGGCTGATGAAATATATACGGAGTTATCTCCCTCTATGCCAACACTTTCAAAGACTACAGTCTATAATACCTTGAGGCTGTTTTCTGAGCAGGGAGCGGCACAAATGCTTACTATTGACGAGCGGAACACCAATTTTGATGCGGACACTTCACAACATGCCCATTTTCTGTGCAAGCGTTGCGGGCGTATTTATGATTTGAAATGCCAGGTTGAGATGAAACAAGTGGAAGGTCTTCAAATGGATGGACATGAAGTAAGCGAAGTGCACTACTATTATAAAGGTGTTTGTAAGAAATGTTTAAATAATATACGTATTGACTAATTAATTTAAAATTAAGACGAAATGAAAAAGTTTAGATGTACTGTCTGCGGTTATGTTTATGAAGGTGACGCAGCTCCTGAGAAATGTCCTTTGTGTAAAGCTCCTGCAAGCAAATTCGTAGAAGTTGTTGAAGAAGAAGGTGGTGCACTCACTTTTGTTGACGAACACGTAATCGGTGTAGCTAAAGGTTGTGACGAAGAAATGATTAAAGACCTGAACAATCACTTCATGGGCGAATGTACTGAAGTTGGTATGTACCTGGCTATGAGCCGTCAGGCTGACCGCGAAGGCTATCCTGAAGTAGCAGAAGCTTTCAAACGTTATGCTTGGGAAGAAGCTGAACACGCTGCTAAATTCGCAGAACTGTTGGGTGACTGTGTATGGGATACTAAGACAAACCTTGAAAAAAAGCGTATGAACGCTGAATGCGGTGCTTGCGAAGACAAAAAACGTATCGCTACACGTGCTAAAGCTTTGAATCTGGATGCTATCCACGATACTGTACACGAAATGTGTAAGGACGAAGCTCGTCATGGTAAAGGTTTCGAAGGACTTTATAACCGCTATTTCGGTAAGAAATAATCTACGTAAATGATTTATAGAGAAAGGCTTGTGTCCGGTTTGGGATACAGGCCTTTTTTGTTAAATTTTCTTTTGAAATAAAGATGTTGACTGATGATTCTTTTATATTTGTGCTTTACTAAAAAAGATACATAATTATGAAAAAGTTACAGTTTTTAGTGTGTTTCCTGCTTTTGTCGGTGGCAAGTTATGCTGCCGAGCGGACGATTCAGTTACCTAAGCCCGACATGAATCGTGCCGGACTGCTAATGAAAGCGTTATCCGAACGTCATTCTACTCGTGAATATGCTTCGAAGGCTTTGAGTAATACCGATTTATCCGATTTACTCTGGGCTGCCAATGGCATTAACCGGTCATCTGAAGGCAAACGTACAGCTCCGTCAGCCATGAATCGTCAGGATATCGACATATATGTGGTGCTTCCGCAAGGAACTTACCTGTATGATGCTAAAGGGCATAAGCTCAATCTGATTTCTGAGGGAGATCACCGTTCTGCGGTTGCTGGCGGTCAGGCCTTTGTCAACAATGCGCCGGTATCGTTGGTGCTGGTCAGTGATCTGTCTAAGCTGGGTGATGCGAAGAGTAATCATGTTCAATTGATGGGAGCTATGGATGCAGGGATTGTTTCGCAAAACATCTCGTTGTTCTGTTCGGCTGCACGTCTGGCCACAGTCCCGCGTGCATCGATGGATCTGGTACGGCTCAAAGCTGCTTTGAAATTAAAGGATACTCAAATGCCGATGATGAATCATCCGGTTGGATATTTTAAATGAGGTGTCTTGGCAGATGTTCTGCCAATCTCGTTAACAGTGTTAATTTATCAGGAGATACTTGATTTTCTTAGTGCCAAAAGACTTGATCTTTGCTACCAAATAACTAATGTTTTGCAGTTAAAAGACTAACTTTAACACTATGTTAATTCTAAGCTTTTAATAGCAAAGTATAAAAGAAACAAACTGGTGAATATTAGATGGTTGGGTAAACACATCAGATAGGCAGGGCTTTTATGTCCCGATCTTAGATGTAGGGAATAATTGTTTTATTGATAACTTGATATTCGTTCGGAGTGAAGATAGTGAAGACGGCAGCATATAAAAAGGGCATGGTTCCGTTGAGAAAACCATGCCTTTTTTATTATTGAATTTATTCAGTCCTATTTCTGTTTCAACAGGAACTCGTCGATTGCTTTTTTATAAGTGGCTTTATCTGCTGCTCCACGAAACAGTTGGGGTTCGCCCTCCATTGGGATAAATACAAAGAGGGGAATACTTGTTGCATTGAATAGTGCAGCCAGTTCCTTTTCTTTATCCACGTTCACCTTATATATTACGATTTTTCCGTCATATTCTTTAGCAAGCGATTTCATAATCGGGGCTGTCATGCGGCAGGGACCGCACCAATCTGCATACAGGTCGATAATGGCAGGTTTATCACCTTTATATTTCCACTCTTTTGAATTCTGGTAATCAAAGACATCGTTGATAAACATCTCTTTATTCATCACGATAACCTCACCGCTCTTTGCCTCTTTTTTGTTTTGATCTGCTTTGACTCCATCGTTTACAGCAAACATAATGGTGCTGATCATGGCCAAAAAGCTACTAATGATAATACTTTCTTCATTCTTTGTTTTTATGTGTATTGTTCAATAACTCCTTTCAGTTCGCTGGCTTGAATCATACCGGAATGGCGCCAGACAGCTTCTCCCTTTTTGAAAAGGATAAAAGTCGGCACAGCCTGAATTCTGTATTTTACAGCTAGTTCTTCGTGTGTGTCCACATCGATTTTTACAATACGGGCTTTCTCGCCTACCTGCTGTTTCAGATCCTCAAGAATCGGTTTCATTGCTTTACAGGGGCCGCACCATTCTGCGAAAAAATCTACTAAAACGGGACTTTGTGACTGTATTAAATCTTCAAATTTTTCCATAATTTTTCCTTTCTTTTGATAAATATAGAGCCCTCGTTTACAGGGGGCAAATATAGTTATTTGTTTTATTATAATAACAGAGAAGTCCCGATTTTGTTCATCATATAGTAACCTTACATTCATCCTCCTGTAATCCGGAAACGGGATCTTTGCGTAACGAAAAAACAAAAGTTATGCATTTACGGACGTATTATCCCACAGTAGTTCTCTCGGATATTCATCTGGGAACTCAACACTCCAAGACAGAGGAAGTCACTCACTTCCTGAAATCAATAAATTGTGATCGCTTAATTCTGAATGGTGATATCATTGA
>VOFI01003657.1_pt1 | contig 13750 bp, 24 predicted proteins | sample 5384131 | NCBI WGS metagenome assembly VOFI01 (sample SAMN12384728, study PRJNA508395) | human gut metagenome | isolation source: healthy gut H | host: Homo sapiens
TACATCATTCCTCATTCATATACAACCAGCTTAAGAAATTAAACTTATGCAAATTCTATCCGAACCGAGTGATAAACCATCTTATCAGTATCCTGATCAGCATTTTTATTTCAGGATACCATGGAAAAACCACGGATTTTGCCAAAAACAGTTCCTGCCATAGAACTACAATTGCCCATTTTCTCAACTCTGGAAAGTGGGATGATTCATTACTTTCAGATACGTTAAAATGCTCTGTCATTGAGATTATTTATTCAGAAGCAGCCCGCACCGGAAAACCTGTTTTCTGTATTGTTGACGATACAATAGCTGCAAAGACAAAGCCTTCGTCACGGGCTCTGCATCCGATTGAAGATGCGTATTTTCATCAATCTCATTTGAAAGGGAAACAGGATTATGGACACCAGGCAGTTGCTGTTATGCTTTCCTGCAATGGCATTGTTCTGAACTATGCTTTTTGTAATGTACAATAAGTCAATTTCCAAGATTGACATTGTACAAAGCATTGCAAAGGAGCTGCCTGTTCCACCGGTAATGTCCTATTTTCTTTGCGACTGCTGGTATGTTTCTGAAAAGATAATCAATACCTTTGCACAGAGAGGGTTCCATACCATCGGTGCTTTGAAAACAAACCGTTTGCTGTATCCATCGGGAATGAAAAAGAAACTTCGTGAACTGGCCGCCGAATTGTCTGTTACACATCGTGAATTTGACCTTGTGACAGTCAAAGGCAGAAACTATTATGTGTACCGATACGAAGGCAATCGCAACGGTATAGAAAACGCGATTGTTCTTTTCAGCTATCCTGAAAAAGCATTTGGTAATCCCAAAGCATTGCGTGCTTTCATCAGTACAAACGCAGCCCCTATCTACACAGGAGATTCTTTCCTGGTATGTGTGTCGATGGCCGATTGAAGTATTTTTCCGCCAGTGTAAGGATAAACTGGCACTGGATTGGTGGGTACTGGTAGGTTCTGTTCGTTTGAAACTGGATATCACGAAATCTGTGATACCATTCAGCTGGAAAAGTATCGTTATCTTTTTCAATGCGCAAAGGAAAGCAATGATTTTGATTCATTTATGAACTGCCGGCTGCACCTGAAAATTAACACAATTTTCTGCCTGATCTATCTTCGATAATCCATCTACCGCACTTCCCAAATCTTCTATATTTTCTATATCCTTATCTTTCACCTCAATATTCAATTCTTTTTGCAAGCAAAGTTTCCATCTTGTCATAATCAACTGTGACCTCAGCTTTTCCTTTCCCATCAATTTCCGGAAACTTTCACCTCTACACAATCGTTTAGATCGACCGTTTTCCCACAACCTCCTATTACGAATGCACTTAAAATAATTCTGAAATAAGCCCCGCTCTTTTCACTATTTTTTCATACCCTTTTCTCCTTTTGTATTATTGTATTTTTTATGATTACATCCTCTTAGACGTATCATTCTTTTCCGAGGTTTTATAATTTCCCATCTTTTTTATATTATTATTTAGCATATATTGCTTAATAATACAAATTTAACATACATAGTTAAAAAAAGCAATACAGGAACAAAAATAGCTGTGAGGCATACTCCACAGCTATTTTTTTGTTCCTGCATTGTTTTTTTCGTCACTCTAATATTCTGAGCAATAATTTTTTCTCTTGCACTGTACAATCAGATAACAACTTTTCAAAATCTTTGTCTAAATAGGACGAGGATATCGCCGAAAGACTGTCACAAAGAAGTGCATCAATCCCTTTACCAAACATTGCAAATCTTTATCAGTGTTTTTGAGCGAAGGAATTATGTGTGCCATTTTCCCAGATGGGAAATAGAACTTGTGGCAGAATCAATTTTTCACTCAATTCCCCTCTGCGTCATGTGTTTTTTTTTACGTGCTTCTTTAGTCGCTCACCCCCAATTTGGTATAATCAAGTTCATTCTTCAATATCAATCCTCCTGCAAATGTTCTGTTGTTATTCTACAGCACATTATGCTATTATTTTAATATCTTATACAGCATAACATGCAGTGATATACTAACATTTAAAATAATTTACTTTTTAAAAACCTGTTGCCAACATCTATCGTCATCATTATAGAACGGAGGTAAAAGGAATGAAGGATGACTATTTTATAATACTTTTTTTGCAAAATTAGTAGAAAGCGGACAACTAGATTCCGAAACCGCAAAAAGCTCTTACAACAAATTTTAAAAATCCTTAATGAAGAAAAATGAAACACCTGACAAACGTTAACAGAAATACACTATGCTATGGGAAGGAGAACTTATGAACTGTTATAAATGCGGAGAAAAGGTAAACGATGAAATCACTCTATGTCCAAACTGTGGTACATATTTACAAACCACTCCTGAATTGATCCAACAGGCTATTTCCTACCCATCAGTCTGCTATTGAATCACTTTATCATATCGCATACAGCAACGTATATTACACTGTACATGCTATGATAAAAGATCCGACACTGTTCTTGACCTGGTCCAGGACAGTTTTATCAAAGGATTCAACAATTTATCACAATTAAAAAAATCCTGAAAAGTATTGTTCCTGGATGAAAAGAATTGCACATAATCACAACAATTGACTATTTAAGAAAAAACAAAATCTGTTGCTTTCTCTTCTATCACTTATTCCAATTCTGATGAAATATTGGATTTTGAAGATGATAGAATTGAAAATATTCCAGAAATAGCCATTGATCAAAAAGAAACAGCTCGTCTGATAGACAACATTCTCAATTCTCTATCAGAAGAACAACGAGTTTCAATCGCCTTTGTATTACTATGAGCAAATGTCCATAAAAGAGATTGCCCACTTCAGCCAATTGTTCAGAAAAACACCGTGAAATCGAGGCTTGCTTTACGGACGAAAAAAATTGAACTGCAAGTCAGAGAACTGGAAAAAAGAGGAACTAAGCTTTATGGTCTTGCACCACTTCCATTTTTCCTCTGCCTTTTCAAAAAATGCAGCTACCCCAATACCACCCCACGCTTTCTAGTGAGATCTGGCAGGCATTATCAATGGCAGATAAACCAACCGCCCTCAACAATGTAAACCAACCACCGCATCTCTAACTGCTACTAAAGGCTTCATCACCAAAATCATTTTGGGAATTACAGCAGCTGTTACCATAGGTGGTGGTCTCTTTGCATCTTTTCAAAATAAGGAAACTCCATATGATTGGGAAAAAGTATGTAAATGAGACAATGATTCCCTCTTATGGAACAATAGATGACGGAACCTATCAAATTGATACTATGGAACATGAGCGTTTTTTAACATGGGAAAAAAGAAATACACGGTCTTTTTGAACTACAGTATTTTGGACTTTGATCATGATGGAGAAAATGAACTTCTTGCCGTTTTTTCTGGAACCATATGCAAATAATAACAGTGGAGTACAAACTCCTCAGAAGCAGCTTATACTTCGTATGTACGAACATGAGGATGGTACTATAAAAAAATACTGCTGAGTATAAAACATTTGCTGACCCTGTTGATATCGGCGGTAGTATTACGGAAAATGGAGTATTTTTAAAAGAAGATAAAGATAAAACATATATTTGCATTAGTATTTACCGATATCAGTATAGAACAGCCTGGACAATTGCAGAAACTCACATTTTAACATATGATCGCTCATTCCAAGAATACACCGGAACTCAGGAACCTATCTGCTTCATAGGGGATAAAGCGAGTACTCCCACCGGGGATGTTTATTCGAATCCCAACTCGCCGAGATGAAAAATGTAGTAGACCAAATGGCTCGCAAACTTGAGGATATCGGTCTTACAAACTCGGCCAAACAGATGCATGAAACATTTATGCAAAGATTTATTCGACAGATGCATCCGATGATTTGCTTGTATATATCACCGGTCGTGATGACCGTGCTTATAAATACTATGGCCCTTACGAAGGAAATGAGTCCATAGCCTCTGAAGATGTGGAATATTACACCGCAATTTTACTTACTCTGGTCACTAACAACCGCACACCGGCTAAACCATAGTCGGTGTGCCCTAAAATAATTTTTCTTATCCTTATTCCACCTCTTGTCTGCCCATTATTTTATTGGAATCGGATGATAAAAACAATATTTAGAAACAATAGAAAACCCCAGATGAAGAAATTCATCTGATTTCTCCATCCAGGGTTTCACATTTCTCTATTTCAAATTTTGACTTCTTCTGTTTTCTTACAATCTGCAGCATCCCGCTTTTTAACAACACCGGACGCAGTGCATTATACAGAACTGCCACCAGAATCGTAGATACAACTGCATTCACAAATGTGGTTGCTGTACTCCATTTGCAAATACTTCTGCCATCTGCTGCGGCTGTCCTAAAATATACTGTTTGTAAAAATATCCTACCAATGGGTCCGCGATCACGTTAAATCCCAGTCCTGCAACGGATGCCGACACTCCAGCGAAATACATATTTCTTATCTGTACTTTCATTAATTTTCCCGATACGATGTGCCACAAGTCCCACGATCAGACCAATACAGAGCTTCAACACAAATGTCTTTGGTGCTCCTACGATATAAATCGGATCCAGAACATCTGCGATCGTCATCCCGATTGCGCCGGCCAGTCCGCCGTACCAACCGCCTAAGAGCAATGCTCCCAGAACACAAAATGCATTCCCGATATGAAGGATGTAGCATCTCCACCCGGCATCGGGATCTTAATCTGCAAAAATGTAAATGATACAAAGCAAAGTGCTGCCAAAAGTGCTGTCTGTGCCAGTTTTACTACTGTCTGCTTTCTCTTTTCCATCGTTTTCCCTCTTTTCATTTTTGATGGTCTTATCCTACCACCAAAGTGGATAGATGAAAATGTCCAGTTATTGTATTTTTTAACCAGTCCAGTTTGATTATTTCTGATTTGCCGGCTCTACCGCAACAGATTTTCCTTTGATTTTCGTATGATTCATTGCATTGAGTACATCCTGTGCATATTCTCTCGGAACTTCTACAAATGTATACTTATCAAACATATCGATCGTTCCGATCAGTTTTCCCGGAATTCCCGCTTTCACCGGCAATTGCGCCCACGAATATCTCCCGGTTTTGCTTTGTTTTCTTACCGATATTAATAAATAGACGAACCATTCCGGCTTCTTCTGCCCCGGTATCACCAAATTCCATATATCCTTTTCATTTTCTGTCATTTCCTGCTGTCCCAGTGCCTGTATTTTAAAAAATGCTGCCTGCCATATCCATTGCAGTATAATCAGATTCATTGACACGTTCTTCAATGATACCTGAAGAATTTTGTCAGATCTTCATTTTCAATGATCTGTTCAATCTCTTCCAGCACATTTTCCATCTTTGTATTTGCAACATCGTTTAAAGACGGTAATTTCTGTGCATAAATTTTTCGTCTTGCAGTAACGCTGAATCTCTTTCAGCTTATAAACTTCTCTTCCGGAAACAAAGAGAACGAACGTCCCACGCGTCCGGCACGTCCGGTTCTTCCGATACGGTGTACATAATACTCGTCATCCTGCGGAATATCATAGTTAAAAACTGCCTCCACATCGTCTACGTCGATTCCCCTTGCTGCCACATCTGTGCGACACAAGAATATCTGTCTTTCCGGAACGGAATCCCTGCATCACACGGTCTCTCTGTGCCTGCTTCATGTCTCCATGAAGTCCTGCCGCAAAATATCCTCTTCCAAGCAGTCCATTCACAAGCAGATCTACCTGTTTCTTCGTATTACAAAATACAACGGAGAGTTTCGGTTATAAATATCCAGAAGACGGGAAAGCACTTCCTCTTTATTCTTCGGTTTCACTTCATAGTAAAACTGGTCGATACTCGGTACGGTCAGCTCTTTCTTCGTCACCTTCACCAGTTCCTGCATTTGTCTGGAACTGTTTTGTGATGTCTAAGATTGCCTTTGGCATTGTCGCAGAAAAAGCACTGTCTGACGGTGTTCCTGTGGAATCCTTCCAAAATTGTCTCAATATCCTCACGGAAGCCCATGTTGAGCATCTCATCCGCCTCATCCAGCACGATCGTATGAATATGATCGAATTTTCATAGTTTTGCGGCGCATATGATCCATCACACGCCCCGGCGTTCCAATCACCAGCTGCACACCACCTTTTAAGAGAACGGATCTGCTTTACGATATCCTGGCCGCCGTATACCGGAAGGATCTTGATGCCATGCATAAACTTGCTCAGATTTCTGATCTCATCTGCTACCTGGATTGCCAGTTCTCTTGTCGGGAAAGAACAATCGCCTGAAGTTTTTTATTCTTCGGATCAACTTTTTCCAGAAGCGGAATACCAAAAGCTGCTGTTTTCCGGTACCTGTCTGCGCCTGACCGATCACATCTTTTCCGCTCATGATCACAGGAATCGCTTTTGGACTGAATCGGTGACGCCTCTTCAAATCCCATGTATTTTACTGCTTTTAATATTTCAGGACACAACTCTAACTCTTCAAATTTTAATTCTTCCATAAATCTCCTTTTCTCAAAACAAAATAGGGGACTGTATAACAGTCCCACAATACAATCTGAATTATCATATCAGAATTTTCTTTTTCTGTCAAAATTTCTTTGATTATAAAAATTTTTTAAAATCACTTGCATTCAAGGAATACAAGGTGTAATATACACATATACTTAATGTAGTTTTTAAAACTACATGCAATTTTCAAATTTTAAGGAGGAAGATATCAATGAACAAACACAACATTTAAAAGACCCCGGCAGCGCGATCACACATTTTATTGGTATGCTTATGGCAATCTGCGGCGCGATTCCTCTGTTGATAAAGGCAGCCCATGAACCGGGCAGGGTATCTCATTTCCCTTGCCGTATATGCGATCAGCCTGATCCTGCTTTATGCAGCTAGCACGACATACCATACATTTGATATTTCTGCAAAAGTAAATACGATATTGAAAAAGATCGATCACATGATTGATCTTTATCCTTATCGCCGGAAGTTATACTCCAATCTGTCTCGATCACTTTGAAAGGACGTACCGGACTGATTCTTGCTTTCCATTGTTTGGGGATCGCTATTGTAGGAATTCTGATCAAGGCCTTCTGGGTCTATTGCCCGAAATGGGTATCTTCCATTCTCTACATCGGGATGGGATGGACCTGCGTACTGGCTTTCACACAAATTTTCCACTCATTATCGCCGGCGGCATTTGGCTGGCTTTTAGCAGGGGGAATCATCTACACGATCGGCGGTATTATCTACGCATTAAAGCTTCCGATCTTCAATAGTAAACATAAGAATTTCGGAAGCCACGAGATTTTTCATCTTTTTGTTATGGCCGGAAGTGCCTGCCACTTTATTGTCATGTATTGCTACCTGATCCAATTCATCGGTTTTCCATTCAGCATCGCTTTCAATAGCTTTCCGTTTCCATCATAGATCAGTTTCAGAGAAAAAAATTCTTCCGATTCCTCCAGGAGTCGGAAGAATATTTTATCCCCTTCCCAGAGATTGAGTCGGTCAATTTTTTTTTTTATCTACCCACTTAAGTTCTCCCTCGTCACAGGCAATCTGTTCTCCTGTAAATCCATCTGCTGTAAATAAGGACATATACTCTGTCACACCGTCACCTGACACAAATGTCACGATCGCACGATATTTCCAGGAAGTCAGAGTGTATCCTGTCTCCTCTTTCACTTCCCGCAGCAGACATTCCTCCGGACTTTCGTCTGCCTCAAAATGTCCACCCACACCGATCCATTTATCTTTATTGACATCATTCTTTTTTTACTGTGCGATGCAGCATCAGATATTTTCCGTCTTTTTCGATATAACATAATGTACTTAATCCTGTCATTTTTTATCCTTTCCCTTATCCAACCCGTTCTTCACTCCATTCCAGAAATGTTCCTGTGTTGGCGTCAATTTCAAAATCATATTCTTTTCCGTCATAAATAATGTCGCCTTCGTATTTCTGGACTCCATCGTCAAACTCCAGCTGAATTCTCAAATCCTGTGCAGATGCCCCCGGCACTCTTTCCAACGCAAGGTTTGTTGCTTCTTCCTCTGAAATTGCTGCCTCTGTCTGATTTGCTGTGTTACTGCTTCCCTGCTGTGTGGAATTTTCAGAAGCGTTCTGATCCTGATTCTGCGTCGTACTCACACTTCCCTTTGTCCATCTCTTTGTCAACCTGAAGTATGCTTCCATCTTCTGCTGAAATCTCATAATCATATTCTTCCCCTGTGGATGCAACTGTAAAATCAACCTCATAAATACTTCTTCCGTCATCGTGATCCTTGCTTACTTTCAGCCTTGTGATTTCGTCTTCTGTTACACCTGCATCTGAAAATGCTGCTGTTTTCGCTGCATCTTTTTCCGATATCCTTTCCATCATTTCCTGCACATCCTGTAAACATGCTCATTGCCATCACACATACTGCTACCGCTGCAAAATATCTTTTCTTCATCATATTTTAATTCCTCTCTTTCTATCAACTGCATTTCTACACTGTTATTCTTTGTCTGTAAGGATAATATATTCCATGAAGATTAAAATAAGATTAGAATTTTAACTCAAATGTAAAGCAGCTGCCTTTTCCGAGCTCACTCTCCACCCGGACATTCCCTCCATGTGCCTGTGCGATCCATTTTACCATGGAAAGTCCAAGGCCGGAGTGCGAACCTTCTTCCTTTCCAGTCCGTGAGGCATCCACCCGGTAAAACCGCTCCCATATATGCACCTGATCATCTCTGCTGATTCCGATTCCGTCATCTTCTACCGTTCCCTGTACCCCTGACGGAATCTGATGAAGTGTCACTTTAATATTCCCACCTTCTTTTCCGTAAGAAACTGCATTCGAAATCAGATTATCCAACATACGGATATAAAAGGATTCATCCAGATAGCCTGTGATGTCTGGTTCTATCTCTGTATGAACCTCAATTTTACGCCTCTGCGCCAGCATCTTTTGTTCTTCCACAATTATTTCTGTCAATTCACTAATATTGATCTCTTCTTTATTTAACTGCTGCCGCCCCCTGATCTGCCCGTGACAATAACAGAAGCTGAGAGATCATCTGAGACATTTCTCCTGCTTTTTTCCGGATCAGAAGAATTTCTTTCCTCTGCTCTTCTGACAAATCTGTGCGATTCAGAGATGCCTCGCACTGTGCCAGAATCACACTGACCGGTGTTCGCAGCTCATGGGAAACGTCCGATGTAAACTGCCGTTCCTGAGAAACGCCTGTTCCAGACTTTCCAGCATACCGTCAAATGTTCCTGCCAGCTGATAAAATTCGTCTTTCCCGGTATCCTGACTGACTCCGATCCTGCGGCTTAAATCTCCGTCTTTTGAATCTCCTGTACGGTCTCTGTCATCTGCCGTACCGGAAGAAGCGTTCGCCTGATCAAACGATACCCGATCAGCGCCGTTAAAATCACAGTCAAAGGCAGTAAAATCACCGCAAATCGGACTGCGATCAAAAACTCCTTCTGTGTCTCTGTAACAGAAACTACACCCCGGATATAGAATTCCTGACCATTTTCCATTTCATACTGCACATCATACACATACCACTGCTTCATTTGCACCTGCGTCAAGCCCTGCCACCCGATCTTCCACACTGTCTTTTGCAGTCAGTAATATAACCGGTGTAGAATCCTTTTTTCCTCCTCATTTCCTTCAAAACGGATAATCCGTCTTTTTTCGGCATCATAATATCAAGAATTACCGCATCGTATTTTACGGCAGTCAAATATTCCTCGGCTTCCTTCCCGTCAAAACATGAATCCACACTATAATACTCATCTTTCAGACGCGCTGTTATAATTTTGTTCAGGTCCTTTTCATCTTCCGCAAGCAAAATTCTCATTTTATCAACTCCCTACTACAATACTTCGACCTTTCATTTCTGTTTGTCTTATTATATGAAAATCATCGGATCAAATCAATTCCCTCTTTTCCCTTGACAGAAGGCATCGCGACTTATATTCTGAAAACATCAGAGAAGATATAAAAGGAGCCGATTTTATGAATTCAAAAACAACAAGTGAAAAGCTTATCCAATTTATTGAAAACAGCCCATCAGCTTTTCATACGGTAGAAACAATTAAATTTCTTCTTTTAAAAAATAATTTCTCGGAATTGTGTGAGAACAAACACTGGCACATAACTGCCGGAGGAAATTATTTTGTGACACGAAATAATTCATCACTGATCGCATTTTCCATTCCCGAAAATCCACTTGCAGGAATGCGTATTATCGCAAGCCACAGTGATTCACCGACTTTTAAAATCAAAGAAAATCCCGAAATGGAATGCGGTCATCACTATGTCAAACTAAATGTAGAACGCTATGGAGGAATGATTTACGCACCTTGGCTCGATCGTCCGCTTTCTATTGCCGGAAGAGTGATTATTAAAGATAAAGAAACAAATAAATTACAATCGAAATTAATAAACATCGACAGAGATCTTGTTTTAATTCCAAATCTCGCAATTCATATGAATAGAGATATTAACAGCGGATATCAATATAATCCACAAAAAGATCTGCTTCCTCTTTACGGCAATCTTTCTGCAAAAGACACTTTTATGAAACAAATCGCCGATGCAGCCGAAGTGTCCGAACAGGACATTCTCGGACATGACCTCTTTCTTTACAACAGACAAAAAGCAAGCATATGGGGCGCTTCCAACGAATTTGTATCTGCTCCGCGGCTTGATGATCTGCAATGTGTGTTTGCCTCTGTTGAAGGATTTCTTGCAGGACAAAAACAAACTTATATGCCGATTCTCTCCGTTCTGGATAACGAAGAAGTTGGAAGTCAGACAAAACAGGGGGCTGCATCTACATTTTTATATGACACACTTACCCGCACTAACTCCTGTCTCGGACTTTCTGATGAAGACTACCTTATTCGGCTTGCAGACAGCTTTATGATTTCCGCAGACAATGCTCATGCGATCCATCCGAATCATCAAGACTGCTCTGATCCGGTCAATCATCCGTATCTAAACGGTGGGATCGTCATTAAATTTAACGCAAATCAAAAATACTGCACAGACGGATTTTCTTCTGCGGTATTTCGTGATCTGTGAATTCCCACTTTATCATAAAACAATACCAGCAACAGACTGCAAATAAACGGAACACAGCTTCCGATATACCCCCAGGCATATCCCTGCGCAGAGACTTCATCCATCCGTTCTTCCGATGTAATATCGGTAAGCATCGAATCGCATCACAAGACTTAAAGAATACGCTGATTTTAAAAAATACAAACAACAACAAAACCAAATCCAGGACTGCATAAATCCAAAAATACACAGCCAAATGCTCTAACGGCATCATTTTCTTTTTCTTCCCGCTACATCAGAGACCGTTTCCAAGGAGCGGCCCCAACACATTACGATTAAGGTTAAATCGGATAATTCACTTCTGAAATTCCGCCAGATAATTAAAATAAAAGATCAGAAGCGCAAATGCTGAATTCCCCGATATCATAAAGAATCCATTTTTTCTATTGGCTTTAGTTTAAACTTCATTGCTCAAATCCTCCCTGTCATGAGTCTGACGGAATAAAATTCCAATCGTTTTTCTTGAGCAAGTTTAACATAAACAATTTCTGGTTATGATCAAGTTTGCTTTAAAGTTTGTAAAATTTATTTTTAAGGTAGCTTTGGTTTCTGCTGTTGGACGGAGAACTGCTGCAGCACTGCGGGCCATGGCCGATGTCGGTTGCACAGGAAAAACCGGAACTGACGTATCCGCTGGCATTCGAGCATCCGGGAAGTCTGACTGCAGAAGCAAAAACACGGAGAAGTGACACTGTGCCGCTTCGATGGAGACAATGGAGAATATTCACTTCTTCTTGGAAACGCAAAAGGTGTGGACGGACCGAAAGGAATGGGAACATATCTCTGGGTAGAAGTGGAAAAACATCAAACGTCTGGAAGCCAAGATTGTAGAAGGACCGTATATTCACCACTGTGTCGGTATTTACAAAAAAATGTAGTTCCGGTACTGTATGAGGCATGTAAATATATCGGCGTGAAACCGGATCTCTATGATCCGATCGAGGAAGACGTCAAAAAGCATATCTGCGCGGTGAGTGAGAGAAAGGAAGGTAAGATATGAATTTAAAAGCATTGGCTTATCAGCTTAGAAGAGACACCATAGACATTATCTGTGCCGGAAAGGCAGGGCATATCGGCGGTGACATGAGCGTGATGGAAGTTCTGGTAGAGCTGTATTTTTGATCAGATGAACATTGACGCAAAAAATCCAGAAGATCCGGACAGAGATCTGTTTGTACTCAGTAAGGGGTCATTCTGGTGGAGGCATACTATGCAGTGCTTTCGGAAAAAGGATTTCTGGATAAAGAAGATGTCCTGAAAAATTTCAGCAAATTTGGTTCTAAATATATTGGCCATCCGAATAATAAACTGCCGGGTATCGAGATGAATTCGGTTTCTGGGACATGGACTTCCGGTCTGCGTAGGAATGGCAAAGGCAGAAAAATGGATCACAAAGACCGCCGCGTGTATGTAGTCATGGGAGATGGAGAGCTGGCGGAAGGGTCTGTCTGGGAGGGCGCCATGGCAGCACATCAGTATCAGTTGGATAATCTGTGCGCAGTGGTAGACCGTAATCGTCTTCAGATTTCCGGAAACACAGAAGATGTGATGGGACACGATGATTTGCATGAACGTTTCAGAAGCTTTGGGTGGCATGTGATCGATGTAAAAGACGGAAATGATATCGATGAACTGCACGCTGCATTCGAAGAGGCAAAGCGTGTGAAGGGGAAACCAACGGTACTGATCGCCAATACGGTGAAAGGAAAAGGTTCTTCTATTATGGAAAATAAAGCAAACTGGCATCATAAAGTTCCGACACAGGAAGAGTATGATATCATTATGAAAGACTTAAAAACTGCAGAAGGAGGCGTTGTCATAATGGGAAAAACAGCAAATAAACAGATAATCTGTGAAGTATTGATGGAAGCTGCAAAAAGAAGATAAAGATATTGTTGCGCTCTGCAGTGATTCCAGAGGAAGTGGATCTTTTTACACCATTTGCAGATACGTATCCGGAACAATTCGTGGAAACCGGAATTGCAGAACAGAATCTGGTCAGTATTGCAGCCGGACTTGCAAAATGTGGAAAGAAATCTTATGCGGTTTCACCGGCGTGCTTCCTTTCTACAAGAAGCTATGAGCAGTGTAAAGTGGATGTTGCATATTCCAACACGAATGTAAAACTGATCGGAATCAGTGGCGGGGTCAGCTACGGTGCTCTGGGGATGAGTCATCATTCCGCGCAGGATATTGCGGCAATGAGTGCGATTCCGAATATGCGCGTTTATATTCCAAGTGATCATCTGCAAACGAGAGAACTGACAAAAGCGTTGTTAAAAGATGAAAAACCGGCGTACATCCGTGTGGGAAGAAATGCAGTAGATCCGACTTACGAGGAAGATAATGTACCATTTGAAATGGATCATGCGACAGTTGTGACAGAAGGAAATACAAATGGAAACGACGTAGCGATCATCGCCTGCGGAGAAATGGTAAAACCAGCCAAAGATGCAGCCAGGCTTTTAAAAAGCAGAAGGAATTTCAGCGTCCGTTCTGGATATGTACTGCATCAAACCACTGGATGAGGAAGCAATCGTGCGCATGGCAGGAAATGCAAAAGCAGTCCTTACAGTAGAGGAGCATGCACCGTTTGGAGGACTTGGTTCTATGGTGGCA
>VOFI01004151.1_pt1 | contig 13729 bp, 12 predicted proteins | sample 5384131 | NCBI WGS metagenome assembly VOFI01 (sample SAMN12384728, study PRJNA508395) | human gut metagenome | isolation source: healthy gut H | host: Homo sapiens
AATCCGCCGGTAAAGATAAAGCGCCCCACAAAGTCCGTAACCGGTAGGTATCTTGCAAATAGACCGACAAACGATGGCTCTCCATATCTTGTCGGGAAAACAAGTTATAAATCATCTCGACCGATTGCCCCGTATGCGGCAAAGAATAGCCCGCCGAATCTCGCATCTCCCATTCCCTCACTCGGTCGTGTATCTTTTCGTATTGATGGGTCAATCCCCACTTCAACTCGTTCTGTCCCAATTTTGTAGCTCCTTTCAATGAAGTAGCCACCACCGATGCTCTCAACCGGTTACGAGCATGCTCGTGATAAGTCCCCACTCCGAGAGCTCCCTTATTCTCGGTCGACTCGCCGTCCTCGCCATTAGCCAAATCGTCCAACCAATACTGCCCGGCAATATCGTAAGTCACCAGTTCGTTCGTGACGAAAGCCGAGGTCATCAAAGCCCATTGAGTATATTTATCGGGGAAAAATTCAACGAAAAGCACCGAAATAAGTCTCGAACTTATCTTTTTCGTAGCCGTCGAAATAGACTTTTAAACTGTTTGGCATCGGTCGCCGTACCGAATGACGTATTCCGCTCGTGGGGAGTAAATTTATAATTGTTAATGGAAATATTGCCCAGCAAAGAGGCCTCCCACTTCGGTGCGAATTTATAAGTAAGATAAGTTTGATAATCGAAAAAAGAGGGCTCGTACTCCCCTTTGGTATCGAGAGAACTCAACAAGGTAGAATTGGTTTTATAACGCACGCCGTGCAGTTGCGAGAATTTCTTGGTGCTCTGTCCTACCGAAGCGGTAGCCCCCAAAAAACTGGCGGACACCGATCCTTCGAACGCTTCGGGATGCTTGTAAATAATATCGAGCACCGACGACATCTTGTCGCCATATTCGGCCGAAAATCCGCCCGACGAAAATCCTACGGCCCCTACCATATCAGGGTTGATGATACTCAACCCCTCCTGTTGCCCCGAACGAACGGTCAATGGTCGATAGACCTCTATACCGTTGATATACACGATATTTTCATCGAAATTACCCCCTCGCACGGAATATTGCGAACTCAGCTCGTTACTCGAATTGACACCGGCAAAAGTTGTCAACATAGCCTCGATACTGCCCCCGTCGCATCGGGCATCAATTTCAAATCCTTCGTGTCGATCGTCTGCAACGTACTCGTCTGCCGGCGATGAGTCGCCACGACAACCTCGTTCAACATCTTGGCGTTCTTGTTCAGACGTACCGACAAGGAAACATCTTTCGTGAGATTGAGCAACTGGCGGCGCTCCTCCCGATACCCCAAACAAGAATAAATCACCACGATGGAATCTCCGCCGGAATGGAAAGCTGATACTCCCCTTTCAAATCGGTCATCGTCCCCATCGTCGTTCCTGCCACTCGTACCGTAGCCAACTCTATGGGCTGATTGTCACTGTCATACACGCGTCCTGTCAGCTTCACACGCCCCTGTGCCGCCAACTGAAAAACCGCACCTATCGTGATAAAAAGGAATAATATCTTGTATCTCATCGGGATTCTATACACACTGTGCCTCTTTCGTCGAAGGCACATTTATTAAACGGAAAAAACTCCGTTCAGTATACGGCCGGACGAAAAGTATTGAAATTTTATTCTACGGATTCTGCTTCCGACTCTACACCTGCTTGATTCTCTCGTTCTATTTCTTGCTTACATTTTTCAACTACTTGTAAGAAACAATTAAATACACCTTCAAAATCATTGTAATCAAAAATATTTCCATATAGCGTCAGTCTGTTCTTGAGGCAATAAATCCTCCAACCCCAAATAAACCCAAGATTTCTTGATATTTCGTTTTTTTATTAGGTAAATCCCTAGACATCTCAACTTGACAGTATAGTTGACTATTTTCAAAAATATAAGCCCATACCTCTATTCCCCCGATTTCCATAATTACTCCTACATGAGTATCATCTTCTGGCGTTGTATGTCTGTATTGTGGATAACGATTGGCAACCTCTTCTCTCCACGATGCAAAAAATTTTATTTCTATACTCATTTTGCATCGTCTCCATTTGCTGAAGTATTTCATCCATATCGTCAATTTTAGATTGAAGAATCCTTACTTTTTCACGATTATCTAAACATTTATCCAGCTTCAATCTCTCCTCGATAACCTTTCTTATTTCCATATTCATTTCTTTATCTATGGTTCTTTTTTATATATTCCTTCCAAATAATCGATATACTGCAACACAGCACTATTCAAATAAAAAATCTTTATCTCGAATATTGAGTATGACTTGTTTTTTCAACCAATTTACAATATCATCTCGAAACGAAAGATTCACATATCGACTAGCAAAAACATCTTTATATTTGTCCCATGACTGCTCTTCCGGTTCCTGTCCCCAACTCGACAAATACACGACAAATATCTGCTCTTCTCGGTAATTGCACTGTTTGGTTTGATTGATATACTTACTTAATTGATGCTCTTGGTCCCGAGCATTATACACTTTATTTTCAAATATAATAGCATATTCTTTATCTCTCACCCACAAATCAATACGACATTTTTCCTGGGTAATTTGAGGCTCTTTTATTATTATATATCCAAAGGCCGTACAGTCTCGTTTAGTAACAATATAAGCTAACAAAGATTCTAAAAATTCATATCTCCCACTTTCTGATTTATATTGCAACAGCTTTGTCAAGATACGGCTATGAGCATTTTCATTAATGTGCAATTCATCAATAACATTAAGATGATAAGGCAATTTGGACAACCATTCTTCCTTTATTTTTTCAACTGCCTCAACAAGATCAAACAAATATTCAGTCTCTGACACAACTTGGGCCTCGATGTCTTTTTACCAAGTCAAAAATATATACTATCCTTTCTCTCTTCACGGATCCCGTTATTTTCAATCAATTATCCCAAAATAAATAAAAACATTTCATTTATAAAATATTAATTGATATACACATTGCTTTACTCCACAACAAAGCGCTTAACAAATTCAATAAGATTCACTATCTTTGCTCATATAAACATTAAAACCATTACCCTTATGAAAAGCCTGCACGACTTGTTGATTCATAGGCGGAGTATCCGCAAATACACCCAAGAGGCGCTATCGCCCGAAGCCGTAAAACCATTCTCGAAGCGGGATTGCTCGCTCCTTCGTCCAAACGCTGCACTCCGTGGGAGTTCATTGCGGTGGAAGACAAAGAAACGCTCGCCCGTTTGTCCGAATGCAAGACTTCGGGAGCCAAACCCATTGCCGGAGCTGCGCTCGCTATCGTCGTCACCGCCGACATGACCCTCACCGATACATGGATCGAGGATGCTTCTATCGCTGCCATTCTCATGCAGTTGCAAGCCGCCGACCTCGGTTTGGGAAGCTGCTGGATACAGGTGCGGGGGACGGTTCGGAGCTATGGACGAACCTGCCGAAGATTTTGTGCGGGAGACATTGGGAATCCCCGAAGAGATGGGAGTGCTCTGCATTCTCTCCATTGGACATAAAGACGAAGAGCGCAAGCCTTTCGACGAAGAAAAAATGATGTGGGGAAAAAGTTCATATCGGCAAATGGTAATCCCCTGCATCGACATGAAGATTATTCTCATCGGAGCCGGCAATTTAGCCACGCAATTAGCGGTCGCTTTACAAAAAAAGGGAATGACTCCGGCTTATATATACAGTCGTACCCGAGAATCGGCCGAACAGCTGAGCGAACGATTGCGCGATGTGCCCTATTCCACCGACATCAGCCAAGTCCCCACCGACGGCGATCTCTATCTTCGCCGTGAAAGACTCCGCTCTGCTCGATTTGGTTTCCGCATGCCCTCCAATCGAGGCCTTTGGGTACACACGGCGGGAAGCATGGACATGGAAGTGTTCGCCCCGTATACCGCACGGTACGGTGTATTCTACCCCATGCAGACATTCAGCAAAGAACGGGAAACCGACTTCGACGATATTCCTATTTTTGTCGAAACGAACCATACGGACGATACCGAACGTTTGCAAAATTGGCAGGTCGGTTATCGACAAAGGTTTACGAAGCGACCTCCGAACAGCGCAAGTACCTGCATTTGGCTGCCGTGTTCGCCTGCAACTTCTCCAATCACCTCTACGCCTTGTGCGACCGCATTCTGTCGGAACACGGGCTGCCGTTCGAAACCATGCTGCCGCTCATACGGGAGACTGCCGCGAAAGTAGCCGACATGCCGCCGGCACAAGCTCAGACCGGACCGGCAATCCGATACGACAAAAACGTCATAGACAAGCAAATGGCTCTGCTTTCAGACCCGACCATGCGGCAGATTTACGACCTGATGAGCCGGAGTATTCACGAAACCAACAAACATCAAAAACAACGACTATGAGCCGAACCGATTTCGACCTCTCACGAATAAAGGCTTTCGCCTTCGATGTGGACGGTGTCCTTTCTCCCGACACGATACCCCTGCATCCATCGGGCGAACCCATGCGAATCGTCAACATCAAAGACGGGTACGCCTTGCAGTTCGCTGCCAAAATGGGCTACCCCATCGCCATTATTACCGGCGGACGCACCGAGGCTGTCCGCAAACGTTTCGAAGGATTAGGATTAAACCATGTCTATATGGGAGCCGCCGTAAAAATCGAAATTTTCAAAAAATGGCTGGACGAGTGCGGGCTGCGCCCCGACGAAGTCATGTATATGGGCGACGACATTCCCGACTACGAGGTCATGCAGATAGCCGGTCTGCCGGCTTGTCCCGCCGATGCCGCCCCCGAAATTAAACAGATAGCCCGCTACATCTCGCCGTTCGGCGGCGGACAAGGTTGTGGGCGGGACATCATCGAACAAATCCTGAGAGCACAAGGCAAATGGATGTCCGATAAAACAGCCTTTGGCTGGTAACTACACAAAAACAACGAAACACCATGCTATCGCATCTCAAAAATACGAAATTCTGTTGGCGAGCAATTCACCCCGCCGCCGGGAACTTCTCGCCGGATTAGACATCGACTATCGGGTAACAGCCCTTCCCGAAGTGGACGAATCCTACCCCGACACCCTTTCGGGCGAAGAGATTCCCCTCTACATCTCGCAAGAAAAAAGCAGCCGCCTACCGCCGCTTTATGAAGGATAATACGCTCCTTATTACTGCCGACACCATCGTCTGGCTCGATGGGAAAGTATACGGCAAGCCTCGCAATACAGCCGATGCCAAAGCCATGTTGCAAGCTCTGTCGGGCAAAACCCACACCGTCATCACCGGTGTCACGCTTACTCTCTGCAAAAACAGATTTCCTTCGCCGTCTCCACCGAAGTCACTTTCGCCGCCCTCGGTGACGATGAAATCGATTACTACGTGGAGACGTACCGCCCCTCGACAAAGCCGGAGCATACGGCGTACAGGAATGGATAGGCTACATCGGCGTGACCGGACTCAAAGGCAGCTATTACAACGTGATGGGATTGCCTATACAACGACTGTACACCGAATTAAAAAAATTTTTAGAAGCTGTTTTAAATTTATTCCGAGACAGATTGAGACTTATGTTGAAGCTGATTGGAGTCCGAGATTTTTGTCAATAGCTCGCTATTGACAAAATCTCGATTCAAAAATGCAAGACAGGGGCTCAATATGGCCCGGAACATACCTGCTTGAAATGATAATATTATTTCTCAATAAATTTAAAACAGCATCAATATCTCCCGTCGATATCATTTATATGGAGAAGCCCAGAACCACGACTCATTCGAAGTACTCCACCGTTTATCGTAAGGCTCGCCCGTCGGAGACAGCGTGATGTACACAGGACGCCGTTTCCCCTCGACATAGGTTTCATTGTTAAAGCCACTGCAATCGGAACATTGCAGATAATAAAGGTTTTTGCTCATGTAATAATCCAAATAATAATCGTTGGTACACGGAGTTTTATGATTCCAGTTAGCGTCCTCGTTAACCGTCACGAACTCACCTTTTTTCAATCGGTCTCTGACCTCCGATATACTCAACAAATTACCTTTGTCGTCCATGACATAGGCATTCCATGTGGGGTCTACCCACAACCACTTGGCGAGAGTGTTGGAATAAACGACGTTGATCACATGGCAATCGTTTATATAGCTTTTCGGAAGACAAGTCACATAGCGGGACTTGAATCCCATAGCCAAATAACACTCGTTCAACATCTGTGCCATCATACGGCAATTAACGCCCCTCTCCTCCTTCTTGCAAATTTCATATAGAGCTATCGCATTTTTCTCTTCGGGATTATAGGACGAACCGTCGTGACGAATCGTATTGTGTACCCACGCCAACAGATTTTTTATCTTGGATATTTCGTCACCGGCTCCCGCAATACTGTCCAAGTTGAAATATCGGCGCACCCGTACCAAATCGCGGTCGTTGGGGTTCATATATGTAAATGCCGACAAAGAGTCGGTAGATGCAGCATCGTCATACCCCGGTGATTTTCGGAGTATATATCCGAAATCGCCTACCTCACGCAGACGCTCCATCGCCTTCTGAAAACGTTTATCGTCTCTCACGTTATCCAAATCGGTATCTTTTTGGGCATGGGCATAATCGTAATAACCGTATTGAATAGCTTTCTCAAAGGCATCGACCGCCGCTTTTTTTCGTTTCATCAAGGATTCGCAGCAAGCCACATTGTAATATGTGTCGATAAAACACCACGAACACTGTTTCAAGACAGAATCTGGCACAGATTCACAAGTTTTGAGGAACTGTCGATATGTTTTCAATATCAACTTATGGTCCTTCCAATTTTTCTGAATGACAGGAGTCACACTCCGGCTAAAATAGACTTGCACACTATCGGCATTCCAATCGGATTCCGCAGCCACACCGCTGAAACAGAAGGACAAAAACGCTATCCATAAAAACTTTTTCATAAACATTAATTTTTAAGTATATTAAAGAGACGGAAAAGTACTAAAAACATAACACAGACTCTTAATAAATTAAGAAAGGATAACATTATAATAATATTATAAAAATATCGAAAAAGAAGGTATGCCAAAACTCAATTTTACCAAAAGATTTTTTAAATTGAAATTTGAGCCTCCCAAAAAAAAGAAGAGCCGTATCAAACTCTGTTTCGAGTAATGATACGGCTCTTTCAGATTCTGTAATTACAATCCGCAACTTTTACCCTCCCCTTAGGAACCACCGTCAAACCTCCTCAACCTGTATTCTGAAAAATAAAAAAAAGTCAACCATTAGGCCACCAAGAGATTTATGTTCCGTTATCAGGTGTAGCTTTTTCACCCTCCTCCCCTGCCGTGTCCCGTAGCATTGCGGGGTGTTTTGTACGCAAAATATAGGGAGGTGGCACGTAGTGACGGAGGGGTTAAACCATACAATGTTACCCAACTATCTCTTCACACCCTTAACGACTGTGATTTCATGTTTCCCGACGACCCGAATAAAATACGTTCCCGGAGCCCACGCCGAAGCATCTACGGTCACAAGACGAGCTTGCGAATCGACATGCTGTCGATACACCTCCCGACCGCCTTCGTCCAACACGGAAATACTTCGGGTATTCTCAGGAACACGTACAATAAATTCGGAGTTGAAAACAGACGGATAAATAGAAGCCTTCTCTTCCGTAACTTTCTCTACCGAACTAACTCCGTTCACATTTTGAGTGACTTTGATGTCATAAGTCGAAATACTATCCGAGACCGTGAGCGTAGCGACACGTTCCTCAATACCGTCCGGCAAACGATCATAGGAAATTTGCAAGGTGTCCAATGTCAAGCCATTCGGCTTACCCACGACCCGACACCACTCGGCATCACTCCGAATAGGAGTTTCATAACCGTATATCGAATAGAAAGGATATTTAACCGTACCGGCAGCTTTACCCACCACCAGCGGTTCACGGTCTACCGGCATAGGCAACATAACCGAATGAACGATCGAAGGCATAATCATATAAGAAGTATGATTCGCTCCTGCGGGGAAATAAGTGCTCACGTCTCGCCACTCTCCATCTTTCAACATATAAGCCGTGTTACCGTGATCCCGGAAATCGGCCATAGCGAACGACACATCTACACTGTCGTTCTTCTCGGGAATACCGTCCACTACAATGAAAAACTCGTCGTCGATCACCGTCGGGTCAAATTCAAATTCCGTAGCGGTCAATGAACTGCCCGAAGGGGTTTCCAATTCGAATACCCTCCACCACATCGAGTCGAGTTTCTTGCCCGGCAATCCGTTCTCGCTGGTATACAGATGCACGCCCACATCGGCAATCTGGTCGGTTATACTCGCAGCCGAAGCACTCACAAAATAAAACATAGGCTCCGAATACCAATATCGGACGGGACGGTTTGGAAAACTTCTCGGCATAAGCAGTAATATTCAATTTATTCGTCCCGGGGAAAGTTCCTCTATCTTCCAAATCGAACGTCGCAGCCCTATCTCCCGGCTCTAAATTCGTAATTAGCCCACTGTACTCGACCGACACCTCTACGGTATCGTTCGATTCGCCATGTTCGTTCTCCACACGCAGACTCACCCCTTGTTTATGCATATAGCTATATCCTACGATAGGGTTTTCTTCGTGCGACGTCACCCGGGCATACGGTTCGGGATCGACACCGTCGAAAGTCCACTCCCACGAAGTAGGATAATTGGTCGAATTGTCCCGATACTGCACCCCACCAGCGGAGCTACCATCGGCAAACGCGTTTCGCTGAACCGGAATGTAGCCGGTGGTAATATCCGTGCGAGCGGTGCAGATCCGGTAACCTTCACGAATCCCGTGCGGGTCTTCGTATCGCTCCCATCGGCATTACTTACCGTCAACGTCACATCGTAAACGCCGTCTCGCGTATAGAACACCCGGGGATTCTGGTCGGTCGATGTCGACGGAGTTCCTCCCGGAAACGCCCATTGCCATGCCGTAGGCGAACCCGAGGACATATCGGCGAAAGCAATCACCTCGCCCGTGGCTGCCTCGACTTGTTCTACGGTCGATACTCCGGTAATTTTTAAACCGTCGATAGCGAAATCGCCCATATAACCACCGGTTCCGAACGAATCGTTTTTTCCGGGACCATACGTAAAACGAATCTGAATCTTCCGACCGGAATATTTCTCCAAAGAAACCGAAAACTCATGCCAACGCCACGGCTTCTCTCCGTCCTCGTCGGCGCTATTCCAAAGAATTTCCGAAGTCTCAAAAGCATCTGCCGAAACAGAAATCTGCAAGCGACAGTAATCGTCCATATTTTGGGTAAACCCTATATATCCTTTCAACATAGCATTTGCAGGAACATCGATCTGCCCACTTGTCGCCATAGCGATTCCTCGTTTGAAAGACTGATAAGGGCCCTCTATATACAACGATTGAACATCGTCTGGATCATAAGTAGAAAAAATCTCTACTGGGGTCAGTCGTACTCGTGATTTTTTCACAGTCCACGAAAAATCCTCGGCATTGGTAAATGTCCAGCCATCTGTTCCGTCGTCAAAATCCTCTTCCCACACAGTTATGGCACTACCGGCACTCTGACAACTAAAATCGGCAGTCACACTCGCCGCAGCCGATTGAAACAAATTCGGTCCCTGTTTTTTCCCCACGAATTGAATACGAGGAGCTTCTTTCGTAGCGACCTTATCGTGAACTCTCTCATTCATCGGCCGCTGAGCGCTCATCGGTATACTCACCCAAAGAGCACCTGTTAAGATTAGGCTTGAAATAAAACTTTTCATACACTTCCTATTTATTATTTGATAAATTTTATCTGTATCGTTTTCCCTTCTTCGGTCACGACATGAGCGATATAAAGTCCGGCCGGAAGTTGGGACAGATCCATTCGTCCGCTTTCCGATTCACAAGACACTACCGTTACCCCTGCCGCATTGATAATTTGAATATCGCCACCCTTGTCAAAAACTAACGAATGGTTACTACGATCGAAATAAACTTCATTCATACACTCCAAACCATCGATACCGGAAATGACATTACTGATAATCGAACATGAACTTATATACAATCCCCACGGATCCCGGGTAGTAGCATGTAAACCGATATACCAGACACCGTCTGACGGAACACTGAAATCTACTGTATAAAGTTCCGACAAAGTCGAATTGATTTCCGGGTACGAAGCGATCACCGTTTGGCTTTCACCGGGTAGAACATCACTGCCCAATGTCACTTCAATGGACTCAGGATAACGATATTTCTCTGCCCGGGCCCTAAATTCAAGCGTATGCGAACCCTTCTTAGCTTCGAACGGCGGCGTAAACAACCAGTCGTCGGCAGCCGAATAGGCCGTATATTTCATCTCCTTCTCAGTAGCATCATATACCCAACTTTTCGTATCGTTATTAGCATCGACGATAGTCCATAAAGCCATCTCATCGGCGCTATCCATACTCGTCTCATACGGAAGTCCCAATGCACTGCCGAATACCAACGCATTCGAGGTTACCGACTCGCTTTCCATATCGCCCGACAGCGTCGTTACCGTATAGCGATACAAAGCCAAAGAAAGGTCATCGCTATCGACATAAACCGTATCGGTCAAACTTTCCGTCAACATCTCGCTCCCGGGATCCCGGACGATTCTGTATCTCAAATTCCCCCCACATCGATATATCCGCCATTCACACCCTCTGCGGGAGCTCTAAAAGTAACTTGCGGTTTGCCTTCCACATCGGTCAATTCCACATCGGTTACCGATTTCGGAGTATCTGCACCTATCCAAGCCGATTCCACCACGGCGGCCTCACCGGCATTCTCCTCGACATAACCGATGACTCTATATTCATATTTGCCCGGAGCAGGCACATCTTCATCGATCACCTGTTCCGAACCTCCTTTTATCGGATCTTCTTGTGTATAAATAAGAGTTTCGCCCCGATACAACTCCATTTTCGTCAACATCGGCAGTTGCGTACCGGCAGCCGAAAGAGAAGGATTGGTCCATGCAACCGTGGCAGACATAGCGCCCTGTTCACCGGGAGCGACGGTCAAATCGGAAACGACGGCCGGGACAACCACTGTTTCGTCCACCGACAGGTCATCGATGAATATAGCATACCAATTGGTCTGTCCGTAACAATGGAAACCTATATGGTATCCACCCGACTCGGAAACAGAAAAGACAACCTCTTTCTCTTCCATCAAAGCAGACTGAATTGTATCTCGAAACAATCGGGTAGATTGAGCTTCCGCCGTGGCGGCCCGACCAATCGTCACGCTCAAATCCTTATAACTTTCCTCAGAAGCCGCATTTTCAAGCCCGGTTTTGAAAAGTAGTTTATAATTCTTCCCGACCACCAAATTCAATTTAGGCGTAATAAGCCATTCATCGGCATCACTACCGCCCCAATACTGAACCATTTTTTCGAGCTCTCATATTTCCAAGTCGAATTATCCCCGTTGGCACTCAATATAGTAAACAAATCGAGCGACGATTCGGTATCGAAACTCTCGCTATACGGTAATTCTCTCGCTCCTCCGGCAACAACCTTATTGGAAGCGACCGATACGCTCGCTTTACCATCGAACATTGCGACGACCGTATAAACATAACTGCCCAATTCCGGGACTTCATCGATATAAGGGAATGGTCCCGAAAAACTTTCGGACAAGACACCACCCGGGGTACGGCCGATTTCATACGTAAGCGCCTCGGTATCGATATATCCACCGTTCTTTCCGACTGTCGGTGGCGTAAACGAAAGGCTCACAGTCGCATCCTCTGCCGAAGCCACCAAATCGGTAACTGCCATAGGAGTATCATTCCCCTATCCACGGGGAAGTAACGGTCGTTGCTGAGCCCTGAGAATCCCCAAACGTATTATATGCGACCACTTTATATGTATAATTTCCGGCTGTCTCGATAGAAGAATCTATCCAACCAGCTTTTCCTCCCACAGTAGCCGTATCGAGAGTAGCGACCAAATCTGTCCCCCGATATATTTTAGCGCCCAAGAGGTTCGAAAGCGCACCGCCCAAATGGTCGGACGAAGGCCATGTCCATGAAAGAGTCGCCGACATCGCTCCCTCTCCCCCGCAACGATAGAAAGGTCTGTAATTTGTACCGGATAAACGGGAGCCTCTTCGATAACGATCTTCTGGAAATAGAGATCACCCATATACGATCCGCTGTAACAACGCAATCCCACATAAAAACACCGCTCTCCGCCGGTGAAAACGTCCCCGATTTTTCCACGAACAATCTACTTTGAAAAGATTCGTCATAAACCAACCGGGTCGTCAGCCCCTTCTACCGTAGGCGCCGTCCCTATTTTCAATTCTATTTTTGTTTATCCGAACCAAATGTAGAAGAATGCTTCACATAAGCCGACACCTTATAGGCTTTCCCGGCTTCGAGGGTCACCGCCGGAGCGATTAGCCAATCATCGGCGGCATTACTCTTATCTTGCGTATACATCGCATTGCCATCGTTATAGGCCCACGTATTGGCACTTACGTTGCTATTGACATCGATCACTGTCCAATCACGAGCAAAAGTCTCGGCATCGGTTATTTCCAACGTACAAGGAGGAACAGTCTGAGCCCACCCTACCGAAAAACAATAGAAAAGAAAAAAGAACAGAAGTAATTTTTTCATAGCTATTCTATTTTAATTAATATGAAAAAAAGCATCTTTTATTCAAAAACTATCGAAATGCCATCTCGAATGCAAAGTCTCTCTATTCTCCCACTCCTAAAAAACAGGCAACCGAAAACAACGAAAATTGAGTTTTACATAGTCGAATTTAATCTTATCTATATGCAAATATAATATTATTATTTTACAATCTGCAATCATTCTTTGATTATTTTTTTTTAAAAAAATATAACAATCATCTCCTTTTAAAAAAATATGACAACATTCATCGGCATTTTGCGACAAATGGGGAAAAGCCCGATATTCGTATAAATCGAGGGCGTAAGCAATCCGACAGGGAAAACAAATACATTTGTTCGATAAAGTCTCTTCCCTTTTTCCGTATCTTTGCCCCATAAAAAAACGGCATATGATGAACCTCTATCTGTTCAATCCCGAAAATGACTTGGCCATAGCCTTCGGTGGAGAAAATTACACCCCTCCACCGGCAGCACAACTCATCGGGAAAGAACTCTCCACCCTTCCCCTTTGGTATGCCGACGACGACACCACGATATACATACCCGATAAATTACCGTCCGATTTTCTTCTTCACACATTAGCCCCGCTCAATTTAAAAGATTTCTACGGTAACACCCGACCGGCTCGATGGAGCACAAGTAAAACAGATACATGTTTGGGGTGGAACCGCGATTTGATAAAACGTTTGAGATTAGCGGGAATCGATAAAACCCTATTACCGTCCGCACGACAATGCGATACCATTCGGGAACTATCCCACCGAAAATTTTCCGCCGAAATCGGGAAATACCTTCGTAACCGCATCGATTACCCTTTTCCCGAACTTCCGGTAGAACTACACACAGCCGACGAGATTCGATCCTTCACAGAACAATCCGATCGTAAAATCCTGAAAGCCCCGTGGTCGGGTAGCGGGCGCGGACTCTATTGGAATCTTTACGGATATGACACGGCATTGGCTCAATGGAGCAACGGAGTATTGCAGAAACAAGGTATGCTTATGGGCGAACCGGTCTATGACAAAATCAGCGACTGGGCTATGGAGTTTCACAGCGACGGATCCGAAGTAAAATTCGCCGGATATTCCTCGTT
>VOFI01003754.1_pt1 | contig 13721 bp, 20 predicted proteins | sample 5384131 | NCBI WGS metagenome assembly VOFI01 (sample SAMN12384728, study PRJNA508395) | human gut metagenome | isolation source: healthy gut H | host: Homo sapiens
TTGCTGTTTTAATCTGGGTGAAAAGCGCGTAACGCAGGTGCGACAAGATGGGATCAATGCCCCCACCTGTTGAACTCCAACCGTCAGGAAATTGCAAAAATATTATTGATTTTATTCTATGCAGTTTATTATGAAATATAAGGAAAAGTTAAATACATTCAAAATACTTTTCCTTTGTGTGGGATTGATGCTGCCGGCTATCTTTCTTGTATACAAAGAGCCGAACCTGTCCACAACGATTCTGTACTGTATTTTATTCTGTGTACTGATATTCGTGGGCGGCTTGAATACAAGATCATAGGAGGCGTTTTAGCTGTTATTGTTCCGTCTCTGGCGGTTGCTTTTTATTTGGTAATGCAGCCGGGACAGCAGCTGATTCAGAATTATCAGCTGACCCGTATTCTGGCATGGCTTAATCCGGAGAAATATGCGGATGCAGAGGCTTACCAGCAGCTCAATTCAGTGATGGCAATAGGTTCAGGCCAGCTATGGGGGAAAGGCCTGAATAATAATGTAATAGCGTCAGTAAAGAACGGCAATTTCATCTCGGAACCGGAAACGTGATTTTATTTTTGCCGTAATCAGGGGAAGAGATGGGTTTTGTGTTCCTGCGTGGTAATTGTATTGTTAATGCTCATTGCCCTTGAGTGTATTTCCATTGCCAGAACCGCCAAGGATACCTCCGGAATGATAATTGCTTCCGGAATGGCCGCAGTAATAGGCTTTCAGAGTTTTATGAACATTGCGGTAACCACAATGATTATGCCGAACACAGGAATCCCGCTGCCCTTTGTAAGCAATGGGCTGACATCTCTTGTCAGTTTGTTTATCGGTATGGGATTTGTACTGAATGTGCGATTGCAGAGAAAAAAATTTATACTAGTATAGGAGAAGGTTGCTATGAATATTGCATTGATTGCGCATGACATAAAAGCTGATGCAAGAATTTCTGTATCTAACACAGAGGAAATTTAACCAAAAATCTTTTGCGACTACAACAGGAACTGTTAAGAGAATCACCTGAATGTCCACAAATTTGGACAGAGCAGATTTGAGAATGATTTGGTCAAGGGATCGCTTACAAATAAACGGAATGCGATATCCATAATATTCCGTTGGCGACCAAGGGCTGCTTGACAGGTTGGAATTTTCAAATAAACGGAATCTGAAAAAAAATTTTTTCCAGGACTGAAAAAAATTCTTTCTGGACTGGCTTCACTGCCGGTTGGCCCTGCCTCGGCTGCGGGAAAGAAAGAACTGCCATTGCCTACAATCCGGATTATGAGGTGTCCAGCTACCGGGTAGTCAATGAAGTATCAGTGTTGTTGCAGACTCTTTTTGCTGATGATCTCTGTATTGTGGTAATCGGAGATGTGGGTACGGAGAAATGGGGCGATGTGGACATGTCGGAGGCTACGGCAGCCGGGCTTTTTGATCTTAACAAGAATAATGTGATGTATGCCAAAAACGTCCATGAACGGCTTCAGCCGGCCAGCCTCACCAAGATTATGACGGCTTTGGTAGCGCTGAAATATGGAAATCCTGATGATATGATAACTGTTACCGACGAGGCCAGCATAACGGAATCAGGAGCTGTGCTGTGCGGCTTAAAGCCGGGTGATCAGCTGACGCTGAATCAGGCGCTGCACGCACTTCTCATTCATTCAGCCAATGACGCTGCGGCAGCCATTGCTGTCCATATCGGCGGCAGTATTGAAGGTTTCGCAGAAATGATGAATAAGGAAGCGCTGGCTATAGGGGCCACCAACAGCCATTTTGTGAATCCGCACGGGCTGACTGCGGACAATCATTATGTGACGGCTTATGATCTTTACTTAATCTTTAATGAGGCTTTGAAGCAGGACCTTATTAATGAAATTATTCATATGACAAGCTATGAAACGGTATATATGGACAAAGACGGAAATTCCAAATCCATGTCCCTGAAAACAACGAACCAGTATTTGAACGGTAATTTCAAGGCTCCGGAGCAGGTTACTATTATCGGAGGAAAGACGGGAACCACCAATGCTGCCGGAAACTGCCTGATATTACTTAGTAAAGACACCTCCGGCAACCCTTATATTTCCGTTATTCTCCGTTCCAAGGAGAAACAAATTCTCTATACGGAGATGACAGAGCTTTTGAATGTAATTAATTAAAAAGGTTGTTTTTTAAACAGATATCAACTATAATAATATCATATTTAAGAGGCGTTATAAGCGCCAATTTACTTTAGGAGGGATTACAATGGTTCAGTTAATCGTAGGCAAAAAGGGGAAAGGCAAGACAAAACAATTATTGGATAAAGTAAACACCGAAGTAAAAGAGGTCTCCGGAAACATTGTTTATTTAGACAAAAGTGCGAAGCACATGTATGAATTGAATAACAAGGTCAGACTGATTGATGTAAGTGAATTCATGGTGGAAAACAGTTCTGAATTTTTGGGATTCATCTGCGGTATTATATCTCAGGACCGGGATCTTGAGAAAATGTTTCTTGACAGTTTCCTGAAGGTTGCCCATTTGGAAGATTGTGATATCCTTCCTGTTATCACGAAATTGGAAAAAATCAGTGAAATGTTCCGGATAGATTTCATCCTCAGCATTTCCCTTGATGAGCAAGAGTTGCCGGAAAGCTTGAAATCGAAGATTATTGTATCTCTTTAAATAAAGGAAAAAGGCCCCGGATGTTTTCCGGGGGCTTTTTAATGCGGCGACAGAAAATATTGATATTGTTTTACCCGGAGGTATGTGGATTGGCTGGCAGAGAAAGCGGATCTTCCAATAGAAAAATCAGACAATACAGAAAACCGCTGAATATTAATCTGGGGATTATTATTTTTAGTGTTATTTTCGTATATGTAGTCATCTGTGTTTTTCTTTATTTTACACAAAAGCATATTATGGGTTACGAAGTGAAGAATGGTTCCCTTTCTATCGGGAACGTATACCAGGGAATTGCGCTGAGAGAGGAAACGATTGTCACCAGCAATGATTCCGGATACATTAATTATTATGCACGAGAAGGAGAACGGGTTGGCTTTGGAAAGCTGGTATGCAGCATTGATGAAAGCGGCCAGCTGAAAGAGATGTTTGACGCCGGTAAGGCGGATGATACGCAATTGTCGGATAATAATCTGGCGGATATTAAAAAGTGAAATTACAGGCTATATGAGCGGATTTGAGAAAAAGCAGTTCTCCGGAGTCTATGATTTTAAATATTCTCTGGAAGGAACTGCACTGAAGCTGGCCAATATTAATGTGCTTCAGGATTTGCAATCGCTTCAGAATGGTTCAGGGTCATCTCTGATATCATTGTGCAGCGCCCGGTTTCCGGTATGGTTTATTCTACGGACGGCTATGAAACCTTACCGGATCAAATTACCCAGGGATATGTTCGATAAGGAGGATTACTCTAAAGGCAACTGATCAACAATGAGCTGGTAGCCTCCGGCGATACCTTATATAAGCTCGCGACAGATGAAAACTGGTCCATTGTCATCCAGTCCGATCCGGAAAGGGCACAGGAGCTGCTGGGAAGAAGAATATGTCCAGGTGCGGTTCCTTAAAAAACCAGTGTACCTCCTGGGCAAAGGTGAATGTACTCAATAATGAGGGACGGGGAATACATATGTAAAGCTGACTTCAATAATTCCATGATATCCTTCTGTACGGACCGACCATCGATATTGAGCTTGTTACAAAACAGGGCGAGCGTTCCGAATTTCATTGCCATTGCGGAAAAGAATTTCTTCCTGGTTCCCAAGGAATATGTGACAAAAAGGGCAACAGCAGCGAGAACAGTGTTCTTAAAGAAACCTATACGGAAAACGGAGAGGCTTCTACGGAGTTTATTGCAACCTCCATATATTTTGAAACGGAAGATGATTATTATATTGATAATTCCGTGCTGGAGCTGGGGAACAATCTTGGTCAGGCCGATTCCACAGATAAATATAATATATCCTTTTCGGAAGCGCAACCCCTCATAGGCGTTTATAATATTAATAAGGGGCATGCAGATTTTAAGTGAAATACAAATTCTTTTCCCAGAATGATGAGTACGCGATTATCGTCCAATACCGCTTATGGATTAAGCGCCTTTGATCGTATTGTACCGGGATGCGGAAACCGTAACAGGAAACAGAATTTCTTGAATAGAGCGTCCGAAAGGAGTCAGAAATGCTGAAAGAAATCTTTATCAGGTACAGGAAAATATGAAGGCTCTGCTGCATGGTCAGGAGAGGAGCGGAAAGTGACGTGACACTTATCGCAGTGGAGCAAAACAAAGCCCCTGCCTATGCTTGAAGAAGTATATTCACTGGGCATACGGGATTTCGAGAGAATAAGGTACAGGAGCTGGTTGACAAGGCGGAAACAGCTGCCTGACGATATCAGGTGGTACATGATTGGCCATCTCCAGCGGAACAAGGTCAAATATATTGTTGACAAGGCTTATATGATACACAGTGTTGATTCCTTGCGTCTGGCGGAAGAAATCAGCAAGGAAGCGGTAAAGCGGGGTATCATTGTTAACATTTAATAGAAGTGAATGTGGCTGGCGAAGAAAAGCGGCAAGTTCGGCGTCCCTCCTGGAGGATACACCGGACTGGTGCAGGAGATATCCATCTGCCAGTATTCCTGGTCAGGGGGCTGATGACGATAGCGCCTTTGTCGAAAAATGCAGAGGATAACAGAAGAATATTTTTTAGTGCATTGAAAAGTTATATGTTGACATAACTAACAAAAACATTGATAATGTACGTATGGATTATCTTTCGATGGGAATGACGGGAGATTATGAGGTGGCAATTGAAGAGGGAGCTTCCTTTGTACGCGTGGGAACAGGAATATTTGGTGAAAGATCCTATCAGGTGGAATAAGATATCTGACAGGTAATCATAAAGGAGATTGGCACGATGGGTGTAATGGACAAGTTTTTGAGTTATATGAAACTGAATGGCGATGAAGAGTATGATGATTACGACGACGATGATTATTATGACGATGATGAACCGGTAGAGAAAATCTCAAAAATAACACCTAAGGCGAAAGCGGAACCATTTATGGAGGAAGACAAGCCCAAGAAAGCTTCCCCCAAGGTAACTCCTATGAGACAGCCCCGCCGGACTGCCGGCAACGGGATGGAGGTATGTGTGATTAAACCTACAAGCATTGAGGATGCGAGAGAAATAACGGAAACGCTGCTTGCCAACAGAACGGTCGTGCTGAACCTGGAAGGCCTGGATGTGGATATAGCTCAGAGAATTATCGATTTTACTTCAGGATCCTGCTTCGCAATCAGCGGGAATCTGCAGAAGATTTCCCAGTACATATTTATTATTACACCTGCCAGTGTGGATATTTCCGGAGATTTCAGGAAATTTTCAGCGGTTCGGTAGATGTTCCCGGATTCACCAGCTGACAAAGAAGGATGTTTTTCAGAAGCGTCGTCGTGAGGCGGCGCTTTTTGAGCGGGATACAGGATAAAAATATCAATAGAACGAGGTGGCATTATGTCGGAAAGAATGACGGTTTCCTACCAGAAGAAGCCCTGCTACGATATTATATTTGAAAGGGATTTTCAGGCGCTGTCTGAAGAACTGAAGGCGTTGGATTTTGCACAGAAGAAGCTGTGTATCGTTACAGATTCCAATGTGGGTGCGCTTTATGCAAGTGAGGTTGAAAAAGCAGTTTCTTCTGTGTGTGCGGATACGGACATCTTTACTTTTTCAGCAGGAGAAGAGAATAAGAACCTGGATACGGTAAAGGCTTTGTATTCTTTTTTAATTGAAAAACACTATACAAGGAAGGACTGCCTTGCAGCGCTGGGAGGAGGAGTGACCGGTGATCTGACCGGTTTTGCCGCCGCCACCTATCTGCGGGGGATTGATTTTATACAGATTCCCACGACATTGCTGTCCCAGGTGGACAGCAGCATCGGAGGGAAAACAGGCGTTGATTTCGATCAATACAAGAATATGGTGGGAGCATTCCATATGCCCAGGCTTGTTTATATGAATCTTTCCACTCTTTCCACTCTGGAGCCCCGTCAGTATTACAGCGGGTTCGCGGAAGCCATGAAATCTGCCCTTATCAGTGATGCCAGGTATTATGAATGGCTGGTTGCCAATTTATATGAAATCTGTGACAGGGAACCGGATGCCATGGAGGAGATGGTACGCCGTAGCTGTGACATCAAACGTAAAATTGTGGAAAATGATCCGACGGAAAAAGGAGAGCGCGCCCTGCTGAATTTAGGACATACCATTGGCCATGCAGTGGAAAAGGCCAAGGATTTTTCCCTTACCCATGGGGAGTGTGTTGCGCTTGGATGTGTGGCCGCGGCTTTTATCTCCTGGAAGAAAGAGCTTCTTTCTATGGAAGAGTATTACGAAATCAGGGATATGTTTGTTCCCTTCAATCTTCCTATTTCCGTAGATGATTTGGATCGGGAACAGATCCTTGCGCTGACTAAATCGGATAAAAAAATGGAAGAAGGACATATTAAGTTCGTACTTCTTCAGAAGATCGGCAGAGCTGTTCTGGATACTACGGTAACAGAGGAAGAAATTCTTGCGGCGATCGACGAAATTAATTTTACGGAAGAGGATGAACATGAATAACCGGAAACAAAATATTCCAAAGAGAATCATATGGCTGCCGGATATCCTGCTGATTCTGGCGGGCATACTGCTTGATCAGTTCACCAAACATCTGGCGGTGGTTTATCTGAAGGGAAGCCAGCCTGTATCCCTGATACCAGGAGTCCTGGAACTGCGGTACCTGGAAAACCGCGGCGCTGCTTTCGGGATGATGCAGGGAGCCAAAGTCTTTTTCCTCATAATCACGCCTGTTATACTGGCGGCAGTTATCTATGCGCTGATTAAGATGCCTTCTGACGGCAAATTCCGTGTCCTGCATATCTTGCTGGACTGTGTGGCTGTGGGGGCAGTTGGAAATATGATAGACCGTATCAGACTGGATTATGTGGTGGATTTCATTTATATCAGTCTGATTGATTTTCCCATCTTTAATGTGGCGGATATGTTTGTCTCCATTGCCTGTGTGGTAGGAGCCATATTGATTTTATTCAGCAATAAATATAAGGATGAAGATTTCCGTTTCCTGTCATTTAAGCAGAAGCAAAGTATTCCAAAGGAAGAAGACAGTCCGGAAAATGAAAAAGAGTAGGGGATAGCATATGCCGGATTTATTTCGGTTTCAGGTGACAGAAGAATATGAAGATGAAAGAATCGATAAGTATATGGCGTCACTTATCGATTCTTTGTCGCGTTCCTTTATTCAGAAAATGATGAAGGAGCAGAAGGTATTGGTAAATAATATCCCGGTTAAGGCTAATTACAGGCTGCGGGCAGAGGATGAAATCTGTTTTACCCTTCCTGAAGCGGCAGAACCGGATATTGAGGCGGAAAATATCCCTTTGGATATCCTGTATGAGGATGACGATGTCCTGGTGGTTAACAAGCCCAAGGGAATGGTAGTACATCCGGCGGCAGGCCATTACAGCGGGACGCTGGTAAATGCTGTCATGTATCATTGCCGTGGCAGCCTTTCCGGAATCAACGGAGTCATGCGGCCCGGCATCGTCCATCGTATTGACCGCGATACCACGGGCAGCCTGATTATCTGTAAAAATGATAATGCTCATCTGTCTATTGCCGCCCAGCTGAAGGATCATACCATTGTCCGGCGTTACCGTGCCATAGTTCATGGCGTTATCAGGGAAGAGGAGCTGTGTATCAACAGCCCTGTGGGAAGGCATCCGACAGACAGGAAAAAGATGGCGGCCGGGGTCAGGAATGGAAAGGAAGCAGTCACCCATATTAAGGTGATGGAGCGTTTTCGGGCCTATACCTATATTGAATGCCGTCTGGAAACCGGCAGAACCCACCAGATCAGAGTACATATGGACTCCATCGGGCATCCGCTGCTTGGTGATACGGTTTACGGAAACAGGAAATATTCGCTGCCTTATGTTCTGCAGGGGCAGACACTCCATGCCATGACACTTGGCTTTATCCATCCGGTTTCCGGAGAATACGTGGAAACCACGGCTCCTTTGCCTGATTATTTCAGTCATTTGCTTGAGACACTTCCCAGATAAGTGTATTTCAGGACAGTATCCAATAAAAAAGAAGAGGGGCCGCTATGGAAACATCAGAATATCTTGAACAATTGCTGTTAAGATATGAAGAAACCTATGATATATATAAGCCTTTACTACATCGATGGTAAGGAATATCCTGCATACGGGTATTTTACTTCCGATATCAGAGAGCAGAACCCTGAAAAAAACGGGAAATTATGGGCATCTGCCGGCTATGAGCATATTTTATTCCTCACAGCGGATAAAATAACGCAGGATCATGTGAATGAGGCCCTGACTGTTATTTCTGATTATATGGAACCCAGGCTTGTACGAAAGGATGGAAGAATTCCCTGACAGGAAACATTTATATAGTTTTCACCGTTATTCTGCTTTCCCAGTATCCGCCGGATAAAAATGCCATAAAAGCCGTGAAACGGTATTCTTTTGAAAAAGATTATCATTTTAAGTTGAGAGGCTTCTGTACGGGACAGCTTGTTCTTGCCAGCATGGAGGATCAAAAGATCGTCTGCAGCCATTCTGCGGAAAAAAAGCGGTCTTTTCTGCAGAAGATTTTCGAGGGAAAGAATGCCGTGCAAAGCTGAAAAAAAAGCACAATTTGGCTCCTCTGTTAATCCGGCAGAGGAGATTTTTTCTTTTGTCGTTGAAGTTTTGTCAGTTTTTCTATATAATAAGTTTATAAAAGGTAGCTTACTTACCTTTAAAAAGGAGGTAGTTGTATGAATACAATCATTACAATAGGCCGTCAGTTTGGTTCCGGCGGACGGGAAATCGGCGAGAAGGTAGCAGAATATTTTGGCATTAAATGTTTAGACAAGGAGCTTCTGACTAGGGCGGCAAAGGAAAGCGGCTTTTGTGAGGAGATGATTAAAAACCACGATGAGAGGCCTACTAACTCCTTCCTCTATAATCTGGTCATGGACACCTATTCCTTCGGCTATAATGCATCTTCCTTTATGGATATGCCCATCAGCCATAAAGTATTTCTTGCGCAGTTTGATACAATCAAGAAGGTTGCGGAAGAAGGCCCCTGCATCATTGTAGGCCGCTGTGCAGATTATGCGCTTCATGATTTTAAGAACTGCATCAATCTTTTCATCTATGGTGACGAAGAGGTAAAGATCAAGCGTATCATGCGTAAATACAATTTAACTGAGGATAAAGCCCGTGAAATGATAACCAAGAAGGATAAGCAGCGTCAGAGCTACTATAATTATTATTCTTCCAAGAAGTGGGGCCGTGCAGACAGCTATGACTTCTGTCTGAACAGTTCAGTCCTGGGTGTTGACGGCACTGTGAAACTGATAGTCCAGATGGTCGAAGATTTTGAGGCTTTAAACGGCGTAACCCCTGAGCCGTAATTTTGCTGTGTTGTAATTGGAACTTAAGAAAGAGAAGCGGATCACTTAGAGAAGCTTCTCTTTCTTATTATTAACGGGTAGGTTTACATAAAAATATTATGTAAACTATACTGGTAAAAACAGGCTGTTAAAAGAAAACATGAATATTATTGTCCGGGGAACAATAACTGCAGATGACAATTAACCATAAATTTCAATCAGGAGTAATTCATGGCAAGGGAAACAAAAGTCTCTGCTTTATACCTTTTTCTCCCTCGGTACGGCATGTACGATGATATATTTACTGGGGATTCATGCATTCCGAAAAAGCCTGCTGTATTTTCGCACTATTTACTGACAGAGAAGGATAACAAAATATGGATTTTTACAGAAGATTAGCCCTTGCAGGAGAAGCGATTCCTTTTGGAAAGGTGGCAACCTATGGACAGCTGGCGCTTCTATGTGGCAGGCCCAGGAACTCCAGGCAGGTAGGATATGCATTGAACAGAGGACTGGCAGGAGAGAAGCTGCCCGCCCATCGTGTGGTAAATTCACAGGGACTCCTTACCGGAGCCCCTGCTTTTGATACCCCTGACATGCAGAAATGGCTGTTGGAAGGGGAAGGGGTAGAAGTAAAGGACGGAAAAGTGGATTTAAAAAAATATGGCTGGCACAACACGATGGAAGAGGCGATGGCTTTGAAGGAATGCTTTGACAGGCTGGGGATATAAACAGATATCAGGCTCCGTGATAAATTGGAAATTTTTTCATAGGGCTGATAGGCTATTACTGTTTCAAATGTATGGCTCCTGTATCTCTTAGAGACATCCGGAAGATATTTTTTCCGCCCATATACTCGGACATAAAGCGGATATAGTCCTGTGAGGCCCCTGACGGAATGATACTGAGGATCACTCCTGCAAAGCCGCCTCCATGTACACGGCAGGCACCCCGTCCGGCATTTTGGATGAACAGCTCCGACAGAGCCAGGGCAACGCAAACGCTTTCTTCTGTGGTATCAGACGGGATATGACAGTTCTGCAGGTATTTCCAGGAGGAATTGCCGGATTCATTTATAAGCTCCAGCAGTTCTTCCGTATTTCTGTTAATTAAGGCGGATTTGGCCTTATCCACCCTATCATTTTCTTCATAAAAATGGAGAGAACGAAGGAAGGAGCGATCACCGCAGTTTTCCCTGATCATGGGAAGCTTTTTCAGAAGAAGCGGGAGAGACGCCTCCGACAGCACTGTTTTTCCCATCTGTGCAGCCGCCTTTTTCATTTCTGACGGGATTTCAGAATAGTCTCTGCTTAAATCTCCGTGTCCTTTCCCTGTGTTTACCAAAATGATATCATAGCCTTCCAATATGGATTCCGGATCCATCCTTTCCACACTCGGGATTTCAGAGTCGGAAAAATCCAGAAAAATCATGCCACCAGCTGCACAGGCAAGCTGATCCATCAATCCGGATTGTTTATTCCAGTAATGATTTTCCGCGTAACGTCCTATGCGCGCATAATCAATGCAGGACATTTTATTTTCATTGAAGTAATAATTAATAATGGCACATATCAGCATTTCAAATGAAGCGGAGGAACTGACGCCGGCTGCGCTGAGTACATTCGTTGAAATGCAGGCCTGAAACCCATGTACATGAAAGCCGCAGGCCCGGCATCCCTGAAAGATTCCGGCAAGCAGTGAAAGAGTCCCTTCATCGCCGGGAATGGTCTCCAGCTTCTCCAGATTGAGCATAAAAGGCTGTTCATAGCCTTCACTTAAAATAGTTACCGTTTCTGTCCGGTTCGGCCCTGCAGCCGCTATCGTATCCATCTGTATGCTTGCCGCCAAAACCTTGCCTCCATTATGATCCGTGTGGTTGCCGATGAGTTCCATACGGCCGGGAGAAGTAAAATATTCTGTTCCTCCATATGAAAATATTCTTTGTATTTCTTAGTCAGCGCCATGAAACGTTCACAGCTGTTTTCCTTTTCTCCATAGACTTCCAAAAGACTTTGTTTGAATGTGTCAGTAATCTTAAGCATTATTTACCCCTTTCATTTGTTCAGGCTCAATTTATTTCATTGTTTACCGAGACGTCTCTGATAAATTCATTATATCTGATTTATGGGGGAAGACCTTAATAATCATGCGCAGTATAGGGAATATATTGCGTTTCTCATATAAAAAGAATTGCATTTATAATTAAGAAATGATACCCTTTACTTAGAAAGAGGAGGGAAGATTATGAAAACATCGAAAACAGGAAAGACGCAGATTATAACGAATCCCTCTCAAAAAGAACTTAAGGAACACGGCAGTTATCCCTTTCCCTTTCTGGTGAGCTATGAAAGTCTGTCCGGTTACGATACAGGTTCTTTTCTGTGGCATTGGCACAGCGAAATAGAATTTACGCTTATCACGGAAGGCCGTATGATCTATCAGGTTAATGACCGGTGTTTTCTTATGAAAGAGGGGGAGGCCTTGTTTGGCAACTCCTCAACGCTGCATTCCGGCCATATGGCGGATGAAACGGACTGTGAATACATTTCCATTACCTTTGCGCCAAGGCTGCTGTATGGGTACGAGGGAAGCCTTATCCAGGAAAAATATGTGGCTCCGGTTCTTCATCACAGAGGATTGGCAGCCATTCATTTTGACTCTTCTGAAATCTGGCAGGAAGAAGTTGTGGAAGGCCTCCGCAATATTATTGAAGAAAGTGAGAGCCGCCGTCCGTTTTATGAACTGCGGATTCAGGAACAGCTTCTTCACATATGGCTTCTTATACTGGAGAACTGCAGTGTCGAAGGAACAGAATGCAGGAGTATAGATGAAAAAATTACGAGCGGATCCGCTGATGTTTTCTTTATATGGGGAGAACTATGCCAGAAAGCTGGAACTGGAAGATATTGCACAGCATGTGCATATATGTAAAAGTGAATGCTGCAGAATTTTTTAAGAATTATATGAAGGAATCTTTATTTGATTATATACTGAAGTACCGGATCGAACAGAGTCTGCCTGATGTATTGGACGGCAAAGACAGTCTCACAGAGATTGCACTGAGAGTTGGCTTTGCCGACTCCAATTATTTTTCCAAGGTGTTTCACCGGGTAAAAGGCTGTTCTCCGAGGGAATATAGGAAGCGAAATTCAATGTTAATGTAGCGTTTTGACCTTAATTCTATTGACGTATGACGGGATGATTTGTAAGGGGTCTGGTTGCTGTATGAGGAACTGGGTAGAATGGCATCAAAGCATAACTAATGACTATTCGCAAAACACAAGTTTAACGAATAGATGTGGTCAAAAACAGGGTTAAAGCCACGTTCTCTTTAAATAATCTAATTCCCTCAGTCTTGTCAGACAACTTTAGTAGAGGCTCTCTTAGTATAGTTATTCCTCTGTGTTTATATTAAGATTCTAACCATTCCAAACATAATCTCAATATTAATAGATTTACATTCTTCAATATTATATCAGGATAACAGCCCTGATAGATTTGTGTTGGGGATAAAGCTCTCTCAATGCCAGAGATAATATTGTAGGCTGCACTACATTTATACTTTAAAAGTCATAGCTATTACACATATAGAATTACAACAGCATATTGTAAATTTTATTCCAATAATCATTGATAAGTCTATACCTGGATTATACCTAATAACAATAAAACTGAGAATCTAAATCATAATTTTACCACCTTCTTATTTTACGATACAAATAAAAGAAATAGTTATCACGTTTACTTAAATAATAACCCATAAATAGATTACATACATGAAAAATAAATACTTTACTCTTCCCTTTCGAATGTTAATAAATTAACAAATACCTTTTTCCTCATCATGAAAGACCAGGCAGTTCTCATTCTTCTTCCACCTTATAATATTGTGCCTGAGCATTCCACAGCTTGTAATACATTCCAGATTTGTCGTTTACCAGCACATTATGGCTGCCGCGCTGAATCAGACTGCCCCTGTGGAAAACAACGATATCATGGCAGAAACGGCAGGAAGACAATCTGTGCGAAATAAATACGGCTGACTTCTCTCCTATCATTTGATTCATCCTGCTGTATACTTCGAATTCCGCGATTGGATCAAGCGCCGCTGTAGGCTCATCAAGTATGATAAATGGCGCATCTTTATATAAAGCTCTGGCTAGCGCAATCTTCTGTGCTTCTCCCCCGGAAATAGCAACACCTTTCTCATCAAAATCCTTTAAATATAATGCCGTCGCAAGAGCAAT
>VOFI01003662.1_pt1 | contig 13699 bp, 20 predicted proteins | sample 5384131 | NCBI WGS metagenome assembly VOFI01 (sample SAMN12384728, study PRJNA508395) | human gut metagenome | isolation source: healthy gut H | host: Homo sapiens
TCAGTGTACTTCGTTCAGTTACGTATTGCTTGGACTTTATAAATTTGACGGATATACATTCAAAGGAACGCTATAAAGAGCACAACCGGGAGATAAGTATCGGACTAAGCAACAACCGCCTGGACAACATAAAGAGAGGACAAATACGGCATATCTGGGTGCGGCTATGACCCCAGGTTTATCGGTTTAATCCAAGAACCGAACAATTTCAGGCAATTCCTTATGAAAACTATCTGTCTCAGGACATATATATGTGCTTTCATGTGGAGATGTATGGGTAGTTACTGCACTCAATGAATTAATCCATAACCATTCAGCCCGACACCCGGGAAATGAAAGCTACCAATTTCTTCAAGTCTCATCAAATCTCATCTTCAGAACGAATTAACTCTATCTTTCAGATAAGCAACAAAACCAGTGGATACTTACAGAAAACGGGTTATACAGGTTGAGCAAGGATAAGGAGGAAGAGCAACTATCCTCCTACTCGTCTCCCTCAGCCAAGGATAAGCAACCCTTTTACACGATGCATTAGAGAATGAGCATGCCATTTAGCTTTACCTCAAACGAGGTTGGATGTACGAATACCACCCCGATAACGGTCAGTTTTCACGACAAAATTCACCACCCACTCCTCTATAAGTCTGTCCCGGCAACTAAAGCACGATAAACTATTTATCGGTACAGCGGCATCCGACGGCTTCTTCATTCACGACCTCAAGAACAAAAAGTTTTCGCCATTACAACCACCTGCTCTTCATTAAGGGATAATCAGATAAAGGAAGCATATGTAGACTCAACGGAGAAAATCTGGATACGCCTGCAAACTAAAGGAGTAACATTTCAACCCGGAAAACGAACAATTCGATTTTTCATTCTAAAAGATAAATATGGGAAGATATAGTTGATTCCCGCCCCGGATGTATATCTATGAAGATATAAACGGGCTTTATGGCTGCAATTCCCCTCCGGCGGTGGTTGCCTGGTATGACCGTAAAAACAATCGGATAAAGCCCTTTTTATAACCCAGCTTACAATCCGGATGGAGCTCCGACAATAAAGTCACCGCTATTTTCACTGATAAACAAGGTAATCTATGGTTGGGGTCATATGGAAACGGGCTGGAGAAAGTATCTTTCAATACCAACCACTTCCATCTTTTTAACAGCCGCTCCCGGATGATCCGGAATTTCCGGCAGCAACATTCGTGCTATCTATCAAGACCGTGACGGATATCTATGGACCGGAAACAAAGATAAGATAGTGCGGGTTTACGACAAAGAACAACGCTACATAGGTAATCTTACAGCACAAGGAACCATTTCTCCCCACGCCACAGATGAGTTGGGCATTGCCTATGCCATCACGCAGGACCATGAAGGAACTATCTGGATTGGTACCAAAGGCAACGGGCTATTTGCAGCCACTCCCAAAACAAACCATTGACCTATCGCCTGAAGCAATACACAGCCGATACTGACAACATATACAGTCTGAGTGGTAATGAAATCTATAGTTTGTATGAAGATAAACAGCAACGAATTTGGATTGCAACATTTGAGGGCGGAGTAAACTATTTGGAAAAAGGAGTGAATGAAGAATCCGCCCGGTTCATTAACTACCGGAACCGGTTAAAAAACTACCCCATTACCCAGTGTAACCGCACGCGCTTCGCCTTCTGATACCCAAGGCAATATCTGGATAGGTAGTGCCACAGGATTGCTGATGTGCGAAGGAGATTTCAGCGAACCGGAGAAGATCACTTTCCATCGCTATAGCCGCATACCGGGTAACCCGCAAAGCCTCAGCAATAATGATGTGCACAATATCTTTTTCACTCCAAAAAGGAGAAATGTATGTGGCTACTTTTGGAGGTGGGCTGAACAGATTACTATCACTCAACAAAGAGCAGGCCACATTTAAAGCCTATACCATGAAGAATGGGCTTCCCTCAGACGTGTTATTATCCATCGAAAGAAGATGCAGACGGCAATTTGTGGTGCGCCACCGAAGAAGAGCTTTGCAAGTTTATACCGGATACGGAGAAGATCACAAACTACCCCTTCCAGAGTTTTTCCGAGACGGATTAATTTCAGCGGGAAGAGCTGCGCTACGCACACATTCCGACTATCTGATGTTCAACACTGTGAAAGGTATCCTTTATTTCTTTCCAGATTCAATCCACATCAGCACTTATACTCCGCCAATCATTTTTACCGCCTGCAGCAAGCGGAAAAGACGGTAACACCCGAAGAAGCGCGGCATACTAATCACACCCCATTGATGATACCCAACTCCTGACATTGCCACATGACAAGAATGGATTCAGTATTCAGTTTGCAGCGTTGGACATGAAATACCCTGATAACATTTCTTACTCCTACCAACTGGGAAGGGTTCGAAAAAACTGGAATGATATAGGGAACCAGCGCACCGCCACTTACACCAATCTTCCCAAAGGACATTATACCCTGAAAGTTCGCTCCACCAACAGTGACGGCGTATGGGTAGAAAATACACGCACATTGCATATCACTGTGCTCCCCTCTTTCTGGGAAACCCCTTGGGCGTATCTTCTCTATGTACTCTTCATCCTGTTAGTCATTTTCACAGCCGCCTATATTCTCTTTACCATTTTTTTCAGGCTTAAGCATAAAGTCTCTGTCGAGCAAGAGATTTCAGATATCAAGCTACGTTTCTTTACGAACATCTCTCATGAACTGCGTACCCCGTTGACCCTGATTGCCGGTCCCATAGAGCACGTATTGCAACATGGTAAGCTAGATAATGAAGAAAGGGAACAATTGATGTTAGTGGAACGTAACACGAACCGCATGCTTCGCCTTGTCAATCAGATACTGGACTTCCGCAAAATCCAGCACAAGAAGATGAAAATGAGCGTGCCACAGCTAGATCTTATCCCGCTTCACCCGCCAGATTCTGGAAAGCTTCAACAGACTGGCAGACGAACATCAAATAGACTTTGGAATGACTACGCAAAGTCTCCCAACTCAAAATATGGGCGGACCCGGATAAACTGGAGAAGATATTATTTAATCTGCTATCAAATGCATTCAAATATACGCCTCAGGGCAAGCAAATTAGAGTTATCGTGCAAGATGAAGAAGATGAAGTAATGATTGCGGTAGAAGACCAAAGGCATTGGCATTGCCGAAAGCAAGCAGAAATCCCTATTCATCCGTTTTGAAAACCTAAGTGGACAGAACCTGTTCAATCAGGCCAGCACCGGCATCGGTCTTTCGCTCGTAAAGAGCTGATTGATATGCATCATGGAACGATAAATATCCATAGTAAGCCCGGTGAAGGAAGTTGCTTTACGGTAAAACTCCCCAAAGGCAAGGAGCATTTCGACGAAACTGTTGAGTTCATCCTGACTGATTACACCATAACTGATGTTGCTCCGGGATACATGAATGCCTCACTAACCTCCCTTGCCGAAAGCAGAAGGAGAGAAACTAAATAATGAAAAAGGAGACCATCCCTAATTGTAGAAGATAATCAAGAACTGCGCTTCTTCATCAAGACCATCTTCATCCAGCATTTCAATGTGATAGAAGCCGAAAATGGAATTATCGGATTGGAAAAGAGTAAGAAATACGCTTCCGGATATTATTATCAGCGACGTGATGATGCCCGAGAAAGACGGCATTGAGATGGTGCGTGAGCTTCGCGAAGACATGAGCACCAGCCATATTCCTATCGTAATGCTTACAGCCAAGTCGACCATTGAGAGCAGAATAGAGGGGTCTGGAATCAGGGGCGGATGATTATATTACAAAACCATTCAGCGCAGCTTACCTGAAAGCACGGATTTTCAATCTGATTGACCAGCGCAAGAAGTTGCAGGCATTGTTCTGTGCCAGCCTGCTACCCACATCCATCGAGCAACAGCCGAGGCCGAAGGAAAGGAAGCATCTCTGCCTCTCCCCAAACGACCGGAAATTTCATGGATAAAGTAATGAAAACCATAGAAAAGCATCTAGATAACGGCAACCTCATGGTTGAGGATATTGCTAATGAAGTAAATATGAGCCGCTCCGTATTCTTTAAAAAGCTGAAAACACTGACCGGATTATCGCCCGTTGAGTTCCTAAAGAAATACGTATGAAACGTGCCGCCCAACTGATAGAAACTGATGAATACAGCATGGCTCAGATAGCTTACATGGTGGGGGGCTTAATGATTCTCACTATTTCAGTAAATGCTTTAAGCAACAATATGGCATTACCCCAACTGAGTACAAAAAGCCGGAAGCCGAACATGGATTAACGGAAAGATATCGAATGCATTTTGCTCGCTTCTCTGGCAAAACCTTGCCAAAGAAAGGGGCTAAATGTTGCCAAAAAACTGCGGCAAGACACCTTTGCTACCAGCCTTTGATCTACAGACTTTTATTCAAGAATGACAAAACAGCTTCCTGCACCTTTATCCCGCAATCATGCGGCATATCCCACAGTTCAGTAACAAGTTTATCACCTGCCGAACGGCTTTTCCCATACGCTTCCTCATTTCGGCAAAAGCCGCATTGACACCCACCGGAGAAACAATTTATCATGCTCGCCATTCAGGAAAAACATGGGCTTGGGACAAGCTATGGACGCGATATGCGGATAATCAGATAACGGCGGATACCCGGCAACATATTGGCAAAACCTCCTCTTTTCGCGTCCATACTCCCACGAGAACTGGCAATCCGTAGTCACCATCCAGCAAACTGTTGCACCTGCCTTTACTTTATCTGTCAGCGCCGAAAGCATCCAGGCACGGTAAGCTCCCATGGAGAAGCCCCCATACAACCGATGCGTTCAGGGTCAACTTCCGGCAATGTCGCCAGGAAATCAGTGGTATACATGTCTTCATAGTTCATAAAAGCACTCCAACTACGTCCCAACATCATAAAGTTACCCGCTACAGCCATATGACTGTCACCGTCAATCCCTTCTTTACGCCCGCGTTCGCCCCAGAATATGGCATCAATAGAGATAACCACATAACCATGAATCGCCAGATAATCGCCTACATATTGCCCACCATAGCATTGTTTAGCCCATGCATCAGCATCAGCTAACACCTCAGAAGACACACCGAAGGGACGGATCATTTTCTCTTTACCAATTGTATAATGACCTCCGTGGTCATGAAGAAGTACAACTGCCGGAAATGGTCGCTTCGCCGTCAGGAACCAGCATATAGGCATTCACACGCGAATAGCCCGTCAGGTTGAAACGCAGTTTCCTTGCTTTATACCCATTCCGTTGTTCTTCCGCAACTACCTCCAATTTATAATCAGTAGTATAAGGAGGCGGGGCCAACATGGCATCCAGCACTGCATTACGCGCCTTCTTACGCCATTTCTTAAAGTTCTTGACCGGACTGTTTCCCCAAGCCATAGGGTACGTCAACTCTTGCTTTAGCTGGTCCAAAAAAAACGGCATTTCTCTCTCCAGCTCGTAGCCGGATAAATGCTGAGAAAGGGCAACCACCGAAGTGACCAGCCTAACACGCAAAGAATGATAGTTTTCATCATACTAAAAGCATATATTAATAATTCGGATTTTGTTTCAAATTAGGATTATTATTCAACTGAATGGCAGGTATTGGATAAATTCCTCTCCCACTCTTCTGTTACACCGGTTTTATAAAACCAGGTATCTGTGATAAGATCCAAAACGAATCATATCACGGCGACGTTGATTCTCCCAAATGAATTCACGGGCGCGTTCTTCTTCTATCTTTTTTCAGGGTCAGTTCATCCCAATCGGCCACTCCGCTACGCCGACGTACCTGATTGACCAATTCGAGTGCTTCGTCCAACTGTATTCGCTTGCCTGAACAAAGCTTCAGCGCTTCATAAGAAGAACATTGGAATAGCGTTCCAAAATATAATCATTATCCGCTTTACTGCCGGACCATGCCACACCTATCGGTGAATACTTCAATACCCTGGCGCTTCATTATCCTGTGCGGCAACCATATCCTTGATAGTTGTCAGTACGAGTTGAGTACCTTTATCATCACATAGCGGAGTCACTCCATCCTGATAATACTGAGGACCATATTCCAGAAGTTCCAGACGTTCATCACGCTTCTTCATATCTCTTCAAGGCATCATCAGTGAAGCAATATCCATTGGCCGGAGCAAAAGATAAATTATACTTTTTTCTGGTCGAGAGCATGCTGGTAAAAGTATAAACTCATTTCCATCCACACCTTTCGACGGGTCTACTGCAAAAGGGAAGAAATGACTTCCGTCGAGTTTGCTTCGTTGGTGGCAAAAACAGTCTCCCACTTTATTTTCAGTGAATAGGCATTTGTTCCGATAACATGATCACACATCGTCACCACATCAGCCCAATGAGCCTCGCCGGCATACACCTCAGCATTCAGGTAGACGGAAGCCAACGCTGTATATACCGCCTCTTTTTTGTCAAACGAGGATAATAAGCAGCACGATTCACTTCTTTAATGGAAGGCAACTCCGCAGCCGCCTCTGTAAACTCTTTTACCACGAATTCATAAACTTCCTTTCTGGATGCAGTTTTCGGCAAATCATTCGCATCCACTTTAGCTTCTGTGAAAAGAGGAACATTTCCGAAATAATCCATCGCGTAATAATATCCGTAGGCACGAAGAGCCCGTGTCTCTGCAATCAGGGCTTTCAAGTCATCTTTCATGGGAGAGGCTTCCATGCTGGCTATCACAGCATTGGCAGCGCCGATTCCCGGAAACAAAATAGGTTCCCCAGCAGGTTTCAAGACGGGCATTATCCCGGTGTTATCTTATGCGCCATTATCTGCATATTGCTTTCGTCATACCAACCACCACTGGCACGCCCCGGACAGAAAAACTCATCTGTACCAAACTCTCCTATTCGCCAGCCATCACCGCCAGCTCTGGACATATATGCCAAATATTGATATACACCGACTACAGAAGAGAGAGCCTCTTCTTCTGTCTGATAATAATAGGTCTCAGGAGAAAGTCTGCCATATAACTCTTCATCAAATTAAGGCAACCGGACAACATACTGATTCCGACGCCACAAGCAACTATGCTTTTAAATATTCTTTTTGTTTTCATCTTCTGATAATAAATTAAGGTTAAAAATGAAACGTTGATACCCATTGTGAAAGTACGTGCTTTTGGATAACTCAGATAGTCGACACCCATCGGACTACGCCAGTTCTTGAAACTTCGGAGTTTACTTCAGGGTCCAGACCAGAATATCCGGTGATGGTGAACAGATTCTGACCGGAGACAAATACACGTGCATGGGTAATACGCAACGGTTTGAAACTGAAATCATAACCCAAAGAAAGATTATCCATACGCAGGAACGAACCATCTTCTATAAATCTGGAAGAGAACACCTTGGCTTCTTCACGGTTCACACCAGCGGTCACAGCTTCTTTCAACACATTTCTACCCGGCAGGTTATTCAGATAAGCAAGATTATTCGCCGTACAGTTATATACATCATTGCCTACACTACCGCGCAGATTCATGCTCAAACTCCAGTTTTTATAGCGCAAAGTGGTAGAGATGCCGTATGTAAAAAGTCGGGCTGTGCACAACCGATGATTTCAGACTCACCATCATTGGCAAATTGTTCTTTTCCATCCTTGATGCCAATAAACTTCTTTCCATAAAAAGGTTCCCAAAGGTTGTCCCGGCATAACCAACTGGGCATAAGAACCGGAAAAGACCCTGCCCCTGACAAGGAGCCACGCTTCATATTTTCACCGGTCCACTTATCATTCGACAGACTTATCAACTCATTCTTATTACGACTGAAGTTCAGATTTATATCCCATGAAATCCTTTGTACGCAACACATCGAATCCCAAATCAATTTCAATACCCTGATTCTTTACAGAACCTACATTAGCAATCTGCGAAGTAATCAAAGACGGAGGAAAGGAACAGCTACGGAAAGCAGCAAATCGGTGGTTTTCTTATAGTAATAATCAATACTACCATGAATTCTTCCGTTGAAAAGTCCGAAATCAAACCTATATCCGTCTGTGCAGTCTGTTCCCACTTTATATCCGGATTGGAATATTGTTGCGGCAACACAATGGTCACTTTTTCACCGCCTACCAAATATCCGTTAGTGCTGGCTCCCAACGTATTCAGGGAATTATAGTTGCCTATTTCCTGATTACCTGTGATACCATAGCTGACACGCAGTTTCAGGTCGGTAAGAATATCGCTATGATAGAATTCTTCTTGAGAAATTCTCCAGGAAGCTGCAGCCAGAAGGAAAAACACCCCACTTGTGGTCGGCACCAAAACGGCTGGAACCATCACGACGTACAGTAGCAGTAAACAGGTATTTATCTCCATAATTATAGTTTATACGGCCATACATAGATATAAGTGTGTTACTTTCAGCAAAACTGCTTATGCTCTCCACTGTCTTTTCCGCTGCAATGCTATACCATTTGAATGTATCAGACAAAAAGCCATAGGCACGGGTATGGTTACGCTTCATCATAGAAATATTGGTAAGAAGTAACCCAACATGGCATCAATAGAGTGTTTGCCAAACTTCTGATTATATTTCAGGATAGTTTCCAACAATCTAGAATAGTCTTGCAACTTTTGTACACTGACGTAGCCACCATTACCATTACCAAGCAGATTGCTTTTGGATATATAGAATTACGCTCAATCGAATTATAAGTGTAACCCAAATTCACCTGAAACGTGAAAGGTTTGTAGAAATTCCAGTCGGTCAGATTACCAAAAACTTCCTGTTCTTACGTTCGTCCAAAATCTCCGATGCGAAAGACACCGGGTTAACACGATAAGGAGGTACATCATAGAAATCACCTTCCATCATTATAGACCGGATAAGTTGGATTAAAAACTTTTATAAGCTGTATAGCATGCTACTTCCCATTTCACTACCAACCGTATTGATATCCGGTGCCTGATCGGCATTTGTTTCACCATACAGTTCAAGTTCATGCTCAATTTTAGTTTGCCATCCAGTGCCGTATGATTAATATTCATACGGGCATTGGCACTAGTCATACCGGAACCTAACATGACTCCTTCCTGATCGCTATACCCCAAAGATGCACGGTAGTTTGTATCCTCACCCCCCACTCATGAAAGAAAGGTAATGGTTCTGAGAGATTGCCGTACGAAAATACGGTCTTGCCAGTCTGCATTATCACCTTTATCATCCAATGTCAGTCCTAAATCATTCACTGCCTTACGATATTCATCACCCGTCAATACATCCAGCTTATTGCTCACATTAGAAATACCTAAACTATAGCTATAGTCCAATTGCTTCACTCCTTTCTTTCCTTTTCTTTGTAGTAATCATAATAACCCCATTAGCACCACGGGAACCATAAATGGCAGTAGCAGAAGCATCTTTCAGGATATTGATGGATTCAATGTCATTAGGGTTAATAGAAGCCAGGGGATTCACCGACTCCTGATCGAAGAAGTCCGTATTACTACCATTGGAAGCAATATGACTAGAACTTACACCAGCAGAGCTATTAATAGGTACGCCATCAATTACATATAATGGGTCATTGGAAGCGGAGATGGATGTACCTCCACGGACACGGGATTGTATTAGAACCACCAGGTTTACCACTATTCTGGCTGATATTTACACCAGAAAAGGCGCCCTGCATCAACTGCTGAGGACTCAAGTCAGTACCCACCTTAAATCGGTCGCTACTAATGGAAGATACGGAACCGGTTAAATCGGACTTTTCATTGTTCCGTAACCTACTACTACCACTTCTTCCAAAGCCTGGGCATCATCCAACAGTACTACATCAATCGTACTCTGTGAACCTACTACAATTTCTTGTGCCATATATCCTATATATAAGAAAACACAAGAGTGATTTTTCCGGAGGGAACAGGCAAGGTATATTTACCATCCATATCGGTAATTGTTCCTACGCTTGAATTACCCTTCACAGTAACATTCACACCAATCAACGGCTCTTGCGTCGAGTCAGTCACCGTTCCTGTAATCGTCTTGTTTTGTGCATACAAACATTGTGTCAATATTAATGCCAATACAAAACATAACTTTCTAAAGTCAAAAATGCAGTTTGTTTTTCATATTAATACATTTGGAGTTAATAAATAAAGATTCAAAGTTTCTCTATAAGATTTTTGTCTTTCACCTTACTATGCAAAGAAGGGATTATCTTGATTTTTAAGGTGAAAAATATACTCAAATCGGTTAAAAAAATAGTCTAACTAACTCAGAACGTCTCTATGGAAGAGCTTTAAACAATTATTCCACATGTTTTCTGCACATTTTTATCCTTCTGGCAATCGATTATTCTACAACGGAGAGGTTTATAAAACCCCTCTGATATATTACCCCCAAAAATATATCAGAGAGGAAAGTACATAGAATATTCTTGCTTATTTCATGTGTTTCAATATCCACTTCAAAATGCCCATACTCCGTAGCTTCGGATGTCCAGTGTTCGTTAATAGGAGTGATTAGCGCTTCTTTTGGGCAATTCAACACATTATATACGATATAACTGGTAGTGGGCGGACAAGTATCATCATTGTATCCCCAAGTCATGTAAGTAGGAATTTTTTATCCGGCGGGCAAAAGTTTACTACATCATAATAAGCCATTGTATTCAGCTTATCGGCAGTATCCATACCTGCTACACACGGAAGAAATGCGGATAACCTCCCGCTCTGCCAGCCTTATAGCCTGCCATATCGCTTAATGCAGGATGATTGGCTACACACGCTGTTACCTGTGTATCCAGTCCGGCGGTAATCAATGCCAAAGCACCTCCCCTGGCTACCCCCTTGCACAATGACATTCTTACCGTCCCATTCGGGTAAAGAAGTTAGAAAGTCAATACTGCGGACACATGCCAGATAAACGCGTCTCATATAATAATTATCCTTATTATCCAGTCCGTTTGATAAAACCCGTTCTCTCTGCCGTTGAACGCATTACTGATTTCCTTTGAACTCCGCTTCAGACATCTCCGGATTGAGTCCATGTATCTCCATCTCAAAACGGATACATCCCTGCTCTGCATAGTATTTATGACGAAGAGGGGCTTTGATGGTTTTGATTCCTGCACCCGGCGGACAAAGCACTACCGGGCAAGCACCTTTCTGCATATTCCGAGGACTGGTTAAATAGCCGTAAATACTTTGTCCCCGACTGTTCAACTGTAGTTTAACCAAGTAACAGTCTATCTTGTCGGTAGAATACTTTTCAACCCGCTCTTTTCGTATACAACAAAGGGAAAGTTGCAATTTCAGACTTACTCTTATCCCAGAATTCATCGAAATCGGCAGGCATCTTCGTATAAGGTTGAAGTTTATCGGGTGAGAAACCTACCTTTACATGATGTTTATAAGTTTTCCAGCGATAGTAGCCTGTAAACGGCAATCCCGGAATCCGGGTTGCTTCATTGTGCCGATAGTAACAACGGCTCTACCAATCCGAAGGCATCATGTCATCTCAAAGTTCATAACAGACAGTTACACCATCCTGCGGGATGCCGTACTTATAGAATTGTACTTCTACGGTAGCTTTCTCCCCTGTCTGATAGAGCCAATCGCATGATTGGGTACGGTAACAAAGTACATCATCCTGTAAGGATAATTTTCCGCACTGGCAGTCAATGCCAAACCCAATAGCAGAGTAAGAACACCCAATATTGTTTTATTCTTTACCATGTCAAATTGTTTTATCAATCAACGTTTAATGTTTACCAATGCATTGCCGTTAGCAATCGGATTCCAACCGTCAGTACCGGCAAGAACGGACTCTATTTCATATCCTTCCCGTATCTTTCAACTGATGGGAGAAAGCAGCGCGTGCTTTAGATTAGCACCCGGGCCATAGCTGTCGTACTCTGCATAGAAAACGGTTTTCTCAGCATCTTTCTTATTCCAGTTATGCCAACCGACCGGAAGAATATGCTTTCCTAAATCGCAATGAATGAACACAGCCTGAGCAAAAGGACGCCACGGACGGGACAAATAAACATTCTTCACGTTGGCATCCGCAGTTAATTTGCAGTCATAAAATACATAGCCGTATTTCTGTCCTTCATCGGAAGGAGCCGTGACATACCCGTCACGTTTACTATGAATATGGCAACGGTTGAATACCGCCGTAGACCAACCGAATATAAAAACGGACCGTACCCTCTATATACCAATCTTCATAATACTGCCTCACTCCGCTTCCCATAATACGTATATGTATCTTGAAACTGAGAAAACGGCAGTTCTTGAAATAAGCACGGTCGGCACTGACAAAACAGGCAACAGCCTGCCCTACCGGACCGGATGTATTCTCGAACGTAATATTCTCCACATAAAAATCGGGCGCATAGATATAACAGGAAGATGAACCGGACGTACCTTTGTTCTCTCCAAAGAGATTCTGTTTATTGGCATAGTCGTCATAGGATATGACAGACTCCTTCCTGTCCTATCAAAGAGATATTAATCTTGCTTTCGGGCACAATCAGTTTTTTCTTTTATACGCCTTTACGCACCAATATCGTGGTGCGTACATTTTTACGGAAATCGGGTACGGCATTAATAGCTTCCTGTACAGTAAAGAAATCGCCACTGCCATCCTGAGCTACCACGAAATCATAATGGCGGACATATTTTGCCAATTCCGGCACTTCTTTGGCAATGGCATCTACTGTAATACCGGCTATGACACGTGCACCGTATATATTGAGGTGAGTATTGTCTTCACGACCTTTAGGCATGGCAGCAATTGTGTTGGCGGGCACCCACATAAAGAGTTTCTTCGATTCTTTCGGTCCCAAGCCTTCCTACCAAATCGTGGGTGAGTTTGTTCATATCAATAAAAGGAACATTCAACTCCTTTGCTACATTGCGCGGAGAATCCAGATATGCTCCGTGCGTTGATTCCCTTGCAGATATCATCCTGAAGAATAGCTTCCGCTACGGCTTTATGGCCGTACCAAAGTTACGGCGCACAATGGAGTTGAACAGAACAGGAATACCGCCTTTCGCACGAGTCTCATTAACAAACTTACGCAGGTTGGCATCAAAGGTTGTTCCCGGGTCTGTATGGCGGTCGGCTTTGGGCTTTTCGTCATTGTGCCCGAACTGAAATAAAAACATAATCGCCTTTCTTTATCAGTGAAAGCACTTTGGCCCACCAACGACTTATTTGACATCGTAGAATCACCAATCATAAAAATGGTAAATTACCGGCTTATCGGCCTTGAAAGCGGACACAAAGAAAAAAGCTGTCAATAACAGAATCAATTTACTTTTCATGGTTTTCAAACTTATTATTTATCATTATATTTGTATCAGTAAATTATCATTCACACAATGAAAGAACAAGAAACAATGCATTCATTCTCGAAAACGAGAAAGCATAGGAACCCGCCGGAGAGGGCGTTGTTCGTCAGATTTTGGGGGATACGACGGTCAGGTAATGCTCGTCAAGGGATTAAATTGAACAAGGTGCAGTAGGTACACCGCATACCCATTATCATACTCAAACAACTTATGACGGCAAGCGGTAAATTTGAATTCACGGTTGGCGGTGAAAAACAAATCGTATCGGCTGGCGACGGTGTTTATATCGAACCGGATGCCGAACATGGATGCACTTGTCTGGAAGCCGGTATATTAATCGACT
>VOFI01002747.1_pt1 | contig 13684 bp, 19 predicted proteins | sample 5384131 | NCBI WGS metagenome assembly VOFI01 (sample SAMN12384728, study PRJNA508395) | human gut metagenome | isolation source: healthy gut H | host: Homo sapiens
CTCGCAGATCTCTCATTCTGCTTTTGTTCTTCTTTTCCCTCCGCACTCCCGTGCTTCGGGCTGAAACTCTTTAACGGGTCGTTCTCTTCTTTCGCGCTGTTTAATTTTCAAGGTCCCTTGTCTCTTGCTCTCCCTTGCGGGTTTCCCCTTCAGGGGCCCCCTCAAGAGCGCCTTGCTATCATACCATCCTCCTCCCTTTGTCAAGCTCTTTTTTAAAAAAATGTAAGATTTTTTTTGGCCAGATGCCGGCTTTCTGTTTAATGGCCGGTTTTATTCCTTTTTTCTCCAAAATCCGTCCTCGATTCGCACGACCCCGACCTGTCCCACCCTGCGGACCGCTCCAGCTATATCCAACCCGAATCCCCATCCGTCCGGATGCAGTTCCAACAGCGGAATAAGGACGAATCCCCTCTCCATCACACGGGGATGCGGCAAGGTAAGCTCCGGGTCGGCGGAACGCACATCCTCCATGAACAGAAGATCGACATCGATGACGCGGGGGGCATTCCGGAAAGTACGCACCCGGCCGAGTGCTGCTTCGATCCCCAGGCAGGCGCCCAACAGGGCGCGGGGCGACAAAGATGTTCCACCTCTGCGACGGCGTTGTAAAAAGTCCGGCTGGTCCGCATAGCCGACCGGAGCTGTTCGGTACAAAGGAGGAGACCGCCGTCACCCCTAGTCCCGCACAAGGCGTCCAGGCTGTCCAGCGCCGCGCGGAGATATCCCCGGGAATCCCCTGGTTGCTCCCGAGCCCCAGGGCCGCCCTCATGATTCCCTCCAGCGGGTGATTTCCACCGCCACATAGGCGAAGTCGGCGGCGATCGGCGCCCGTGGTTTTTCAGGCAAACCGTCACGCCCCTCGGCCGGGAAGTCCGCCAGAAATCCCCTCCGCCACCCGGGCGGCCACCCGCTCGATCAGGTCGTCTTTTTTGCTCCTGCATGAGAAAGCACACGCCTGGCGACACGGGAATAATTGATCGTATCCTCCAGCCGGTCGGTCGCCCCAGCCCGGCGGATATCGGTCCACAGCGTGATGTCCAGCTCGAACGGCTGCCCTTTTCCTTTTTTCGGATTCCTTCACGCCATGATAGGCATACACCCGCAGGCCGCGGATCTGGATCTGATCCAAATCCTTTTTCTCCCGATGTTCCATTGTCACCCGTCTCCTTCCTTCATCAAAGCATCCACAACCGCCGCTGCCCGGACAGCTTCAGCCGACGTCATGCGCCCGCAGGATGCGGACACCGTTCCACTGCGCGATACTGTGAAACGCGAGGGTCCCCGGCAGCCGCTCACAAAGCGGAACCGTCTCCCCCGCCGCATTCCCCTACCACCCGTTTCCGGGAGGCTCCAACGAGCAGCGCCGTCTCCGGCAGGCCCGCCGTGAGCCGCTTCAGATTGGAGACCAGGCGGCGGTCCCCCTTCCGGGTCTTGCCGAACCCGATACCCGGATCCAGGCAGATCTGCCAGGGATCGAGTCCCACTCGGGCGGCCCTGTCCAGCGCCCGCTCAAAAAAAACGCGGACGGTTTGCAGAACATCCTCGCCGGTTCCCGTGTCGTCCGCGCCGTCTCCCGCGTGCATCAAGATAAGACCTGCGCCTGTCCGGGCGGCCAGCTCCATCATGCCGTTGTCCAGCCGGCCGGATACGTCATTGAGGATCGAGGCCCCCTCAAGCAGGGCAGCCTGCGCGACGCCCGGATAGTAGGTATCGACCGAAATCGGAATGCGTATCGGCCCTTTGAGCAAACGGAGCACCGGGAGCAGACGCTCCTTCTCCTCCTCAGGCGATACGGGGATATGTCCGGGGCGGGTGGACTGGGCCCCACGTCGAGGATTCCTGCCCCCTGCTCCTGAATCTGAAGCGCGTGTTCCAGAGCTTTTTCCGGCAAAAGATACCGTCCGCCGTCGGAAAAGCTGTCGGGGGTCACGTTCAAAATCCCCATAACGATGGTCCGGTCCAGATCCAGATGTCCGGACCGATGGAAAAACGTCTGCATAGGCTCCTCCTTATCCCTTTACCCCATATTTGAACGGATATTATCGCATTCGCTTGACTTTGTCCACATTTTATTATATATATGGAAATAAGCCAAGTTAGAAAGGGGTCAAAAAAATCATCATGAAGAAAGTACTCGGTATCAGCGCGGCCATGATACTGCTCCTGGCGGCGGCAACCGGCTGCGGGGAACAGCCGTCCGGCGGAGCTTCCTCCGGGACGGATACGTCGGGCACCTCTGCCACAACTGCCCCCACCACGCAGGCTGCGGAGGCACCGTCCGCGCAGGCCGGCAAAATCGTTGACAATGTGTATACCAGCGAAGATTCCAGCTACCAGATAACGGTTCCGGACGGTTGGAAAACCACCTCCGTTATCGCGGGAGTCGTCCAATTTGTCGCCGGGGATTATCCCACGACGGTGGACAGCCTCTCCGTCACGGTGACCCCGGGACCATCCTCCGGGGCGCGGACGACATGAAAGATAGCCGGTGTCAATGCGGAATATTATCAGACCATATTGAGCAAGGACGGCACCTTTGTACACTCTCTGCCACGTTTTCAACGGAGACGCCGCCGCGAAACAGGCCCTGATCGACAGCATCGGCTCCTTCAAAGCCCTTTAATTGGATCCAGGAACCAGCCGCACGGTTGTGCGGCTGGTTTTTTATCTCCCTTCCGCACCGATGCGGCGGGTCCGCCAACACCTCAAATAAGATCCGCATACCAGAAGCGGGATGAATACGATGTATTCATCCCGCTTCTGACGGCCGCCGCATCCGGCGCCGGAAGCTCACGGGAAAAAGCCCCGTGAGTTATCGTCCTTGTCTCCTTTTCACCGCCGCGGCAATCAAGCCGCGGAACAGCGGATGGGGCCGGTTGGGCCGGGATTTGAACTCAGGATGGAACTGGCAGGCCACAAACCAGGGATGGTCAGGCAGCTCGATCATTTCAACGATATGCTTGTCCGGCGATATACCGGCGAGCAGCATTCCCTTCTCCTCCATCTCTTCCCGGTAATCGTTATTGAATTCATACCGGTGGCGGTGGCGCTCGTAAATGAGCTCCTCGCCGTATTCGCCATATGCCTTGGAGCGGATATCCAGAACACAGGGATACTGCCCCAGCCGCATGGTGCCACCCCGCTGGTCCACATCCCGCTGGTCCGGCATCAGATCGATGACGTTGTGGGTCGTCGTCGGGTCGATTTCGGTCGTATGCGCATCCGTATACCCCAACACGTGGCGGGCAAATTCCACCACCGCGATCTGCATACCCAGGCAAATGCCCAGGTACGGGATCCCGTTTTCACGGGCGTAGCGGGCGGCGGCGATCTTGCCGTCGATGCCGCGGCTGCCGAAGCCGCCCGGCACCAGGATGCCGTCGGCCGGCCCCAGCACCTCCCGCGCATTGTGATCGGTCAGGGTTTCCGCGTCGATCCATCGGATATCCACAGCCGCGTGGCTCGGGATGCCGCCGTGCTTGAGCGCCTCCGCGATACTCAGATACGCATCGTGCAGCTCGACGTATTTGCCCACCAGCGCGATGGTGACAGTCACCTCGGGATGGCGGAGGGTGTCCACCATCTTCTCCCACTCGGTCAGATCCAGGGGCGGCTCGCCGAGCCCCAAGCCCTTGCAGACGATGGAAGCAAGCCCCTCCTCCTCGAGGGCGAGGGGCGCCTCATACAACAGCGGAACGTCGCAGTTGGCGATGACATTCTCCCGCGGGACGTTGCAGAACAGGGCCACCTTGTCCTTGAGTTCCCGGGAGATAGGCTGCTCGGCACGGCAAACGATGATATCGGGCTGGATGCCCAGGGAGAGCAGCTCCTTGACCGAATGCTGGGTCGGCTTGGTCTTCATCTCCTGCGAAGCCGCGATATAGGGCATGAGGGTGACATGGAGGAAGAGGCAATTCTGCCGGCCGTGCTGGACAGCGAACTGGCGGATGGCCTCCAGGAAGGGCAGGCCCTCGATATCGCCGACCGTACCGCCGATTTCCACGATGTGCACGTCGTATTTGTCCGCGTCCAGGGCAATGCGGCGCTTGATCTCATCGGTGATATGGGGAATAACTTGGACAGTCCCGCCGTCGTAATCCCCCCTGCCGCTCCTTCTGCAGCACGTTCCAGTACACCTTGCCGGAAGTGACCGAGCTGTTTTGCCTCAGGCTGACGTCGATGAACCGTTCGTAATGCCCCAGATCCAGGTCGGTTTCCGCGCCGTCGTCGGTGACGAACACCTCGCCGTGCTGGATCGGATTCATCGTGCCCGGGTCGACATTCAGATACGGGTCGAGCTTCTTGACCGACACGCTCAGTCCCCCGGCATTTGAGCAGGCGGCCGAGCGACGCGGCGGTGATCCCCTTCCCGAGGCCCGACACCACGCCTCCGGTGACAAATACGTATTTTGCTGCCATGTTGCTCCTCCTCTATTTCACCACTGGACGAATCGGGATTCCCCCGGGCGGCCAGATAGGTTTTCAGCGCGCCGATATCCACTTCATGATAATGGAACAGGGAGGCGGCCAAAACGGCATCGGCCTTCCCCCGCAGCAGGGCCTCGGCAAAATGCTCCATGCACCCTGCGCCGCCGGAGGCGATGACAGGGATGCCCACCCTGTTCGGACACCGCGGCGGTCAGCTCCAAATCGTAGCCCGCCTTGGTCCCGTCGCAGTCCATGCTGGTCAGCAGGATCTCACCTGCGCCGAGCTTTTCCGCCCGGACCGCCCACTCGTGTGCGTCCAGGCCGGTGTTCAGGCGGCCTCCGTGCTTGTACACATCCCAGCCGCCGCCTTCCCTGCGCCGGGCGTCGATGGCGACAACAACGCACTGGCTGCCGAAGCGTTCGGCCGCTTCAGAGATGAGCCCCGGCCGTTCGATCGCGGCGGAGTTGATGCTGATCTTATCGGCCCCCTGGCGGAGGATGTCGTGAAATCCTCTACCGTCCGGATACCGCCGCCCACCGTAAAGGGGATGGACAGCTGCTCGGCCACCCGGGCGGCCAAATCCACCACGGTCGCGCGGCCCTCATGGGTGGCCGTGATGTCGAGAAACACCACCTCGTCGGCACCCTCCCGGGAATAGGCGGCGGCCACTTCAACCGGGTCACCCGCATCCCGCAGATCCACGAAATTGACGCCCTTGACCACACGGCCGTCCTTGATATCCAGGCAGGGGATGATCCGTTTGGCATACATCAGGCCGTCCCCCCTCACCATCTCTACAAAATTCGCCAGCAGCTTCTGCCCTACATCCCCCGATTTTTTCCGGGTGGAACTGGAAGCCCAGGATACGGCCCCGCTGTACGGCCGCATCGAACGGCACACCGTAATCCGTCACGGCGAGCACATCGGCGGGATCGGCGGCTTTGCAGGCGTAAGAATGAACGAAATACACATACGGCTCCTCCGGCAGCCCCTTAAACAGCGGGCTCGGCTTGGCCGGGGTCAGGCTGTTCCAGCCCATATGGGGGATTTTTGAGGCCGCAGCCGGGCAGGCGCCGGACCTCTCCGGGGATCAGCCCCAGCCCGGGCACCCCGGGCCCTTCCTCGCTGCCGTCGAGCAGCAGCTGCATCCCCAGGCAGATCCCCAGCAGCGGCCGGCCCGCACCCACGGCTTCCAGCACGGCTGGGATCGTGCCGCTGCGGCCAAGCGCCGCCATGGCATCGGAAAACGCGCCGACACCGGGCAGGATCAGGCCGTCGGCCAGCGCCAGCATGTCGGGATCGGCAGTCACCCGCGTATGGACGCCCAGCCTGGCAAGGGCGAGCTCTACGCTGCGGAGATTGCCCGCCCCATAATCCACAATGGCAATCAAATCCGCCTCTCTCCTTCCTCACGGGGCCTCCCGGTCCGGGGCACCTCCCGGCGTCCGGCGGTTTCTCCCTATAAAGAGAGCTCCGCCTTCCCGTCCCTGCCGGTCAGGAAATCCACCCGACAAAAAATACCTTTTTATTTTACCATCCTTCCCGTCATGGGTCAAGCACAACTTCCGGTTCCAACCGCCTTTTAAATTCTGCCCTCCACCGCCGTTTTCCGATTGGCGGCGGCGTTTCACCGACGCGAAGACTGTTGAATGCCCTTTTTTGTCCTTTTGGCCGAACACCCAGTTCCGCTCCACCTGAAAGCTGAGGACGAAGAGCAGCAGATCCACGGGGATTTTCAGCGCCACCTCGCTGATTTTGAACCAACTATGGAGAAAGTAGACGCCAAAGGCCGAACCGGCCAGCACCACGAGGCAGATGGCGTAATACCGGGTGAGCGCCGGGACACTGCGTTCCTTGTACTGAAAAACCTGGTTTTTGTTGGTCAGGAAATTAAACAAAGAGGAAACCAGCCGTGCTCCCAGCGTCGCATAAAGATATAGAGCTGCGGAGCGCGGTCCTCCAGCAGATAGACGAACAGCGCAAACAGCAGGATATCCAACAAAAAGAGGTCAGCGAAGACAGGATAAACCGGGTGAAAAACGAATAAACCCGAACGGAATCGAGCAGGGGATTGAAATGAGAAGAGCGGTTTTCCTCGATGTACACGGTTTCGATCGGCACCTCCCGGATCGGGAGCTGCCGCTCATCCGCTTCGATGAGCATGTTCATTTCATATTCGAACCGCTCCCCCTTGACCGGCAGAAAAGCCTCCATCAGCCGCTTCGACATTCCGCGCAGGCCGGTCTGGGTATCTGAGACCTTCAGCCCGCAGAGAAAACTGAACACCCGGCGGGTCAACCGGTTTCCAAACCGGCTGCGGGCGGCACTCCGCTCTCGTTAAAATCGCGGCATCCCAGGATCAGGCTGTCCGGGTGATCCAGGAGCGCCCTGGCACAAGCCGCCACATCCCTTTGCTTTGTGCTGCCCGTCGGCGTCCACGGTCACGACGCCGGCACAGGCGGATAGGTGTTCAGAATATACATGAAAGCGGTTTTGAGTGCCCGCCCCTTTCCCAAATTAATGGGATGCCGTAGCAATTCGCAGCCGCATTCGCTCTTCACCCGGGCAAAAACGGGAGCCGTTTCTTCACGGCTTCCATCGTCCAGCACCAGGATCCGTGTAAAGCCCTCCTCCCGAAGGCTGCGGACGGTCGAGAGCAGTTTATCGTCCGGATTCAGCGACGGGATGAAAACAATCACATCCTTTAGATATGACGGACGGCCCTCGTCGGTCATGGCCCTTCCACTTCCTTTCGTCTGGCGACCCGGCCCACATCCCGGCTGCCTGAACCTTTGGATTCAGTGTAGCACGGTTTCGGCCATCCCGCAAGATCCCCGCTGCTCGTGCCGCTTCAAATCATAAGCCCCTGGCATCCAATGGGCGCCTTGGAACTTCATCACACCGGAGCTCTTCTTTTTATACAGAAAGTCCTATGTACGGTTATAATTTTATAAAATGATGCCCCCCCAGACTCCCGAGGGCCCCGGGCCCCCTTGTTGTATGAATGTTGGTTCAGGGGACGCCGTACCCGCCGATTTTTTGAAGAGAAGATCGGCAAATTCTCCGGGGGCCTGGGGCAAAGCCCCCTGCTCTTGCGTCCTTTCTCCACGCGGAGAAAGGACGTGGCCGCGCATTGGATATCCCTTTTCATTAGGACAGCGTTTTATATGCGCGGACAAACTCCAACACGCCCTGCAAAAACGGGCCTAGCCTGCGGGTCACCCCCTTTCTTTACACAAAGAAAGGGGGAAAAGAAGCGCCAGGGGAGCCCCTGGCCCCCCGGATAATTTTGATTTTTAGGGCCATTGTGGGACACCACAATGGCCGGTGACCGGCCCCAGTGCCCGCCAGTATAGAGGGCCCTTCAGGGGTCGGTCCGAGTTCTTTTTAGGAAAGCCGGCGGGTACGGAATCTTTTGAACCAACGCCCATACATAAAACGGCTACGGCCCCGAGGGCTTGGCTGGCTATAAAATCATAGGTTTCTCATCATAAAACCCGACGGGCTGCCACGCGAGGAGTTGCTTTACGCCTGCCGCCGCCCCGAGAGCCGCGGCGGCGGCGAAGAGGGTGGCGGTCGAGCGGGTGATATCCTCCGCCTGCTGCCAATCCATCGCCGCGATGTTGAACTGCTCCATCTTGTCGTGCAGGGCCTTGGCCTCGGCCGATATGGCAACCGCCTCTCCGAGCAGCTCCCGGGCGGCCCGCCTGTTGAAGGAGAGGAGCTGGCGCTTGAGCCGGAGCTTCTCCGCGTCGGTGAAGCGGGCGGCGTGAATCCGGCGGTAGACGGGGAAGTCCGCCTTATGCCAGGGGTTCGACGTGGTAAATCCCAGTCCCAGCGACGGGACGAGGAGGTGCTCGATTTTATCATAGGGGGCGAGCGGGCAGGCACAGGTGATGATATCGAGACCCGCGGCGAGGGCGCGCTGGCGCAGCTCGGTAAAGAAGAGGCGGGAAGCGGCACCGTAATCATCCTCCACCGCATAAATACGGGGACACAAAGCCTGCAGGGTCTCGTGGAAGGTGATCAGCCCGTCGGGGGTGACGGCGCTGAGAAAACGCCGTTTTTCCCGTCCGGGCGTCTCGGACAGGGGACCGAATTCCCGGGCCGCGATACGGGCCGCACAGCGGACGGCTTTGGCTTCGTCGGTACATTCCGCGGCGATGCGGGTGCTGTCCCCCAATCAGAGAGGCCGCCGCGCCCAGAAATTTGCGGCAGCGGGCGTGCATGGCTTTGTTGGCGTCGGTGGCAGCGATGACGGCCGGAGCCTGGCGGTGGAGGAGAGCGGTGTCCATACAGCTTGCCAGAGGGATGATCTGTTCCACCGCTCCCCAGTAGGACGGTTCGATGACATGAGGGGCGGTACCGTCCAGGATGCACATCTTCATGGCGGGAAAAGCACCCCGTCGAGCGAGTTCGGGTCGGAAGAGCAGCAGATGACCTCCGCCTCCTGCCCCAGGTCAGTCAGCTTATCCAGCACGGCCCGCATCAGGGACGATTTTCCCGTGCCCGGCCCGCTTTTGATGATGTAGGCCTGCCATCCGTCCTTGGCGTCGTACAGGTCGTCTATGTATCCCACAAAGCCCCCCGGCGTATTGGCCCCCAGAAAGAAACGGACCGGCGCGTGAATTCCCGACATGGTCATCCCTCCAGCGTATTGTTCGGCAGGAGGCCGCGGTATCGGCTGCGGCTCCTGGCCCCTACTGACATGGTATTCCGAAAGGGAAAATGGGTGACAGCTTTACTGGAAATACACAGCAGTTCGTCTGGATAAACCGCATCTTTTGACAACGAAAAAGCATAAACGGCCCATTGAAAGGGCGGACGGGTATGCTAGAATGGACACGGCGGTTCACCGCCGACCATTCAGACGAAAAATGGGAGGGAAAATACATGGAGATGCGAGGACCTCTGAAGGGCTGGAATTCCTGGAACACCTTCGGCGCCAACATTAACGACGCCCTCATCCGGGAATCGGCCGAGGCCGTGGCAAAAAGCGGACTGAAAGACGCGGGTTACGATTATATCGTCATCGACGACTGCTGGTCGCTCAAGGACCGGGACGCGGACGGCCGACTGGTCGCCGATCCGGCTCTCTTCCCCCACGGCATGAAGGACCTGGCCGACTACATACACAGCCTCGGATTCAAGTTCGGGATGTATTCCTGCGTGGGGACCAAAACCTGCGCGGGCTATCCGGGCAGTTTCGGCCATGAGTTCCAGGACGCGCAGACGTTTGCCGACTGGGGCGTGGATTTCCTGAAATACGATTATTGCTACAAACCGGATTCCATTGACGGGCGGCTGCTCTACAACCGGATGAGCATGGCGCTCAAAGCCACCGGCCGGGACATCGTTTTCAGCGCCTGCAGCTGGGGCGCGGACGATACCGCCAAATGGATCCGTTCCACCGGCGCGGATATGTGGCGCTCTACGGGGGATATCGTGGATTCCTGGGCCTCGGTCAAATCGCTGTTCGGGCAGCAGCGGGACATCCTGCCCTACGGCGGCCCCGGCTGCTATAACGACATGGACATGCTGATCGTCGGCATGAACGGCAAGGGCAATGTAGGCATAAACGGCTGCACGCTGGAGGAATACCGCACCCATTTCACCCTGTGGGCCTTCCTGAGCTCCCCTTTGATGCTGGGCTGCGACGTCCGTACGATGGAGGATCCCATCCGCGACATGCTCACCAACCGCGAGGTCCTCGCCATCCATGCGGATGCAGTGCCAGCCTTTTCCGGCCACCAAGTGTATGTGGGGGGACGACACCTCGCCTGGGCCAAACAGCTTTCGGACGGCGGCTACGCTCTCTTGTACGCGAATATGACCGACAACGCCCAGCTCATCAACACCAACTGGTGGGATCTGGGTCTTCCGCCCGCCTCCGGGTTTGCCTTTGCCGTGCGGGATGTCTGGGCCGGGGAGGATCTCGGCGTATTCGAGGCGGACTGCCCGCTCTCGGTCAAGCCGCATGAATGCCGCTTGCTCCGCCTCTCGATCGTCCCGAATAAGGGTGCCAAGGCGTGAACGAGCCGCTTTGCGCCCGGTGCGGCCGTCCTCTCGGCGTCTACGACATCGGCGCGTATAAAAAGCTGGTCAACCGCGGCGCTGACGCGGGGTTCCTCTGTATTCCGTGCCTTGCCGGCCACTTTTTCCTGCAGTGAAACCCGTATCCGGGAGAAGATCCGGGAATTCCAGCAGATGGGGTGCACTCCTCTTCCCGCCTCTCGACGAGGCTTGACACCGCGCGTCTTTTTCATTATAATGAAAAAGACAGGCATGACCGGCCTTTGCCTGGAAAAAAGAGAGGCGCCGAAAATGGACAAAAAACGGATCGAGGCGGCCGTGCGGGAACTGCTCGCGGCTATCGGGGAGGATCCCGACCGGGAAGGCCTCCGGGAGACACCCCGCCGTGTGGCCGATATGTACGGTGAGGTTTTTTCGGGGCTGGAGGAGGATCCCCCGCCGGCATTTGGAAAATATTCAACGAGGATCAGCACGACGAGATGGTTACGGTCCGGGATATCCCGCTGTTCCCATTCCATGTGCGAGCACCATCTCCTCCCCTTTACGGGTGTGGCGCATATTGCTTACATTCCCCGGGACGGGCGGGTCATCGGGCTGTCCAAGCTGGCCAGGATCGTCAACAGCTTTTGCCCGGCGCCCGCAGCTCCAGGAGCGGCTGACCGCCCAGCTCGCGGATTTCCTCGAGCAAGAGCTCAATCCCCAGGGGTGGCCGTCATCATCGAGGCGGAGCACCTCTGCATGACCATGCGGGGGTGCGCGCGGCCGGATCCCGGACCCAGACCTCCGCTCTGCGGGGGCGGATGAAGGCCGATGCCCGCACCCGTACCGAAACCCTGTCCCTTCTGACGGGACGCTGACTTACTCCCCCAAAAGCTTTGGCTCGTCCGAGCGATACAGTGTCATACAAGAACCCGGGTTGCTTCATCGCAACCCGGGTTTGCCGGTCTGCGGAAAGGCGGCATGGAGAGCCCGGGTTCCCAATGACGGAAACCCGGGCTCTCCGTGTGCGTCCTTATTCTCCGTCCGCGTCGTCTGTCCCCCAAAAAAGTCCCCTGGTTCCTTCAGACGGCTTCCAACGGAACCGACGGCCGCAGCCCTTTATAAATCCAATGCCGCCGTTTCCTGCGGTAAAGGTTTTGAACCGCCATGCTGCCGCTTTACGTCCAGGCAGCTTCGTCTGCGCTATGGTCATAAACCCATATATGGCCGCGGCCTTTCATCTTTTGGTATATGCGGCTTGGGGGCCGAACGGCTATCGGACCGCCTTGAGCAGCACCGTGTTTCCCCACTGCCGGACAAGCTCGACACGGGAGAACCCTCCCGCTCGCAGAGTCTGGATTTCATGCTCCCTTGTCAGCGGCGTATCATAATGAAAAAAATCCGTCGTCCGGCAGCCCCTGTTCCCGTTTCAGCCGGGAAAACTCGGAAAAACACAATCGTTCCTCGTCCTCGCTGCCGGCCATATAGTCGGTCAATATAAAATATCCGCCGGGCTTCAGGGAATCCCGCAATTTCCGATACAGTGGGATTTTCTGCTCCTGTGTGAAATGATGCAGAGACTCCACCGAAACCGCCGCGTCGAACTGTCCGGAGCCGAAGGGCAAGTCAAAATAGGAGCCCTGGATGAGGGTCAGCCGCTTTTTCGGGAATTTGGCGCGCAGCTTTTCCAGCATGCCCGGCGCCAGATCGATACCGGTCACGGCAGCGTCGGGGTTCCGTTCGAAATAGGCGTCGAGCTCCAGGCCGGTGCCGCATCCCAGGTCGAGCACCTCGCAGCCGGCCGCCATGGCAGCAGCGAGGCGGTGAAGGGATAGAAAATTCCCGCGGATTCGATACAGGTCAGTTGATGCTCCTCATATCCATCCAGGCGGGAATCGAAAAACGCATCCATACGTTCCAGTATCACAGGCCCTTGCTCCTTCCGGCATCAGGATGTTTCGTCATTCCCCGGGGGCCGTCCAGCAGCTCCGCGGTCATCCGGCGGTAGTCGTTCAAAAAGCGGCGGGTCAGTTGAAGGGGGCGGATTCCTCATAGGATATGGCCCTTATCCCCGTTTCATCCAGTTGGTAGATCCGGCTGTGTGGGTAGGCGAGCAGGATGGGGGAATGGGTCGCGATAATGAACTGGCAGCCCTCTTCCGCAAGCTGATGCAGACGGGAGAGCATCGCCATCTGCCGCAGCGGGGACAGAGCTGCCTCCGGTTCGTCGAACAGATACAGGCCGTCCCGCCCCAGGCGGTTCTGGAGCAGGGCAAAAAAGCTTTCGCCGTGGGAACATTCGTGGAGGCTGCCGCCATAAATATCCAATATATGCGAGGCAAAGGGATAGCCTTCGTCGAGATCCTCCAAATAAGACGCGACATTATAAAAGCTCTCCGCCCGGAGAAAATACCCGTCCCGCGGGGAAAGAGGGCCGTTTTCGGCCCGCAGATACCGCCACAGCCCGGAATGGGTGGCCCGGGTCTCGAGCTGAAAATTCCGTCCCCCGCCCTCGGCACAGAAACCGCACACGACCGCGACCGCTTCCATCAGGGTGGATTTGCCGCTGCCGTTTTCCCCCACAAGGAAGGTGACCTTTTCGTGGAACTCGAGGGTGTCCAGGCTGCCCAGGGCTGGAATAGAGAAGGGGTACCGGGAAAAATCCGGTACCTCCTCCCGCTCGAGCCGTATGGATCGGAGGAAAGGCCGTATCCGCATGACGTGCTCCCCTATTCGCCGTTCTCCTCTGGCGGGATTCCGTTTCCGGATGCGGTCCCCGCGCTGATCCTCTGTTCCTCTTGGCGTTTCCGATACTCGATGAAATCGCTTGACGAGCATCTGCACCATGGCCATGAACGGCACGCCGAGGAAAATCCCCAGAAGCCAAAGAAGCCGCCGCCGATGGTGATGGCCAGCAACACATAGATCGCCTTGATTCCCACCGAATTGCTGACAATCCGGGGTTGGATGATGTTGCCGTCGATCTGCTGCATGGCAAGAATGTAGATCGCGACGAAAACCGCTCCGTAGATGTTGCCGGAGAGCAGCGCCACCAGCACGCAGATCACCCCGCCGATGATCGCCCCGAAATAGGGGATCATGTTCATGATGCCGAGCATCATGCCGAGCACAGGCGCGTTGGGCAGCCTGGCGATGAGCAGGCCGATGGTGGCAAGCACCCCGACAATACAGGCGTCGATGGCCTGGCTGTAGAAATAGCTGTAAAAGATTTTGGTGATCTTAT
>VOFI01003021.1_pt1 | contig 13680 bp, 14 predicted proteins | sample 5384131 | NCBI WGS metagenome assembly VOFI01 (sample SAMN12384728, study PRJNA508395) | human gut metagenome | isolation source: healthy gut H | host: Homo sapiens
TCAAATATTCCAAAACATCCATGCGAGGAGATAAGTAAAAGCGGACATGCAGGTGCGTATGAAGCCAGCCTACCACCTTGATGGAAGAGCGGATAAGATAATTAAGAACTTTGCCTCTTCCCGAACTCTATGGTTCAAACGGGCCTCTAAGCCACATAGAGCGTTACCAATTTGTGAAACAGGGACGAACCACCACAAAGGTAGTGACCTTACAATATGTGCAGTATATTGAGCCGACTCCCTGACGCTCAGTCGGTGCAATATCGGGGTAAAGTCGCGGTAGGCGACACTGTCGTGCATCACATACCAGACGGCGGTGACCTTTCTGGCGATGGCGACCTGCACTTTCATCTTGGTTCTTCCGACGAACAAACGACTTGGTATAGCTGAATTTATTGAAGTAGCATCCTTGCGTCTTGGATGTGGCCCAGGCGCATTCTATGAGAGCTTTCCTAAGTATTTGTTTCCATGTGTGATGCTCCTTGCCTTGATCTTGCCGAATGAAGTATAAATTATTGGTTCTTGATGTAGACGGAACACTCCTCAATGATGCGAAAGAAATTAGTAAGCGTACATTGGCTGCCCTGTTGAAGGTTCAGCAAATGGGAGTACGTATTGTGCTGGCATCCGGCAGACCGACTTATGGCCTAATGCCGCTGGCCAAGATGCTTGAACTTGGAAACTATGGAGGTTTTATCCTTTCCTATAATGGCTGTCAGATTATCAATGCACAAAACGGAGAAATTCTGTTTGAACGTCGGATTAATCCCGAAATGTTGCCGTATCTGGAAAAGAAAGCCCGTAAAAACGGTTTTGCTTTATTCACTTATCATGATGATACGATCATAACGGATTCTCCTGAAAATGAACATATCCAAAATGAAGCCCGGTTGAATGACCTGCAAATAATCAAAGAAGAAGAATTTTCTGCTGCCGTTGATTTTGCTCCTTGTAAGTGTATGCTGGTGAGCGATGACGAAGAAGCATTGCTTGGTTTGGAAGATCACTGGAAGAGACGACTGAATGGGGCGTTGGACGTATTCCGTTCGGAGCCCTATTTTCTGGAAGTAGTTCCCTGCGCCATCGACAAAGCCAATTCTTTGGGTGCTTTGCTGGAGGTGCTAGGATATGAAGCGTGAGGAAGTGATTGCTGTGGGCGACGGTGTGTGTGACGTAACAATGATTCAGTTGGCGGGCTGGGTGTAGCTATGGGACATTCACAAGAGTCAAAGCCTGTGCCGACTATGACTGCTTGAATGAGGAAGACGGAGTGGCTCGTTGCAGTGGAGAAAGGCTATATATCCGAAGTGCGTGTAGCCGAAATTCCCTTGACCAACTGAATGCGCAGGCACGCCACGCATTAATGGGAAACTTGGGAATCAATATACATACGCCGACGAAGATCGGTGCAACGATGCCGGTGGATTACCCGTCAGCCGTTGGCATTTTGGCACGGTGGGCTTACTCTTGCGTTGGCGGAAACAGTTGCCGGACTCGGTTCAATGATTCTTTGCCAGCCGGACGAGATTGTAGTAGGAATGCAGGTCAGCGGAAACCATATATCTTCTGCGCACGAAGGTGATACCGTACGTGCAGTAGCGACGATTGTACACAAGGGACGTTCCTCCCACGTATGGAATGTGGACGTGTTTACTTCAACCAACAAACTAGTGTCTCCATACGGGTAGTCAACAGTGTGATGAAAAAAGATGATTGACGAATAAGTAATTTGACAACTATTGATGCACTTATTCAGCGGAAGCAGCCGTTTGCTGTTTACCGTGTTCCCGGGGAAAGTTCCTCGTCTGTTGACGCAGGCGGAAGGGGCGGTCCGTTTGATTACGATTTGAAAGAACTGAATGGACGAGAGGATTTGTCATCGCTCCGTTTCAGGTATAGATAAGTCATGTCGGTTGTGTTGATACAGTCCGGATGTGAGCTGGACAACCTTTACCCGTGGAAATCGTGGCAGAGGAAGCGCAGGACTTGCAAAGTTATCCGGAGGAATCTTTTTCATACCCCTTCTTCTACGGAAGAATATGCGGCATGCTTTCATACCTTTATAAATGCGTTACGTGAGAGGACGTTTGATAAACTAGTGCTTTCCCGTCATCTTACAGTTGCATAAAGTTGCGGATTTTCTCCTTTGTCCATCTTTCGGGCGGCTTGTAAACGTTATATTCATTCGTATATTTACCTATGTTATACTCCTCAGACGGGCATCTGGCTGGGAAGTACCCCGAAATCATTTTATCAGGTGAGAAAGACGAATGGCATACGGTTGCACTGCCGGAACACAGCCTTTGCAAGATGGCAGATTGCCGCAAGTATGGGATGACAAAAACCGTCAGGAACAAGATTATGTTGCTTCTTATATCCGTCGGCAGCTTTTTCACTGGATATTCATTCTACGGAAAACGGGCCATATCCTGCTTATGCCGGTGCTTTGTCACATTTGAAAACTGACTTCCATTTCTCTTTGAAAGATAATAAAAATCTGGGAGACCTTCTGAAAGTGTTGCATCCAACGCCTGCTGTATGCGGTTTACCGAAGGAAGAAGCCTATCGGTTTATATTGCAGAACGAAGGCTACGACCGCCGCTATTACTCCGGCTTTATCGGCTGGCTGGACCCGGAAGGGCGCACTGACATCTATTGAATCTGCGCTGCATGCATATCGAAGATAAACAACTTACTCTTTTATGCCGGCGGTGGATTATTGGCCTCTTCGGAATTGAATGACGAATGGCTGGAAACGGAAAAAAGTTGCAAACCATCAAACGGCTTATTGCAACGCCTCCTTTAAAATCATAAACTACTAATAATTATCATCATGTATACAGACAAGAAGAACATACTCCAGTTGGTTGCGTTGCTCGAGGCGCACGGGATTACTAAGGTTGTATTATGTCCCGGTAGTCGTAATACGCCTATAGTACATACTTTGTCTACTCATCCGACTTCACCTGTTATGCTGTGACGGATGAACGGAGTGCCGGCTATTTTGCCATTGGTCTTGCGTTGAATGGTGGTAAGCCTGCAGCTGTCTGCTGCACTTCCGGTACTGCATTATTAAATCTTCATCCGGCTGTAGCAGAAGCATTTTATCAAAATGTTCCTTTAGTTGTCATTTCAGCAGATCGTCCCGCTGCCTGGATCGGGCAGATGGATGGACAGACAGTACCACAACCGGGTGTGTTTCAAACGCTGGTAAAAGAAGTCAGTCAATCTTCCGGAGATTCATACGGAAGAAGATGAATGGTATTGTAATCGTCTGGTGAATGAAGCTTGCTGGAAGACGAACCATCATGGAAAAGGCCCGGTGCATATCAATGTTCCTATTTCCGAACCACTGTTCCAATTTACTGTTGATTCGCTCCCGGAAGTGCGTGTCATTACCCGTTATCAGGGATTGAACGTCTATGATCGTGATTATAATGATCTGGTCGATCGGATGAATAAATACCAGAAGCGAATGATTATCATCGGTCAGATGAATCTTATCTATCTGTTTGAAAAAAGATATATCAAGTTATTATATAAACATTTTGCCTGGTTGACGGAACATATCGGCAATCAGACAGTTCCCGGTATTCCGGTAAAGAATTTCGATGCGGCACTTTATGCCATGCCCGAAGAGAAGATAGATCAGATGGTTCCGAATTGCTGATTACTTACGGAGGACATGTCGTTTCCAAACGGCTGAAGAAGTTTCTCCGTCAGCATCCGCCTAAAGAACATTGGCACGTATCGCCGGACGGTGAGGTGGTCGATTTGTATGGCTCATTAACTACGGTGATCGAAATGGACCCGTTCGAGTTTCTGGAGAAGATCGCCAGCCTGCTGGACAATCGGACTCCCTGACTATCCCCGTGTATGGGAGAATTATTGCAAGATTATTCCCGAACCGGAGTTTGCTTATTCGGAAATGTCTGCCGTCGGTACGTTATTGAAAGCCTTGCCGGAGTCATGTGCGTTGCATCTGGCAAACAGTTCGGTAGTTCGCTATGCACAACTATACTCGATTCCTCCTACAATTGAAGTTTGTTGCAATCGGGGACAAGTGGTATTGAAGGGTCGCTGTCTACCGCTGTCGGTTATGCGGCAGCTTCCGATAAACTGAACTTTATAGCTATCGGAGATTTGAGCTTCTTCTATGATATGAATGCGTTGTGGAATGTCAATGTTCGCTCCAATCTGCAAGTATTCTTCTACTAAATAATGGAGGAGGAGAGATTTTCCATACCTTGCCGGGATTGGATATGTCGGGTACCTCACATAAATTTATTGCGGCAGTTCATAAAACGTCGGCCAAAGGTTGGGCAGAGGAACGTGGATTTCTCTATCTGCAAGCGCAAAATGACGAAGAACTGGCTGAAGCGATGAAAACTTTCACTCAGCCGGAAACTATGGAGCAGCCTGTGCTCTTGGAGGTGTTTACCAACAAAAACAAGGACGCGCGCATGTTGAAGAATTATTATCATCAATTAAAACAAAAATAGATTATGTCAACACAAAGAGAGTGGACAACCATTAGAGAATACGACGATATCCTCTTTGATTATTATAATGGAATTGCCCGTATCACCATTAACCGTGAACGCTATCGAAATGCATTTACTCCGACTACAACGGCTGAAATGAGTGACGCATTGCGCATTTGCCGGGAAGAAGCGGATATTGATGTGATTGTGATTACCGGAGCCGGTGATAAGGCTTTCTGTTCGGGCGGCGACCAGAATGTGAAAGGACGTGGCGGATATATCGGAAAAGACGGTGTGCCTCGTCTTAGCGTATTGGATGTGCAAAAGCAGATTCGCAGCATCCCGAAACCGGTGATTGCTGCCGTGAACGGTTTTGCTATTGGTGGCGGACATGTGCTCCATGTAGTATGTGATTTATCCATTGCTTCGGAAAATGCCATTTTCGGTCAGACAGGTCCGCGTGGGTAGCTTTGATGCCGGATTCGGTGCATCTTATCTGGCGCGTGTGGTAGGTCAGAAGAAAGCACGTGAAATTTGGTTCCTCTGCCGGAAGTATAATGCACAAGAAGCATTGGATATGGGATTGGTGAATAAGGTAGTTACCTTGGAGCAGTTGGAAGATGAATACGTGCAATGGGCAGAAGAAATGATGTTGCTTAGCCCGTTGGCTTTGCGCATGATTAAAGCGGGATTGAATGCCGAACTGGACGGCCAGGCAGGTATTCAGGAGTTGGCAGGTGACGCAACATTACTTTATTACCTGACGGATGAAGCACAGGAAGGCAAGAATGCGTTCTTGGAGAAACGTAAACCGAACTTCAAACAATATCCGAAATTTCCCTTAAAAATCGGCTTTGCCACAGAGTACCACAGAGTTTGCTTTTCCTGCGTTTAAGCCCGATTTTCTGCAAAGCAAGACTGTGGAGGAGAGCTAATTAGGAGAACTGCAAAAAGAGAGATAACTTATTAAAACTTCGTGAGGCTCTGTGTTATTCTGTGGTGAATTGAAAATTATTCACGATGAATTGTAAAATAGAAATTATTCCCCGATTGCTCCATTTCAAGCAACCTGCCGGGACTTCCAGAGGAACATATACTACGCGTAAAGTTTGGTATCTTCATTTTACCTCTCCTGACTTCCCTGGCAGAGTGGGAATAGGGGAGTGTGCACCTTTGCCCGCTTTAAGTTGTGACGATCTCCCTGATTACGAAGATATATTAATAAGAACTTGTCGGCAAGTAGAGAAAGAACAGGGAATGGGATAAGGATGGTTTTATGCAAATATCCTTCCATCTTATTTGGTTTGGAAACGGCTATCCGGCATTTCTTTGCAGGGAGTTGGGCTTTTGTCCGATACGGCTTTTTCTCGTGGAGAGGTAGGGATTCAAATTAATGGTTTGATTTGGATGGGAGATTTTCAGAACATGTTATCCCAGATTGAGAAAAAGATGGAAGCCGGATTTCGTTGTGTCAAACTAAAGATTGGTGCTATCGATTTTGAAAAGAATTGGCGTTGTTACGTCATATTCGTACGCATTTCTCTTCTAAAGAAATAGAGTTGCGTGTAGATGCAAATGGTGCTTTCTCACCCGTGGACGCAATGGAAAAACTGAAACGTCTGTCAGAGTTTGATTTACATTCTATCGAACAGCCGATCCGTGCCGGACAATGGGAGGAAATGGCTCGGCTTGCTGCCGAATCTCCATTAGCGATTGCTTTGGATGAAGAACTGATAGGATGCAACATGCTGGAAGAAAAAAGAAACTGCTGGCAACCATCCGTCCGCAATATATCTTATTAAACCTTCTCTCCATGGAGGAATATGCGGAGGAGACGAATGGATTATGGAAGCGGAAAATCAACATATCGGCTGGTTGATCACTTCCGCTTTGGAGTCCAACATTGGTTTGAATGCTATCGCCCATTGGTGTGCAACATTCAATAATCCGTTGCCACAGGGACTGGGAACGGGATGCTCTTTACAGACAACGTGGAAGTGCCTCTTGAAATAAGAAAAGATTGTTTATGGTTTTGTAAATGATAGTATTTAGTGGTATTTAAAGGATATTCCGATGATATTCGATCGAAAACAACAACGCTTGCTACTGGAAGGAAAAGAATACACTTTTGAAGATATAAGCCGACTGATAGCAGGAGGAGCAGAAGCTCATTCTTCTGCTTATTGGGATTTATATCTTTTCCTGAACGAATGGTTTAATGATTCTCCTGTTATTACAGTTCATACATCAGGCTCTACGGGTACACCTAAAGAGTTGATTGTACGTAAAGATCAAATGATGCAAAGTGCGCGTCTGACTTGTGAATTTCTGGATTTGAAGAAAGGAGAGTCGGCATTACTTTGTATGAATCTTCGTTATATCGGTGCAATGATGGTGGTCGTGCGTTCGTTGGTTGCAGGCTTGAACCTGATTGTACGTCCTGCTTCCGGTCATCCTTTAGCGGATATAAAAGAATCTTTGAGATTTGTTGCAATGGTTCCCCTGCAAGTTTATAACACGTTGCAAGTTCCCGAAGAGAAAGAGCGATTGAAACAGACGGATATTCTGATTATAGGAGGCGGAGCTATTGATGAGGCTCTGGAGGCGGAGATCAACCATCTTCCGACTGCTGTCTACTCTACCTATGGCATGACTGAAACTTTATCTCATATTGCTCTTCGTCGGCTGAACGGAGCATCGGCTTCGGAACATTATTATCCATTTCCTTCAGTAAAACTGTCTTTATCCGCAGAGAATACATTAATTATTGATGCCCCTTTGGTATGTGATGAAACATTGCAGACCAATGACATTGCACGCATCTATCCCGATGGAAGTTTTATGATTCTGGGTCGGAAAGACAATGTGATAAATAGTGGAGGAATTAAGATTCAGGCGGAGGAAATGGAGAAATTGCTCCGTCTTTTATTCCTGTGTCCATTTGTCATTACTTCAGTTCCGGATCAGCTTAGGGCAGGCTGTCACTTTATTATTAGGGCAGGACACAGAAGAAATCGGAAACAAACTACAGGAAATATTGGAACCTTATTATCGTTACATATGGCAGATTGTATTCAGCCCGGACACAGAAGAAATCGGAAATAAACTACATGAAATACTGGAACCTTATTATCGTCCCAAGAGAGAATATTCCTTTTGCGGAAATATCCTCTCTTTCTCACCTTAAAAACCTAAACCTTTTATTTAATTACTTGCTACTATAAGCAACCAACATCCAAACCAGCTTTTCCTGTTCTTTCAGATAATCGCTCATCATCGAAACGGTTACTTCATCTCCGGCTTGTGAAGCGATAGACAGAATCTTGCGTTCTTCACCGATCAGATAGCTGATAGACTGTAGTATGTTATTCAATGCTTCGTCTCCGTTGCTTACCTTTATCCACTTCGTTCACATTGGCTACTTTCAGATAATCGCTGAATTTGTTGGCAGGAGTACCACCCAGCATCAGGATACGTTCTGCGATTTCATCCACCTTTTCAGCCGTGTCATCATACATCTTTTCGAATTGACTGTGGAGTACAAAGAAATTATGTCCCTTGATATTCCAGTGGAAACCGCGAAGATTGGTGTAATACACTTGGAAGTCTGCCAATAGTTGTTGCAAAGATGCTACTACGTTGTTTGCTCCCGATTCGTTCATTTGATAAATTCTAAAGTTTTCATATTCTTTCTATTTTTAATGATTTATACTTGTTCTTCCTTTTTTTCTGTACTGCAAAGATAAGGCGAAAATGCTTGCTGTCAAACTGAAAATTTCTATCTTTGCATAGATAAAATCTATAACTTAATAAGATTTGATAGATGACGATACAACAATTAGAGTATATACTCGGCCGTAGACCAGTTCAGGCATTTCGCACGGGCAGCTGAATATTGCCGTGTGACGCAGCCTACTTTGAGTGCCATGATTCAGAAGCTGGAAGATGAATTGGGAGTAAAGTTGTTCGATAGGACAGTGCAACCCGTTTGTCCGACACCCATCGGGCAGAAAGTGATAGACCAGGCTCGCGTGATTCTGGCGCAGGCAGCTCAAGTGAAAGAAATAATCAGTGAAGATAAACAGTCATTGTCAGGCGTATTCCGCTTGGGGGTATTACCTACTATCGCTCCTCTATCTGCTTCCTCGCTTTTTTCCTCAACTAATGGAAAAATATCCCGAACTGGATATTCGTGTCACGGAAATGAAGACACAGGATATTCAGCAGGCTTTGCATGTCGGAGATTTGGATGCAGGGATTATTGCCAGCAAACTGGAAGATACGTTCTTGACGGAAGAAACTCTTTTCTATGAGCAATTTTACGCTTATGTGTCACGAAAAGAATCCTCTTTCAAGCATGATATGATCCGTACTTCTGATATAACAGGCGAACATCTTTGGCTTTTGGACGAAGGACACTGTTTTTCGCGATCAACTCGTCCGTTTCTGTCAGATGGAGGCCGTGAAGGTTAATCAGATGGCCTATCGTTTGGGAAGTATGGAAACCTTCATGCGGATGGTAGAAAGTGGAAAAGGAATCACTTTTATTCCCGAATTGGCAGTGATGCAATTGACGGAAGAACAGCGGCAGTTGGTACGTCCGTTTGCCATTCCCCGACCTACACGGCAAGTGGTACTGGTAACAAATAAAGATTTTATTCGCCACAGTCTCTTATGCGTCCTGAAAGAGGAAATAAAGGCGGCGGTTCCCAAGGAAATGCTTTCTTTACAGTCCATACAATGTTTGCTATAATAATAGAGGTTGAGATGATTCCTGTCATATACCCTTGTACCGGGTATAAGCGAAAAGAATAACTCCAACAGTGGCAAAGCGGGTTTCGAGAAATTCATCGGAGTGACGTCATTGCTCAATCCTTGCTTGATAAGAGAGTTTACGATGGCCCATAAGGTAGAGGCTAATATGGCGTGCAAAAAGTCCTTTTTTCATTTTATTTGCTTGCCTTTTATTCAAAAATGTTGCGAAAGCAATAATAATTTAGGCACGTAGGCTTTGTTTTCTTGGGTTAATTCTCTATATTTGATGCATTAACCATTATTTATAGTTATGAAAAAGTACATTGCAGAAATGATTGGAACGATGGTGCTCGTTCTTATGGGATGTGGTAGCGCCGTCTTTGCTGGTGGTTTGGCTGATACAGTAGGTGCTGGTGTGGGAACAATCGGCGTAGCTTTAGCCTTTGGTTTATCCGTAGTAGCGATGGCGTATGCTATCGGAGGTATTTCGGGATGTCACATTAATCCTGCTATTACATTAGGAGTGTTTTTGACTGGTCGTATGAATGGAAAAGATGCAGGTATGTATATGATTTTCCAGGTAATCGGAGCTATTATCGGTTCGGCTATTCTTTTTGCTTTAGTTTCTACCGGTGCTCATGACGGGCCTACAGCGACAGGTTCGAATGGTTTTGGCGATGGAGAAATGTTGCAGGCATTTATTGCGGAAGCAGTATTTACTTTCATTATTCAGTAAATGTTCCTCTTTCTAAAAAATCAAGAGAAAAGCTTTGCTTTACGTGAGCTTTTCTCTTGATTTTTTCGTTCAACTCTCCCAGTCTTCTATCTTTTTTGTAGAATATTGTTTACATATTTTTGTTTTTTCCTTCCCACCCATGCATTATGTACATGTCTTTTTTAGGGGAAGTTAAAACCTCTCCTGTTTTTCCTGTTATTTTAGTTAGATTATGCTGCCTTTCTTTTTTTCTTTTCGACCTTTTCTATCATACATACCGCATTGGCTGTATGTATCCCAAAGAAAATCCAAAGTACTTCCGTTTTCCTGTTTCTAGCTTTTATCCTGGCCAATGAGTAATGTTGCTTCTGCGTTCCAAAATTTCCTTCCAGGCGGGTAGCTCTTTCACGGCTGAGTTCCGACCGTAAGATTTTCCGAAGCGGCTCATCTTTGGCAGCTCTGCCCTTACGCTTAAAGGAAGTACTTATATGATATTTTTGTACAAAATTTCCGGTTGGCATTATTGGCATAGATTGAATCCGCCGCAAGCGCCTTAACCCTAACCCCGGTCAGTTGTTGTTGCAGATGAATACAGTCTTTCAAACGTACTCCTTCGTTAAAAGCCTTAAAGGAGATATGTTCTATAAAGGAGATTCCGTCAATCTGTATATTGTTGACTTTGGCTCCGAATTCAACGGATTTGGTTTCCTTGCCTCTGATAATGGGGCGAAGGTAATGCCGGTCGATACTCACGATACGGTTGGACACTTTTTTGCCTGCAAATAAATTCTTCCCTTGCTCAAGGACTGTCTGTATGACCGAGAAACGTCTTTGGTAATCAGAGGATAGTGTAAGCCTGTTCCTGTAGGATGAATGAAGGGCAAGAATATCAAATTGCCATAATTACCATATCCGGCACGTACATATCCGGGGTAGTGCCGGGTTGAACTTCTTTTCCGGTATAGGGGCGCATCAGGCCTGCCGGAACGGAAGTGGCCGGAAAGAATGTTGTAGCATACTCTACTTCTTTCTTGCTCACTGTCGGTTCTTCTACTTTAGGCAGGACGTTTACTTTCGAGGCGTCCATAATGTCCGGGTTATATTCTTGTTCCACAACGACCGTGCGGGTCATTGTTGTATCCTTCGGTTGGGTGGTTTGGGCTTGAAGGCAGGATGGCATTGACATAGCCAATGCGAGTCCTCTTATTATATAATGAGATCGTTTCATACTTTTTATTTTTTTATTCTCAATTCTCAACTTTCAATTTACTAAGTCTGCTTTCAATCATGCTTTCAATATCGTCATTCCCTTGATAATTCTGTTGCAGACTTAGCAGATATTGGCGTGCGTCCAGATCTTTACCCGTAGCATGATAGACGTCGGATAGAAGGATAAAACTGCGCGCTAGCCAATAAGCATGTGGCGTACTCTGTTCTATATAGTTGAGCAACTCTTTCTCTGCAGCGGCATATTCTTTTGCGTCGTAGAGGGATTGTGCAACCTGATATTTAGCTTCGGCACCGTAAGAGTTACGTGTGTCTTTGGCCAGTTCACGATAGTCTTCCATTGCTTTCTTGCCAGCCTTTTTGCTTGGTGTAGGCTTTAGCACGGTAATAAAGAGCTTCATTTCTTAGCTCCGGACTAAGTTTGGCCTCTGCAAAGCAGGTCGGTAGCTGCATGGATGGTTTCTATGTCATCTCGCAATAGGAAGGCGCAACGCAGAATACCCGTTTCAGCAAGTTGGCGGCGCTCTACGTTGGTTGCTTTTTCTTTCAGCATTTTGTAGCTAGCTAATGCTTCAGCCATATTTTGCTGGTTGAATTGCACTTCAGCACGCAAGATCAGTGCTTCTTCTGCAAACGGATTGTTTGGATATTCCAACAACTTACCGGAATGGAGAAGAATCATATCATAATTTTTCTGCTCGTTTCCGATCAGGCAGAGATAATAATGTGCGTTCAGGCTGAAGGCTCCTTCCGGGAAAGTTTGCAGGTATTTGTTGAGGCTTGTTTTGGCTTCTTCCATTCTGCCTCGTGCATAAATCTTTTCTGCGGCGGCATACGTAAGCGAGTCTTGTTCGTTAGCATCGAAACGGATGTGTCCCGGCATGGCATTTGCTAAAGCAGCAAATTCGTCGATGCGGTTGAGATCCACATAAATAGATTTCAAATCACGCATGGCAAGGCGGGCTTCTTCACTACCCGGATATTTTTCGATAACCTGTTTGTAGGCTTCGATTGCTTGGTTGTAATCTCCTTTTTGGTAATATAATAATCCGATTTCGGCGGCAGCTTTCCTGCTGACCGGGACTTTCAGGATATTTAGTAAGCAATTCTTTGAAAGAGGTAATGGCTTGATTGTTGTTGTCCATCAGAACATAGGAACGCCCTTTCTCGTAAATAGCGTTTACGGCATAAGGAGAAGCAGGGTACTTTCCTACCAGACGGTTCAGCAAGGTAATCTTACCGGTATAGTCTTTCTGCAGACCGGATACAAGAGCCAGCTGATAGAAAGAATAGTCTCCGGAAGAAGTATTCATCTGCTCGGCTTGCGAATAATACTGTTTGGCTTCTTCAAAGTTACGTACATGCAGGTGGCAGTCACCAATACGATTGTATGCATCGGCAAGTGCGGTTGCATTTTCACCTTTCTCCAGTTGAACGTATTTTTGGAAGTAATTGCTTGCTTGCGTATAGTCTTTCCGGTGGAAAGCGATATACCCTAAGTTATAATTGGCAAGCGCATACATTTCGTTATTGGGTTGGGTGGTGAGTTGCAGATAAGCATTAAAATCACGTGCGGCTTCTACCATTCGGCTTAGACGGTAATAGGATTCTCCACACCAATAGTAAGCGTCTGCCTTGGTCTGACGATTATATTGTCCGATGGCAATGGATTGGTTCAGATATTTCAGAGCTTGTTCGAAGTCGGCGTTAGCGAAAGATTGAGTTCCTAATTGGAACAGTATCTTCTGTTTGGCTTCCAATATTTGCGCGCTTGGTTTGGCAATCCGGTCGATTGATTTCAAAGCTGCATCGTAGCTACGTGTATTCATGTAAACTTCTACCAGGTAGCTGCTGACTTTTTCAGCATAAGGAGAAGTCGGAAATTCATTCAGGAATTTCTCGAAGGCAGTAACTGATTCACCGAAAGCGGAGAAAGAAGTCTCGTGCAGGCAAAGAGCGTAATTGTAAGCTGCCTGTTCCTTGATTTGCATATTAGCATTGGAGGCGGCTGCCTGTTCAAAAGCCATGCGTGCTTTGTTTTTCTCTGCCAGTTGCAGATAAGAGAGTCCCATGTGGAGATATGCATTTTGGGTAAGGGCATCGTTGTCAGTTGTTACCTTACCTAATGTTTCGGCTGCTTTGGAGTATACTTTTGTTTGGTAGTAGGAGAGCCCTAGCATATAAAGGGCATCCCGGCGGGGAGCCGAGCGATCCTTATTCAAGTAATTGTTGAATGCTTCTACGGCTTGATGATATTGTCCGAAATGGTAATAGACATCTCCCAGAATACGGTACATTTCTGCAGCGTATTCATTGTTCGGATAGGCTGACAGGTAGTTTTGTGCTACAATTTGTGCCTTATCATAGTTTTTGAGCTGCGTATAAATTTCGGCTATGTAATAAGGGACGAGTGCTTTGTAACTTTGAGTCGTCCTGTAAGGGGAGGAAGCCTTTCAACGCTTCAGTATAACGTTTTTTGTGTATAGCGGATGTAGGAAA
>VOFI01003227.1_pt1 | contig 13657 bp, 12 predicted proteins | sample 5384131 | NCBI WGS metagenome assembly VOFI01 (sample SAMN12384728, study PRJNA508395) | human gut metagenome | isolation source: healthy gut H | host: Homo sapiens
TGATGGATGATAAGGAGAAGGTTACCGTTCCGAAACTGATGCAAAAAACAGGGCTTTCCAGAGGATCTTTTTTATAAGAACCCGGATGTGAGGCGGGTAGTGGATCAAGCGATGGAGCAGCAGGCCGGTATGAGCCATCCAAGAAAGAATATTCTTGACATGGCGATGAACAATGAAATAGCAATTCTTCATAAGCAGCTTCGAACCTTACAAATTGAAAAGGAAGAATTACAGCAAGAAAATGAAAGTTAAAAAAAGCTTTGGAGCGAAAAAACAGGGAACTGCTTCGGAATCTGTGAAAAAAGAGATTGAGTACATATCCTACAGAAACTGAAATGGTTAACAGCCAGGTAACTAATAGGTTTTTTTGTTAGTAGGATATATTGAAACAAAGTAAGGATGGGTATGATGAAGATCATATCCATTTCTTTGTGAAAAAATAAGAAAAAATGAACACAATACACACTTTTGCATACCGTTAAGCCCCGTGTATATGCGGGTTTGCAGAGGTAGGGGCCGTTTTATAGATGAACCGACAGCTGCGTTGGATCCTAAAGCGGAATATATGATGTATAAGAATTTCAATAGTTTAGTCGAGGGTAAATTAACGCTTTATATATCGCACAGAATGTCGAGTTCACGGTTTTGTGATTATGTGCTTGTTTTTTCAGATGGCGCTATTATTGAAGAAGGAACGCATGAGGAATTAATGAAATTGAAGAAGGTTTATAGTTCTCTTTATAGTATGCAGGCGCAGTTTTATCTGGATTAATATTTATTGTAGGGTGATGGAAATACATATACGCCTGCCACATGTTTTTCCTGTTGGAGATCGGGTAACCTTCAGGTTTCGGAGATCAATGGTAAAGTGATGGTAGCTGTGGTACCTTCGCCAGGAGTACTTTCGTATGTAATTCCATAAATATCTCCGAAATACAGTTTAATACGCTGGTCCACATTGCGGATACCGTAGCCTTTGGTTTCGGTGGATGTGATGGTGGCCAGCGTTTTTTCGTCCATACCGCAGCCATTGTCTGAGACCGTAAAATACATGCAGTCAGGCCCCATCGTTCCGTCGATGGTGATTTTTCCAGGTTCTGTATCGATGTTTTCCTTTCCGCTGATACCATGGAGAATAGCGTTTTCTACCAAGGGCTGTATGATAAGATTAATAATACGGTATGGGAATAGACGTTCATCGATATGGCAGTCGATCTGGAATGCCGGATGAAGAATTTTTTCCAGGGCAATATAAGCGGTGATATTCTGCCACTCTTCCTGTACAGTGGTATTGCTGTGCCCCTTATTCAGCGTGGTACGGTAGAACGTGGAGAGCAGGAGTGCAATTCTGCTGATTTCCGGCTGTTCGCAGCGCAAGGCTTTGGCATTGATCATAGAAAGGCAGTTGTACAGGAAATGCGGGTTGATCTGGGACTGCAGCATCTGAAGGCGGTATTCCTGTTTGGCGAGCCTGTTTACATATAGCTCATTTATAGTTTCTTCCAGACGATGGGCCATCCTGTTAAAAGCACGGATCAGGTGGGAGATTTCATCATTATTGTCGCTTTGGATGGTAACGGTGAGGTTATCCGCCTGAAACTGGTTCAGATCTCTGGCCAGATGCTCCAATGGGTTGACAATCTGGCGGCTCAGCCGGGTGCTTATATAGCTTGTTGCGGCGATACAGGCAGCTATGATGGCAAGAATGACCCAGATAAAGGAATCCGCGGAGTTGGTGAGTTCCTTTTGGGGGCGGTACATGAGAATAGTCCAGCCGCATACATTATCGCTGGTGCTTTCGGAGAAAAAAGCATGCCTGTTCTCCTCAAATGGGATTTCACTCAAAGTATCGGAAAACAGCAGAAAGCTGGAATATACTTCGTCCAGCTGTGCGTGCTGGAAAAGAAGTTTCCCCTTCTGGTCATAGATTCCCACAGCGTAGTCATCCTCAAAGAGTGAGGTGTAGTCCCGGAACATAGACTCATAGGAAAGCCTGATTACAAAAATATTAGTATAGTAGGTATCCGATACAGGAGAAATCAGAAGCATTTTATTCGGTTCCTTATAAGCATAGAATGGTTTTGTTGCTGAAAGGGCCTCCTGATACCATGGCTCGGATGTGATTTTATCGAGAGAATCCAGTGTACCATTGTGCGGATACAGGTTCGTGCCGGTATAGAGGGTGATACCGTCAATTTCTTTATGCATGGCCTGAACAACCGGGAGCTTTGAATCAAAAATTTCCCGGTTGGTCAGAAACATTTCGTAGTTATTTTCATACATCCTGTCTACAGAATTCCGGATGGAAGTATCCCAGGCGAGGCTGCTTATTATATCATTATGTAAGGTAAGAAAATGGTCCAGAGTGGAGTTGGCCTGCTCCAGAATGTTATGAAGATAAGTCTCTTCGCGGGAAATCAATAGTTTCCGGCTTTGAAGAATAGAGAAGAAGCCCAGAATCAAAATGGGAATCAGGCTGACGGTAAAGCTTAGAAGTAAAATTTTCTTGTATAATTTAAGATTATGATACCATTGTTTGATTCGCTGCATAGATTTCTTCCTCTCATGTAATTGAGAACAGCCGTAAAGGGCTGCTGGTTATTTCTGACGCATTTTATCCGGGGTTTCCCCAAAATACTCATGAAAGCTCCTGATAAAGTAGGAGGTATTTGAATAACCGACTGCCGCACCGGCATCGCTGACCCTGATGTTTGTCTGAGTCAGGATCTGCTTTGCTTTCTCCATTCGGACCGCTTTAATATATTTATTTATGCTGCTGCCGGTTTCCATTTTAAATACGGTGCTCAGATAGCTGGGGTTCAGGTAGACGGCGCCAGCCAAATCATTCAGGGAGATCTGTTCCCTGTAATGTTTGTGGATATACTGCTTGGCTAACTGTATTACATGCTTTCGGCTGGGGGAAGCGGCATGCTGTTCCGTCTGAAGCCTGGCTAATACTGCAAAGACAATCTCCTCGATTTCATGGATGAAGGAACAGGAGAATATCCGCTCAATATCGTCCGGCATATCTGTACTATCCAGATTCCTGTAAAGGATCTGGATCAGACTGGAGTATGTATAACGCGCATAAATATGAGAATAATTTCTGCTTTGCTCAAAAATTTCATTTAATCTCAGGATATCCTTCGTGAGCTGTTCCAGATCCCCTGACTCCACATCAGTCCTGGCGGACACCAGTATTTCAGAACAAAGATCATAGTTTTCGGAAAAAAGCTCTTTCTGGGGCTGCTTATGGAATACATAACGGTCCTGACAGAAAAAACGGGTTTCCAGCAGATCGCAGGCGTCTTCATAGGCATTGGGCAAATCATCACATTCGGATAATGGCGTACTGATGGCAAAATAACAATGGATTTGATAGGTTTCCAGAATCTTTTCATGAATCTGCCGGCATATACCGGCAAGCTGCTCCTGCTCCATATGTGATCCCGTCTCATCCCTGAAAAGAAGAACCGATTGAGAAGGATTAAGATTCACAAAATCAAAGGAGAAGGGAAGAATTTGACGCAGGAAATTTATAAATCCCTCGGATACACTCGGCTCGCAGTCAAAAAAGGACTCTTCAAAGTGGAGCAGAAGAAGCAGGGTATAGTCGTCAGCAAAGTCAGCCCCGCCCATTTCAGGCAGATTCTCACAGGGCATACGGTTTAGTTTTAAGTAAAGATAATGGTTTTTCAATGCCTGGATACGGCTGTCCGCATGTTTCTTTTGGAGTTCAGCCTGCTTAAGCAGATCGAGTGTATGCAGCATGGTGGTTTCGAATTCTTCAGGGTTCAACGGTTTCAGCAGATAATTGTTGGCCTGTACCGACAGGGCGGTCTTTATATAAGAAAAGTTATCATAGCAGCTGAAGAAAACGATTGGGAGATAAGGATTTCTTGCGCGTGCTTTGGCGGCAATTTCCAGTCCATTTGCAAAGGGCATTTCAATATCGGTAAGAAGGAGTTCGATAGGTGTCTCTTCCAGAATTTTCAGCGCCTGTTTACCGTTTTCCGCATGGTAGATCTGCAGAGAAGAGTCCAGCTTCAGTTTATTTAACAGGTACAGCACCAGTTCATATTCTTCCTGCTCATCTTCTGCAATCAGCATCTTATAGGGCATATCCTTTATCTCCTTTCTGACAGGCAATAATTTTTGAAATATCGGGCATTTCCACATAAATAATGAAATATATTAAGCAAATTAACTTCATTATAGTATCATATTTTACTTTAAAGTTACAATAAAATAACCACCGCATATGAAATTACCAAAACTATGAACATGAACCCAAAATTATTATCATATACGTCAAAAATTATTCTGATAAAATATGAAAGGTAGGAATCATCAATTGATGGATAACAAAAAATCAGAATAAGGAGGACAATTCAGTATGAAAAAGAGTAAAAAGCTGTTGGCAGCATTACTGTCAGGGGTTATGACCCTGTCGCTTGCTGCCTGCGGAGGAGGTTCGGCAAGCCAGGAAACAACAAATACAGCTGCCCCCAGTACTGCACAGACAGAGGAAACAGGAACCGCAGCAGCGGCTGATCTGGCTTTTGAACCGTATGAAGATGAGCTTGTAGTCCAGCTGGGAAGACTTGCATCCCCTCATACCATATCTTCTTTGTATGAAGGAGATACGCTTGAGGACAATCCATATACGAGATATGTGAAAGAAAAGTTAAACATATCTTTTGAAGATGTCATTGAAGCAAATGACGAGGATTATAAAAAACAGATTTCTCTGGCGGTGGCATCCGGGGATCTTCCGGATATCTTTACGGTTACCGATTATAACACATTGGTTGAACTGGTGGATAATGATCTGATATATGACTTGACAGATGTGTATGAAAAGTATGTATGCGACTATGTGAGAGGCGTATACGATTCCTTTGACGGACGCTGTATGGAGATGGTGACCTTCGACGGCAGGCTGATGGCGCTGCCCGGGAGTAATCCGGATAATGGCGTCCCCATCCTGTGCTGGATGCGGAAGGACTGGCTGGATCAGTTAAACCTGAATCCTGATGAGGACGGGGATTTATGTATCACAATTGAGGATATTGAAAACATAGCAAAGGCTTTTGTGGATGCGGATATTTCCGGTAAAGGAACCGTAGGAATCGCCCTGGCAGACAATGTTGGGGATGCCCAGGGGCTGTATGGGGCCATGGGCGGATTCGCAGATATCTGGCTTCAGAATGAGGACGGTTCCATTGAGTGGGGAACCTTCGCGGATGATTCTGTAAAGAATACCTGGGAGCTGCTGAACAGGTGGTTTAAGGAAGGCCTGCTTGATCCCCAGTTCGGTACCAGAACTGCTGATGATGTGAATTCCCTGCTGATTAATAATCAGTGCGGCATTGCATTCGGGCCCTGGCACACCCCTGACTGGCGGTTTACCCATGTAAAGGACGCCAATCCGGAAGCACAATATATTGCATATACCATGAAGGATGCGGACGGAAAAGTGAATGCGTACCATGAAAATGCGGTGGGCAGTTTTGTGGCGGTGCGTAAGGATTATGAACATCCGGAAGCTGCTGTGAAGATACTGAATGTAGTATTCGGGGATCTGGCGACAGCAACCGCGGAAACCGCTCCTGAGGTAGCACAGTTTGTAAAGGATGGCGGGGATAATTTCTGCAGGCCTTACCAGATTGAGGTAATTCCTTATGAAAATACGGAGAAATATTTCACGGAGCATACCGCCGTTTTGAACGGTGAGATGACGCCGGAACAATGTACCACTGCTGAGAACAGGAATACATCCGAGGCCATGATGAAGTATCTGGAGGATCCGGATAATGTAACCAGTGAAACCAGCGCCGGCTGGAAGGCATATAATTCCAGAATCATCGGCTGCGGCGCTTCCATCGGGAAACTGAAGGAAAATGGGAATGCCAACTGGATCTCTCCCTTGTATCCGCCCACAATGCCTGTAATGGCACAGAAGAAGACGACGATTGATACTCTGGAGCTGCAGGCGTATATCAAGATTGTTACAGGTGAGGAACCCATTTCTTATTTTGATGAAATGAAGGAAAAATGGTATGCAAACGGCGGAAGCGATATCATTGCTGAGCTGGAAGAGTATTATCAAAAATAAACGGTAATCTGTACGGCAGTGATTCCGCGGTTCATGGCCGCGGAATGCTCCGTATTTGGTATTAACCTAAAGGCAGCAGTCAAAACAGGATGCCGGTGAAGGTATCCGGAAGGCTGAAACACATGGGAGAGAGTCAGATGGGTGATAAGAAAAGACAGGCAGGTAAAAGGTATTTCACTTCAGAATTGTTCTACCACGGCATGATCCTGCCGGGGATGATTTTTGTATTGCTTTTTAATTTCGTTCCTATGTTTGGAATAGTAATGGCATTTCAGGACTACAAACCGGCGAAAGGCTTTTTCGGATCCGCGTTTGTGGGAATGAAGCATTTTAAATATTTATTTGAGATTCCGGATGGATTCCAGATTTTCCGGAACACACTGGTTATCGCGTTGGGGAAGATTGTGCTGGGCACCATTATGGCAATCATTTTTTCTATCCTGCTCAATGAGATCCGGGTGAAATGGATGAAGAAATCAATACAGACGATTGTATATCTGCCTCATTTCCTGTCATGGGTTGTTCTGGCGGCTGCAATTAAAAGTCTGTTTGGGCTGGATGGCTTTGTGAATGCAATTTTAGGTACAAACTTAAATTTTATGGGAAGCAACACGCTGTTCCAGCCTCTTCTGATAGGGACTGATGTATGGAAGGAATTTGGCTACAATTCAGTCGTATTCCTTGCGGCCCTGACATCAATTGATCCGGGGCTTTATGAGGCGGCGGAAATTGACGGGGCAAACTGGTGGCAGAGAGTGTTACATGTCACTCTGCCGGGAATGCAGTCAGTGATTTTCCTGATGACCGCAATGGCTATGGGAAATATCCTGAATGCAGGCTTTGACCAGGTATATAACCTCTACAGTGCATCGGTTTATGAGACAGGAGATATTATAGATACCTATGTTTACCGTGTTGGCTTAAACAGTATGCAGTATAGCTTTGGTACGGCAATCGGATTGATGAAATCCGTCATTGCATTTATTTTAATGATGTCTGCAAACGCGCTGGCTAAAAAATTCACGGACAGCAAGATATTCTAAAGAAAGGAACGGGATATGAGAAAAAGCAGTCTGGCAGGAAAAATTGGTTATATATCTATTTATGCTGTTGTTATTTTACTGGGACTCATTTGCTTACTGCCCCTGTGGTATATTGTTGCCGTATCTTTTTCAAGGGCTTCCGCTGTGGAAGGAAATATGGTTACATTGCTGCCGGTTGGTTTTAATACCATTGCATATGAAGAAATTCTGGGAGACGCCCAATACTGGCGTTCTTTCGGGATCTCTGTGGTGAGGGGTGATACTGGCCGTTATTATCAATACGGTTTTATCCGTCAGCATGGCTTATCCTCTGACGAAAAATAAGAGACAGTTCAAAGGCCGGGATGTCTATATGAATCTGCTGGTCTTTGCCATGTTGTTTAACGGCGGGCTGGTACCTACTTTTCTTGCGCTGAAGGAATATCACCTTCTGAATACGATCTGGGCGCTGATACTTCCCGGAGCGGTACCTATTTTTAACGTGATTCTGCTGATGAATTTTATGATGGGGATTCCCAAATCCCTGGAGGAAGCCGCCATTCTGGACGGAGCCAATCCGGTGCAGGTGCTGACCAGGGTTTACCTGCCCTGTTCTGTCCCTGTAATTGCCACAGTAGCATTATTCAGCATAGTGGGAAGCTGGAATGACTTCTACAGCGGCCTGATGTACATAACCAGAATCAATAAGTATCCGCTGATGACATATATCCAGAGCATTACGATAAATATGGAAGACATTATCCGGAACGGAACCATGGAGGAAATCCTGCGCGCATCCCAGGTATCTCAGCAGAACCTGAATGCCGCGAAGATCGTGGTAGCGGTAGTTCCTTTGCTTTTGATTTATCCGCTGCTTCAAAAGTATTTTATTACCGGTATTGTTATCGGATCGGTAAAGGAATAAGCATGTCCGGATTGGTAAGGGAGGGAAACGCTTCCGCATTGGGAAAGGATTGAATAGATGGAAACATTACCAAAACTGAATACGTGCCCCAAAGCAGAGCCGTCTGCTGCTGTGACAGGGGCGAATTACAGAATCACAGTCCTTACGGAAAGGCTTCTGCGTCTCGAATACTGTGATGAGGGATGCTTTGAAGACAGGGCGACCCAGGTGGTTCTGGACCGAAAGTTTGCCCCTTGTGATTTCCGGGTCTGCGAGAAGGAAACTTCGCTGGAAATTACGACCCGATATCTGCATCTGGTTTATGACAGGAAGGAATTCTCCGAGGAAGGCCTTAGTATTGAGATCACAGGAATCGGAGCCTCAAGAAAATGGCATTATAACAGCCCGCCCGACAGAGGAGGCAATTTTGGCGGAACCACAAGGACTTTGGATGAGGTGGACGGAAGCTGTGAAATCGAACCTGGATTATTGTCCATGGACGGCTGGGCGGTACTGGATGATTCCGGTTCCCTGCTGCTGGATGAAAACGGCTGGATCGTTCTCAGGGACAAGGAAGAGACAGATCTCTATTTCTTCGGATACGGACAGGACTGTCTGGGATGTCTGAAGGACTATTACCATCTGACCGGAAAGCCTCCCATGCTTCCCAGATATGCACTGGGCAACTGGTGGAGCAGATATTTTGAATATACGGAAGACAGCTATAAGGAGCTCATGGGACAGTTTGAACGGGAAGGCATACCCTTCAGCGTGGCGGTTATTGACATGGATTGGCATTTAGTACAAATCGATCCCAAATACGGGGACGGCTGGACTGGATTTACCTGGAACCAGGAACTGTTCCCTGATCCGGAACGCTTTCTGCGCTGGCTTCATGAAAAAGGTATGCATACCACACTGAATCTGCACCCCGCCCAGGGAATTCAGGCCCATGAAAAATGTTACCCGGAAGCGGCGAAAGCATTGGGGGTGGATGCTGCTTCAGAAGAACCCGTAAAATTTGATTTCACAGATTCTGCATTTATAAAAGCCTATTTTAAATATGGCTGCTATCCCCATGAGGAAATAGGCGTTGATTTCTGGTGGATTGACTGGCAGCAGGGTTCGCGCACAAAGCTGGCAAAGTTGGATCCACTCTGGATGCTGAACCATTTTCATTTTCTGGACAGCGGTAAAAACGGGAAAAGGCCAATCACTTTTTCCAGGTATGCGGGGCCGGGATCCCACAGATATCCGATAGGCTTCTCCGGCGATACCCATGTGACATGGGCATCCCTGGATTTCCAGCCTTACTTCACCGCTGCTGCGTCCAATATTGGGTATGGCTGGTGGAGCCATGATATCGGCGGACATACCTGCGGTGTGAAAGATGACGAATTGGAAGGACGCTGGTATCAGTATGGTGTATTTTCACCGATCATGAGACTGCATTCCACAAAAAATGAATTCAACGGAAAGGAGCCATGGCGTTTCCGGAGAGATGTTGCGGAAATGATGAAGGATTTCCTGAGACTGCGCCATCAGCTGATTCCTTATTTATATACGATGAATTATCGTTTTTATAAAGAGGGAGAACCTCTGGTACAGCCGCTGTATTACAGACATGAGTGGAGAAAGGTATTCGGCCTGGTAAAAAACGAGTATTATTTCGGAAAGGATTTTCTTGTCAGCCCGATCACGCGGAAACAGAATCCCGCGCTTCATGTCGGGAAGGTGACAACCTGGCTGCCGGAGGGAAGCTTTGTGGATTTCTTTACCGGAGTGGTTTATTCAGGAAGAAGAAAGATGGATATGTACCGGGATATCAGTTCCATTCCTGTCCTTGTAAGAACCGGAACCATAATTCCCATGACAGAGCAGATCAGCGCCGGAGAGGTCTGCCGCAGTCCGGAACAGATGTATCTGCGTGTATTTGCGGGAGCGGATGGTGCATTCACGATGTATGAGGATGACAATGACGGCATGGGTTACCTGGATGGGGATTGTGTATTGACCGATTACAGTCTGTCATGGCAGGAGGAAGTGTCAGAGGAAGACGGCGGGAAGAAGGCTCCGGGGAAGAAACGGAAGTGCTTCAGAATCGGGGCGGCCAGGGGAAACAGAGGATTCATTCCCGCAGAACGTTCTTATAAAATAGAATTGAACGCTGTGGAGGCGGAGGAGAATACCTGGAGGGAAACCCTGGTGACCGCCGACAGCAGGACTATTCCTGCACAGACGGTCTATAATGGAACAAACGGTGTATTAACAGTGGAGATCCCTCCGATCAGCGTGGGAACGGAAATCTGTGTCTGCTTTCCGGATTCCTGCAGACTTCGCAGGAACAATGTCAGCGAACTGTCCTTCCGGTTCCTTAACAGGGCGGAAATGGAATTTAACCGGAAAGCCGGCCTGTATGAAACGATCTGTAAGGAACCTGACGGGTTCAGGCTGCTTGCGGAGCTTCAGAGCATGGAGCTGGAGCCGGATTTGCTGGGAGCGTTAACGGAGCTTATTACGGCACAGATTTAATAGGAGACAGGGAGATGAATCAGACAAAACGGACGGGATATGGTGCATATGATGCACTCTATCCCAACGGAATCGTAACAGTGGGTAAGGATAATGAAATGTTTGGAATCCGCTTACTCGCTGCAGCAAAAAAAGAAAAGCAGCTTATAGATCAGAAAGAGTTTGACTTCCGTTCTGTCAGAATCGGAAGAATGGAACCGGATGAGCTTTATGAATTTTCCTGGAATGCATTCGGCAAAACAATAAAACTTACATGGAGCCGCACAGACAGCAAAGGTCTGTACGGACAGGTAGAGGTACCGGACGGAATAACAATTTTAGCTGAGCTGTATATTCCCAGAGAATGGAAACTTGAAAGAGAATGGGTAAATTCTACCCGACACTGGGTGCTGCGGAATGTGAATCCGGGAAATATCTGGGCTGATATGGGAGTGAACAGGTATATGGGACTGCAGTTTGCAGACTCCTTTGCCTTTACTCTGGAAAACGGACGTGCGGAAGCCTTTCCTGCATCTGCCTGACAGCCTGAAACAGGCGGAATTGCTTAGGAATGGAAGGAAGATACTGGAAGCTTAAAAGCTGCAGGAGCATTCCATGACGTCCCTGGCCGGAGAGGGGATGCTGGAGCAGATTGGCCGGGTACTCTCCTCCATGCCGGTTTATAATGCGATTTATAAAGAAAATACCGGAAGAAGATATATTATTGTAGATCGCCCCTGGGCAAGGAAAGAGGATGGATGGGGGATACAATTTAACTGGGATACCTTCCTGAGCAGCTGGGCCAGCTCATGGACTTATCCGGAGCTGGCAAAGGAAAATATGCTGTCAGGATATGATGTACAGCTTCCCGACGGAAAAATCCCGCTCTACAGCAGCCCGGGCGCTGCCGGCAGATCGGAGCCGCCGATTACTGCCGGAAGATCGCAGCATATTGTCCAGGGAATTACATTATGGAAAACATATTTACATACGGGCGATAAAGAATGGGCTTGTAAATGCTATGAAGGAGCCAAGAAGGCCAACGCGTGGTGGTTTGCGGACAGAGGAGACGGGCAGCCCAGGCGTGATGCCAGGAAGTGGGGAATGCTGGGATTCGGATACGATCCGGAGGCGGAAATGGGAATTTTAGGAGCCTCATTACAGCCGTATGTGGCAAAGGCCCAGTATGCATATTTTGAAACCTATGATGACAGCCCTCAGTGGACCAGCGGAAAATATTTTGTCAGCGTGGCCGGAATGGAGGATTTGACAGAAGAAAAACTGATAGATGAATCCCGTTATGTATGCAGATATCATATGGCGGATATCTATACTTTGGAAAGATGCTGCCTGTATGCGGTGGACTGTGAATCCTTAAGCCATATGGCAAGGGCATTGGGCCGGGAAGAAGAAGCTGCTTATTATGAAAAGAAAAGGATGGATATGGCAGAGCAGATTAATGCCAGAATGTGGTGTGAGGAGGATGGGTGTTATTATAACCTTAAATTTGACGGAAGCTTTTCCAGGCGTCAGTCGCCGGACTGCTTCATGCCTCTTATGACGGGACAGGTACCGGAAGACAGAAAAAACAAACTGCTTCAGATCTTGAAGGATGAAAACAAATTCTGGGGGAGAGTATATGATTCCTTCTATTGCAAAAGACGATTCCGCTTTTTCCCAGCAGCATTATTGGAGAGGACAGATCTGGCCGCCCCAGACACTCTGGACATATCTGGCCCTGAAACGGGCCGGGGAAAATAAGCTGGCCTGGGAGCTGGCATCGAGAGCCGCTGCTATGCTTGCAAAAGAGTGGGAATGCAACGGCTTCTGCCCGGAAAATTACAGCGGAATCACAGGAGAAGGAGCCGGTTCGCCTCATTATAACTGGGGCATGCTGATGGGGATGCTGATGTTGGAGGAGCTTGTGGAATATGAAGAAAAACAAGTGATATTCGGCAATCCGCTGGCGCCGGACGGAACACATCTTAATAATATCCTTGCAGATGGAAAACGGTACAGCATGATAGTAAAGGACGGCAGAACAGAGGTGTACTGCGGGACGGAGCTTACTGCACGGAGTGAGGGAAGAGTTTACGTGGACAGATAAGGATGCAGTGAGCTGTTCAGATAAATTGGGTATCGGTATAAAAAAGAATAGCAGGAATAGTTAAGTGGCAGGTATTTTCCCTTCCTTAAAAGAGGAGGGGAAGATACCTTTCTCTTTTTTAATGCTGGTTGAAAAAAAGTATTGGTTGGCATAGCTGTATTTTTCGTTGATTTCTTTTACGGACAGATTGGAGTTCTTCAGGCTGCAGCATGTGTAGTTCGTTATGCCGGGGAAATAACTGTTCCCAGTTCAATTTATAATACCCCCAAATAACTGGATTCTCTGGAGTGATGCAAAACAATATATAATAAAATACTGTCATCAATTATCTATAAAACGATAGTTTTGTTGATTCCTATATGCTATACTCATTTTAATATAGGACCCAAAATAGTAATTGAGGAATACATAATTTTACTCTTATTTAGAGACCTTGTAACAATATTGTTTAAGGTTAGTTATTAAAATCAAAAAGAGAGTGATAGGCTGAAAGGAAACAATTATGAAAGAAATAAAGAAGCCGGCTGAGGGATTATCAACAGCAAAAGCAGTTTTAGGTATTATACTTTCTATTGCAATTCTGGCAATTGCACAGACCTTAGCTTTTGTTATCAGTGAATTTCTACTGAATTTAGGAGTGCCCGGTGCAATTTGTAATGTTATTGCAGGAGTTTTATATGTGGTGCTGGCTTTAGCAGGAATAACACTGCTTTGCAAAAAAATTTTAAAAGTGGATATGCCTGAAATGAGAATACCGCGATTTAAAGTAAAGGGTGCCTGGCTGATAGCTGCTGTCCTTATGCCTACATTGGTATTGCTGATTTCTATATTAACCGGCGGACACTGGGAGATGAATACTTTTAATACGGAAACTACTTTGGCAACAATTACAGGTGCTGTAGTATTCTTTGGCCTGGCAACCGGGATAGTCGAAGAAGTGGTTTTCCGAGGCGTGATTATGGGGTGTTTGGAAAAAAGATTTAACATAAAAGCTG
>VOFI01002039.1_pt1 | contig 13651 bp, 24 predicted proteins | sample 5384131 | NCBI WGS metagenome assembly VOFI01 (sample SAMN12384728, study PRJNA508395) | human gut metagenome | isolation source: healthy gut H | host: Homo sapiens
CTTATTCATAATTATATTATGGAAACAAAACTAGTTACCGTTCAACCAGCGGTGGGAGGCATGATAAAGGCTTCCAAAGATTCATTTGTTATTCTAAAGAAGAATTAAAGGATTTCTACCTTAAATTCGCTTTCCTCCTGAACCCGGATTCCTGCTCCGTAAACCGCACCGAATTCGAACTATTAAACATTCTGCTGAAAGACCTGAAAAAAATCTTGGCAGCATTGACTCACCTCAACACCCATCCTTGGGATGAAGGCATCGCAGAAATCCAAATTTCATGCGGTGTTTACTCCCTACAAGATAACTTGAGCAAAGAAAAACGTATGCAAATGAACACCTCTACGGGTAAACACCTACAATTTCTCACCCAAATGGCTATGAACAGTCCAGTGTTCAAACAGTTATTCAGGAACTATCACAACCATTATATCCAAGTGGAAAGTTTGGTTAAACAGATGGCTAAAGAAATGGACCAACAGAAGCAATAAGAACAGAAGTTGGAGAATCAACAGAGGGGGTATCTTTAGAAAATACATTCATTTCTAAAAATACCCCCTTTAAAATAGGGGTACTTTCAGAAAAAACATATATTTTTGCGCCATCAACCGATAAAAAGATAGACGATTTATGTCAAAAATGAGATTTTACGCATTACAAGAGCTTTCCAACCGGAAACCTCTGGAAGTTACTGCCCCTTCCAACAAACTCTCTGATTATTATGGTAGCCACGTGTTCGACCGCAAGAAGATGCAGGAGTATCTTCCCAAAGAAGCCTACAAAGCTGTAACCGATGCTATCGAAAAAGGTACGCCTATCAGCCGTGAAATAGCAGATTTGATTGCTAACGGTATGAAAAGTTGGGCTAAGTCACTCAACGTCACTCACTACACACACTGGTTCCAGCCTCTGACAGACGGAACAGCCGAGAAAGCATGACGGTTTTATCGAATTCGGCGAAGATGGCGGAGTAATCGAACGCTTCTCCGGAAAACTGCTGATCCAGCAAGAACCGGATGCATCTTCTTTCCCCAACGGCGGTATCAGAAACACATTCGAAGCACGAGGATATACCGCTTGGGATGTTTCCTCACCTGCCTTTGTGGTAGACACCACACTTTGCATCCCCACTATCTTCATCTCTTATACCGGTGAAGCGCTGGATTACAAAAACTCCATTATTGAAAGCACTTGCCGCCGTAGATAAAGCTGCTACGGAAGTCTGCCAACTATTCGACAAGAACATCACACGCGTTTATACCAATTTAGGATGGGAACAGGAATATTTCCTCGTAGACTCCTCCTTATATAATGCACGTCCCGACCTTTGCCTGACGGGACGTACCTTGATGGGACACTCTTCTGCCAAAGACCAACAGTTGGAGGATCATTATTTCGGCTCTATTCCTCCACGTGTCACTGCATTTATGAAAGAACTCGAAATCGAATGTCACAAACTCGGTATTCCTGCCAAGACCCGTCATAACGAAGTAGCCCCCAACCAATTTGAGTTGGCCCCTATCTTCGAAAACTGTAACCTTGCCAACGATCACAACCAGCTCGTCATGGATTTGATGAAACGTATCGCAAGGAAAGCATCACTTCAATGTACTCCGCACGAAAAGCCATACAGCGGAGTAAACGGTTCGGGCAAGCACAACAACTGGTCGCTCTGCACCGACACCGGCATCAACCTGTTTGCCCCCGGAAAGAATCCGAAAGGCAATATGCTATTCCTCACTTTCCTGGTAAACGCCTTAATGATGGTTTATAAAAACCAGGATTTACTGCGTGCCTCCATCATGAGTGCCAGCAACAGCTATCGTCTGGGAGCCAACGAAGCTCCTCCCGCCATTCTCTCCTGCTTCCTCGGTTCACAACTATCGTCTACTCTCGACGAAATTGTACGCCAGGTAGGAAACGAGAAAATGACACCGGAAGAAAAGACAACTCTTAAATTAGGTATCGGACGTATTCCCGAAATCTACTGGATACTACCGACCGTAACCGTACCTCTCCATTCGCCTTTACCGGCAATCGCTTTGAATTCCGCGCCGCAGGTTCGTCCGCCAACTGTGCTGCCTCCATGATTGCCATCAATGCCGCTATGGCAAATCAGTTGAACGAATTCCTCGCATCAGTAGAACAAACTGATGGAAGAAGGAGTAGGCAAGGATGAAGCCATCTTCCGCATGCTGAAAGAAACAATTATCGCTTCCGAACCGATTCGTTTCGAAGGGGACGGTTATTCCGAAGAATGGAAACAAGAAGCTGCACGCCGCGGACTGACTAATATCTGCCACGTACCGGAAGCCCTGATGCACTATATTGATAACCAATCCAAATCAGTACTTATTGGCGAACGTATCTTCAACGAGACCGAATTGAACAGCCGTCTGGAAGTGGAACTGGAGAAATATACCATGAAGGTGCAAATCGAAGGCCGTGTATTGGGCGACCTCGCCATCAATCACATCGTACCGACTGCCGTTGCCTATCAGAACCGTTTGCTCGAAAATCTTCGCGGACTGAAAGAAATATTCCCGGCTGAAGAGTACGAAGTGTTAAGTGCCGACCGCAAAGAGCTGATTCGTGAGATTTCACACCGGGTCACTTCCATCAAAGTACTCGTGCGCGACATGACCGAAGCACGAAAAGTTGCCAACCACATGGAGAACTACAAAGAAAGAGCATTGCATACGAAGAAAAAGTACGCCCGTATCTTGACAAATCCGCGATCACATCGATCACCTGGAGATGGAAGTGGATGACGAAATATGGCCGTTGCCTAAATACAGAGAACTGTTGTTTACCAAATAAAATGTCTGCAAGATTGCACGAAAGCTCCCACTTTTGTGCAATCTTTTTATAGATTCGTTCATTTTCTCATTTTTTCTTTTTACTTTTGTGCTGTATAACACAGTTTTGTAGCACTCATGGTAAAAATGAATATGTCAGACATCGATATTTCGGAACCATTATCCGATATGTTAGCTCCTCTAAACAATGAGCAAAAGGAGTTTCTGATGAATAATTATACGATACAAACCTACAAAAAATGAAACCATCTACTGCGAAGGGGAAACACCTTCATCATCTAATGTGTCTTATCAATGGTAAAGTGAAAATCTTCAAAGATGGTGTAGGAGGTAGAAGTCAAATTATCGCATGATTAAACCACGCGAATACTTTGCTTATCGTGCTTATTTTGCCAAACAAGATTTTGTAACTGCCGCAGCAGCTTTCGAACCTTCCGTTGTTTGCCTGATTCCTATGAGTGCCATCATTAACGCTAGTTGCCCAGAATAATGACTTGGCCATGTTCTTTATCCGCCAACTTTCTATTGACTTGGGTATTTCTGACGAACGTACCGTTAGCCTGACACAAAAACACATTCGCGGACGTTTGGCCGAATCACTCATCTTCCTGAAAGAAAGTTATGGACTGGAAGAAGACGGTTCTACGTTGAGCATTTATCTTTCACGTGAAGATCTGGCAAATCTTTCCAATATGACTACTTTCGAACGCTATCCGTACCTTGTCGCAATTCGCTACGGAAAGACTGATTACTATCGACGGAAGAAAAATCAAAATCATCGAAGAAGAAAAGCTGAAGAAAATAAGCAAGATTGGGTAAGAGAGTTTCTGCACCAATCGCTCCACCCTAAATAGTGAACATACATATAGAAAATATAATTGCAGACATAAAACGTGGCAACAAACAGGCTTTCAAAAAGCTATTTGATGACTACTATCCTATTCTTTGCGTGTTCGCATCCCACTATATTGAAGACAAAGAAGTTTGCAAAGACATCGCACAAGATGTATTGTTAGCTTATTGGGAACGGAAAGAAGATTTTGACGACATTTTGAAAGTAAAAAGCTTCCTTTATACCGTCACCCGAAATAAATGTCTGAATCACCTAAAACATGAGCAATTAGATATTCCCTATTTTTCTGGACAGGAAGAGTTCGATAGTGGCTTCGAAGCTGCTATTATCGAACAGGAAACATTCCACATGGTTCGCAAAGCGGTAGAAGAATTGCCTACCCAAATGCGAAATATCATCTTATATTCTATGAAAGGGTTAAAAAAACCATGAGATTGCTGACAAATTGCAAATTTCAGAAGGCACTGTCCATACGTTAAAGAAATTCGCCTATCGCAAACTTTCGCGAAAGTCTCAAAGGCATAAATTACACCTTATTACTATTTTTATGCAAATAAAGTAACTTTTTGATTACCCCGTTTTTTCGATTGGATTGTTTTTTATATAACAAATCGAAAAAACGATGAATTCATTCAAAGAAAAATTTAAAATTGCAAAAATCTTAGCTTCCTTATTTACTCATTCGTCTACTCCCGAAGAGAAAAAGAACTATCATGCGTGGTTGGATGAAAATCCGGAGCATCAAAAAATAGCCGACCGGATATTAAATAAGGAAAACGTATGAAGAAAACAGCCGGTTAATAAAAAAGCTTCTCTTCACAAAAGGCATGGGACAGAATCTATCCGCTACTAGGAGGAGAAAAAACATCCGGTTTTCTTTTCATGGAAAAGGAGTCTGAAATATGCGGCTCTTTCTTTTGCTATTGTTAATACCGATTTCATACCTTATTTATAATTGGGTAGCCGGAGAACCAATCGGTGAAATCACTCCAGGAACCCATGGCGGAGAACTGACTTTAAGTAATGGCAACACCTTCAACCTTTTTGAGAATGTCCTTCCGGAGGGTGCAACTGAAGTGTTCATCATTGACCCAAAGGGATAAATTATCAAACTCCTGCCAACAAGCCCAAAGTGAAAGAAATCAAAATACGCTTCGTACACTGCATGGTATGGAATGTCACATTGTCCTTTCGGATGGAACAAAAGTACATCTGAACGCAGAATCACAACTGACTTATCCGATTTGTTTTCAGCGATAAGGAACGCATCGTACAGGTTGAAGGTGAAGCCTATTTTGATGTTGCTCCAGATAAAGCACATCCTTTTTATCGTGCAAACACCGCACACTTCTATTCGGGTGACAGGAACTTCTTTCAATGTAAGGGCTTATGCGGATGAAGAAGTGGAAAGTACTACACTAATTAGTGGAGCTATAGAGATTAGCAGTGAAAACGAAGATTATGAATTGATTCCAAACCAACATTTTGTATATGACAAAAATAGTCGGGAAAGTACCGTATCTAACGTAAATACAGAATTATACACTTCCTGGGAGTCCGGATCATTCATATTTATGAACGTTCCTCTTGAGAATGTAATGTCATATCTTTCCAAATGGTACGGATTCACATACACTTTTGAAGACGAAGCAGCCAAACAGGTACAAATCGGAGCTTATCTCAACCGCTATGCAAACATGAATCCAATTATCGACATGATAATGGAATTAAATATGGTAGACATAAAACAAAGAGAAGGTATACTGCACATTTCTTATAAACAATAACTATTAATACATATTATAACTAACGCATTATGAAAAAACGAACACAATCCTCCTCAAAGGGAGTATCTTATGTAAGCAGAAAGTTCGTTAAGCTCTGCCTTTTTATGGGATATTCTCCCTTTCTTCACTTATGATTCAAGCACAAGACAATCAGCGAATCTCCGTTGATCTGAGAGGCGAAAGCCTGGAATCTACGCTTTGGTATTTGCAAAAAACCGTACAAAATTCATCTTTATGTACGCAACAGAAGATATCGCTAACATAACCGATATCAGCGTAAGGGCAAAAACAAAACGATTACTGAAATTCTGGATGAATGTCTGGAAGGCACTAACCTGACTTATGAAGTATCAGGCACTGCCATCGTTATTAAGAAAAGAAAGACTAATAAAATCACGATTAGTGGATGGATACGTGATGCAAGCGGTGAAGCACTTCCCGGAGCTACAGTCACTGTCCGAGGTTCAAAAACATGGAGCTATCGCCGGACTAGACGGACATTACACTTTTAATATTCCTGCACAAGAAGGGTTAATATTAACTTATTCATTCATCGGAATGGAGAAAAAGACTGTAAGATATACAGGAAAAGAAAACGATTAATGTCTAAACAGTTCCAGTACTGAAATTGACGAAGTGGTTGTAACCGGTTATCAGAATATTCAACGTCGTGACCTAGTAGGTTCTATTACCACAGTAAAAAGCAAAAGATATTTTAATGCCTTCATATACCACTATTGACCAAAATGTTGCAAGGACGTGTGGCAGGTATGATTGTCACCAATATCAAGTAGTCGTGTAGGTACTGCCCCCAAGATTCAGATTCGAGGTACCAGTACCTACTGGGTAATCAAGACCCACTTTGGGTAGTCGACGGCATCATTCAGGAAGACCCTGGGAATTGAATGCATCTTTCTCTCATGACAGAGGACTTGAAAAACATTATCGGTAACCAGATTTCGTGGTTAAATCCCGCCGATATCGAAAGCATTAGTATTTTAAAAGATGCTTCTGCGACCGCTATTTATGGTTCAAAAAGCATCGAATGGTGTTATTGAGATCACAACCAAAAAAGAATACGACTGATCGTCTAAGTGTCAATTACACCTCTAATTTTGTAATGGGTACGCGTCCCAACTATGGACAGTTTAATTATATGAATTCCAAAGAAAGAGTACTATTCTCACAAGAAGCTTTTTAACTGGGGAACACCTTATGGCACAGAACCAATCAAACAAATATATACTTATGAAGGATTATTGAATATGTATCTATCGCACGATATATCTTCTGAAGATTTTCTGGCACAACGCAATGTTCTGGAAACACAAAATACAGATTGGTTCAAACTACTAACCCGCCGTTCTTTTAGCCATAACCATAATATAAGTGTTTCCGGTGGAACAAATAAATACAGTTATGCAGCTTCTATGGGATATTCCAATAGCGAAGGGCAGGAAATAGGAAACGACAGTGAACGTATGACCGGACGCGTTGCCATCACCATACGCCCGGTACAAAAACTAACGATTAATGCAACGATCAACGGTAGCGTAAGTACGAATAACGGTTTTGCCGGAGGAGTCAATCCTATGGGGGTATGCTACTACTACCAATCGTTCTATAGACCCTGATGCTTACTATCAAATGAAAGCCTCATACCCATACAATAGCGGAGTCAAATCATTATCATACAATTTCGTAAATGAACGGAATAATAGTGGTTCTAAATCAAAATCAAGTTTTTCATGTCAGCTTCGCTAGACTTGAAATGGAATATATTGGACTGGTTAACTTACCAATTTACTGGTGGATATTCCAATAATAACAGCACAAACGAAGCTTGGGAAACTGAACAAACGTTTTATATTGCTGAAACATATCGTGGTTATGATTTCAACTCTGTCTCACCAAACAGTAAAGAGTTTGGAGCAGCCTTACCCCCATTCGGAGGCGAATTATTCACAAATAACGCACAGCAGTACTCTTACAACATCACAAAATAAACTGCAATTCAGTAAAGCCTTTAATAATGAGAACCGAATTAATGCTTTAGTAGGTATGGAATTACGTTCTTCCACTAATAAAGGTGTCAGCAATACGGTATGGGGGATATGCCCCAGATAGAGGAGAAGTAATAACATTACCAACCACTCCACAAGCTTTTACACCGATTACAGGTTCTAAAAACGAAGGATGGGGGCTTTTAAAAAAGATATATGATGGTGGATGGAAAAAGTCAATACTACAGACAATTACCTTTCCGTATTCGCCACATTGGCATATTCACTCAAAAAACCGATATGTTGTTAATGCAAATATACGTAATGATGGCATCCAACTGCTCGGTCAGGATGCCAATCACCGTATTGACCCTACCTATTCATTCGGTTTTCCTGGAGAGCTTCAGAAGAGGACTTCATGAAGAAATATGTAAAATGGATAACTAACTTAAACTTCCGCGGCACTTATGGTATTCAGGGAAATGCAGTAACGCGCATTAGTCCGGATTTGATTTTAAATCAGGGGAAAGTGGCTAATCTATACAACAGATATCAGTCTACCATCTCCCCAAATCCCAAATCCGAATCTATCATGGGAACGTACCAAATCATGGAATTTCGGTGTAGACCTGGAATTATTCAGTATGTTTTATATGAATTTGGAATATTATACAAGACGATCCAATGCCATTGTTGAACTGGAATTACCTTATGAATATGGAATAACATCCATGAAACGTAACGGAGGTATTATCCACAACAGAGGTAACGAATATACATTGACTTTTACTCCGATACAAAAACGTGACTATGCATTAAGTGTCAGCCTGAATGCATCCAAGAACTGGAATGAAGGCGGACATACAGACATTGATGTCAATGCAGCTTCCTTCTTAAGTGGACGTTCAGATATTGTATTAAAAGAAGGATATCCGCTCAGCAGTTTCTGGTCATACTCATTTGCAGGATTAGACGGAAAACCGGTGAACCTTTATTCAATCTTTGGATATTCCGGAAGAAGAACGTAGCAGACAAATAGATCCGACTACTTATCTGGTATATTCTGGTCAGAAAGATCCTTATTTCACTGGTGGATTAAGCTTAAGTTTCCGGTATAAATCACTGACTCTGAACAGCAGTTTCTCACTCTTGCTTGGCAACAAAAAACGTCTGCCATCACCATACGAACAATTCGCTAGTTCTTATTATATGCCAGATCCATATACAAATATAAACCGCGATTTACTGAACCGTTGGAAAGAACCGGGAGACGAAGCCCATACAATCATTCCTTCTTTTACCCAAAGCAGGAATGGCTTATATAGAATTGCCCAACAATGAGAATGTTTATAGCATTCCATTATGGGAACAATCTGACGCTATGGTGGTCAGTGGTTCTTTCTTACGCTGCCGCAACATCGGTCTATCTTGGCAAATGAAACGTGAGTGGTGCGAAAAGATATACATGAAGAACTTGTCACTCAACTTCAACATGGATAATATCTTCGTTATCGCCAGCAAACGTTTCAACGGGTTCGACCCGGAAATTAGCAACAGTGTACTTCCACGCAATTACTCACTAGGTATTAACATTGGTTTCTAAAAAAATAAAAAGATAGACAATGAAAAGAATTATATACATACTAACAGGAATAGTCTTACTATCACTATCCTCTTGCTCAGATTTTCTAGAGCCTAAATCTCAAAGTGAGTACGTTCCCAAAAGATGCAAATGCTTTGCAAGAAATGTTAATCGGTTCTGCTTATCCCAGACAGGATAAAAGCAATTTCCTACTACCCTTTTTAGCTTCTTAGACGATGACATTCAGTTCCACAAAACTGATTATGAATTTAGCATCAACTCTCTAAAAATATATAGAAGCCAAACAAGCTGTTTATACATGGCAACCGGATATGTTTTTCATTATGGAAAGAAATGGTTATCCTCTTCAGAATATCTGGGAAGGATACTATAACTATATCTTAGGCGCAAATGCAGCTCTTGATTATATCGGTGACGTAAATGGTACGGAGGCTGAAAAAAATTATGTAATAGCCCAATCTTTCGGATTAAGAGCTTTCTATTATTTTATGTTAGTCAATCATTTTGGAGCACCATACAACTATAACAAACAGGCTTTAGGAGTTCCACTCAAACTAGACAGCAACCTGCTACCTGAAGACCAACTATTAATGACACGAAACACCGTTGAGGAAGTATACAACCAAATTGTGGACGATCTGAATGAAGCTGAACGTTTATTCCTTACTTTAAGCAAAGATAAACAATATGAACCGAATTATCTGGTTAGCCTTCCAATGATACAATTGCTGAAGTCCGTGTCTTTCTCTATATGGAAAACTGGAAAGATGCAGCGATATACGCCAACAAAGTAATAAAAGACTGGTCTTTTCGCTTTAGTAGACTTAAATAACCTCCCTTCTCCAACAGTGGCAGAGCCTTATTACAATTTTACATCTTTAAAATCATCTGAGGTTATTTGGTTATATGGAAGCGTTTCAGACTTAACTGTATTCAATGATGAGTCGGTAGAGTATGAGGAAGAAGGTTACTTCGGTAATACCACCACCTATTACCGAGAAGCTTTTATCGCTTCTGATAACTTGATTGAAAGCTTTGAAGATGGAGATTTAAGAAAAGAAAAGTATATAGCAAAAAGAGTTCAATAAAGATGATAAAGTTTTCTATGAAGACTCTTATACTACTTTCGGCAAATACAAACTTTCAGCTACAGGTGAACCTAGTGGTTCGGAAAAACTTTGCTTTATCCTTCAGACTAGGTGAGGCTTATTTAAATCTAGCAGAAGCAGCTGCCCATAATAATGACGAGAGTACAGCACTCATCTGCTTTAAAAACCTTACTGGCTAAACGTTATGAACCCGACAAATTTGTTGAGCCTACCGGATTAACAGGTGATGCGCTCAAAACTTTCATCAAAAAAATGAAAGAAGAAAAAGAACTTTGTTTTTGAAGGGCAACGATGGTTTGATCTCCGACGCTACGGAATGCCACAAATTATTCATAGATGGGGAGAACAGGTATATACATTAAAACAGAATGATCCTTCCTATACCATGCCTATACCAGACGCCGTCTTAATTAAAAATAAAAAACTGGAGCAGAACCCTTTAGCTCCAAAACGCGAAAAGTTAATAGTATATATCTTATGAATTAAACAAAAGAAATGAATATGAAAAAAAATATATATTATGGGGATTACTTGCTTGTATGGCATTATTCACCTCATGTTATGAAGAAGACACACTGACTCCCTACAGAAGGAGGCATTGAATTACGCTTTAAAGTACCTCAAGGAAATAATAGTTGGGACGATGACATCGCCCAAATATACGAAGACTATAATGTATATCTTATTTATAAAGATCTGCAAAGGGCTGATTTTAATCGCAGCTGGACAGGCATATCATATGGTAGTGGCTACGAGGCCAAGGCTGTGTAAATGACAGAAATGACCAATTACTATGTCGAATTTATGAAAAAGCATATCTTTGCATACTTGAATCCGCCGATCACATCTAAAAGTTCTGCCTATGTATTGGTATTTGGGATACAATGTCTATAGTAAAGGCGTATTAGAAGTTGGAGGCGTAATCCTAGCAAGCTGGATTGTACCCATACACGAAAATTACGATGGGCTGGATTATTGGTGCACTTGTATGTTTGGAGAAGACAATCCCAGCGATCCTTATTTAATTCCCACAGACAGAGCATCCTGACAGACGCCGGAAAATGATATTGGCTCCCTGTATTGGAAAAAGCAGTAAAAGCCGGAAACATCATTATACCTGAAGAATTTGAAGTGGGATTCGACCATGTCACTAATCTGATAGCAGGCTTGGGAATGGAAGATGACCCAAACTATTATCTTACCAGAGGATATCGGGAAGTGTAAACACGTATGTATTCAATAGTATCAGCGAACCAGCCAACAACTCTTATCCTCCAACCAATGAAGAGACTTTTTATAGGATATATGCATCTTTCATGTACTATAACCAAGCACGACTAGCAGAGGTATATCCGGCTGATAAATATCCTTTTCTCACCGAAAAGTTTGCTTTCGTACAGAAATATTTAAAAGATAAATATCAGATCGATCTGGAAGCAATAGCCAACGGACCGGAAGACTGGGATTTACCTTTACCTCCAATACCGGAGACTCCAGATGAAGAATAACAACTCTGATAATGAACTATAAACTCATAATAATGACAAAAGTAAAAATCTATTATTAACCATATTACTCTTATGCGGTACCACCATATGGGGAAATAACGGGCTAAGAATATCAGGAAGAATAAAAGTATTAAAGCCAACGACTTTACAAATAAAAGATATGAATGAAGGCGTTGTATTAAGCTGCATCATCGGTACTAATAACACATTCAGTACCGATGAAATAAACATCATTCCTGATGTCTACAAACTCTATTTAGGGAGAAACCGAACAGAATATTTATCTGGAAAATAACCCGGTAACAATCAATGGCTACTTCGACGAAAAGAACCTGAACAAAGTTCGCTTTCATTCACTGGCATCGATCCGTTTCTGACTTTTACAAAACTATATGCCAGCAGAAAAGACCCGGATATAGCAACGATTTCTACTTCCGTCAAAGGAAAATAACTCCCTCCATGGCATCTGCATTAGCCTATCTGGCAGATGTAAATGATTACCAATCAACAAAATGCTATTAGACATGATACCGGAACAAGACAGAAAGTCCTTATCTGCCAAATGGCTGGTAAACAGGGTAGAAATCCTCTCCCACCCAAATCATTGGTGCAGAATGTCCCGACTTTACTTTCACAGATGCCAACGGAAAAACGTAAGTCTGAAAGACTTCCGTGGAAAAATTGTCGTACTGGATTTCTGTGCTTCCTGGTGTGGTCCTTGCCGCAAAGAGATGCGCAGTATGCTAACCATATACAATGAATTGAAGGCTGACGATCTGAATTCATCAGTGTCTCGCTGGATGACAGCGAAGCAAAATGGAGAAAAATGCTGGATGAAGAAAAATTGCCGTGGGTGATGCTGTGGGATAAAACAGGATTCCCTAAAAACAGCAAGACTCCAAGCGCTATCCAGGCTGCTTACGGCTTCTACTCCATCCCTTTCCTTGTTGTCATTGACAAAGAAGGCAAACTCGCTGCACGTAATGTCCGGGGTGAACAGGTGCGTGAAGCCATTTTAAAAATAAGAAAATAACTAAATTATATAAATTATAACTCTTATCAACAATGAAGAAACTTATATTTCCTATCGTATGCTGTTTTATCAGCATTACAGTATCAGCCCAGTTAGTCAAACACAGGCAGAAACACAAAAAAAACAATCCGAACTGGACTGGTTTAACTGTTCTTTCGACCAGGACAGTGTATACGGAGCTGAAGTAAACAAAGCTTATGATTACTTGAAAGCCAACAAAAGAAAGCAAAAAAGACCGGTTGTTGCACTGATCGGAACCGGAATGGATGTAGAACACGAAGACCTGAAACACGCAATCTGGATCAATCCCAAAGAAAAGTTAAACCAAAAAGATGATGATAAAAACGGGCTTGTTGACGATATCAATGGCTGGAACTTCATCGGAGGTAAAGACGGTCAAGTAATGGAAGCTCTGACGCGCGAAGGAGAACGTGAATTTTTCCGTCTCAAAGATAAATACGCTGATTATATCTTTGACGGAAAGAAGTATTATAAAATAGTTAATGGAAAACGCCAAGAAGTTCCCGTACCGGAAAATATGGAAGAATATAACTACTATCGCTATAAAGTCATGCCGGAATCAAGAATCGGAGGAACCTACGGTGGTCTCCAACTTTCTTATGTAATAGAAGAATATGTTGAAAAAAAGTTCGATAAGGACATGAAAAAACGCTTCCCCGGAAAAGAGTTAACCGTTGAGGACTTCCAAAGTTGTTATGATCCCAAAGCAGAAAGAGACAGTCTTTCTGAAGTTGCCTTTTTATGCTTACTGCCTACTATTTCAGCATCTATAATACGGATAAATGGGAACCCGTATATCAGAATATGGGAAAGAAAAGTGTAGCAACAGCCAAAACGTCCTATGAAGATGCTTTAAAGAAATACGGAACTGATAACCGGAAAGAAATTGTAGGTATAATCCCTTGGATATTAACG
>VOFI01003056.1_pt1 | contig 13651 bp, 25 predicted proteins | sample 5384131 | NCBI WGS metagenome assembly VOFI01 (sample SAMN12384728, study PRJNA508395) | human gut metagenome | isolation source: healthy gut H | host: Homo sapiens
AAAGCAAAACCGTCAGCCAAATGGTTGCAATTGTAGGTATTTTTAATCATGCAGTATCTACAGGAACTGATTAACTTGTCGTTATGCCAAGTGTTCACTGTTGGCCAATTTTCCAGCAGTACGGTATTCTGGTTTGCGGAACGTTTTTAGTAGGTATTTCTACTTTATTTACCATTATTTCAGGTGCAATTTATTTAAAACAAAACTGGAATTTGTTTAAAAATTCAAAATAAAGTAGTGCATTTTTATTAGCTTTGTAATATAATAGAGAGTAATCAAATGTAATAAATAGGAGAAGTACTGTTTGCTTCCGTTGCAGAGAGAGAATGTCCATAGGCTGAAAGCATTCTTAATGTTGAACAGACAAGAAATGCACCTATTTGGCAAAATACAAGGTATTTTGCATGCAGATAAGGGGAAACCGCTAATCTTGTGGGAGTATCTTTGTACGGTTGGCACCGTTATCGGCCCTGAGAGTGATAAACGGAGTGGAAACCGCGACTGTTATGCCGCCTCCGTCCCTGTAACAGGGGACGCAGGCGGTTTTTATTTTTGTATATAATGTTTGCCCATTGATTACGGCAGAAGGAGCAAATTTATGTTTAAACAGTTAAAAGAAGATTTGATTCTATTATGGAACGCGACCCTGCTGCCCTGTTCCAGATTAGAAGTGTATCTGCTGTATTCCGGTTTTAAAGCCGTGCGTTCTTACCGCAAGGCCAACTGGTTTTACAGACACAATATGAAGTTTATTGCCCGCTGGATTTCTCAGCGTTCACGCCATAAAACAGGAATTGAAATCCATCCGGGTGCCAAAATAGGCAAGGACTATTCATTGACCATGGTATGGGAGTGGTCATTGGAGAAACAGCTGAAATTGGAGATAACTGTACCATTTATCAAAATGTAACGCTGGGCGGTACAGGCAAGGACCACGGAAACGACACCAACGCTGGGCAATGATGTTATGATAGGTTCAGGGGCAAAAGTATTGGGACCGTTCCGTGTAGGTGACGGAGCACGTGTCGCATCCGGTGCAGTGGTGTTGGATGAAGTGCCGGACAATGCTACAGCGGTTGGTGTGCCTGCCCGAATTGTAAGAATCAATGGAATTAAAACTTGTAATTTAGACCAAATTCACGTTTCTGACCCGGTAGCGCAGGAGCTGTGCCGCCTGAGTGTAGAGCATACTAAATTAAAGCTGGAAGTAGAAGATTTAAAAAGCAGCTTGCTGCAGCAACACAGCAAAAATTATTGCCGGCTCCAACAGAAGAGAAAACCGGTGATACAAAAGAAGAATGAGCATAAGATGAAATAGGAAGACAGAAGATGAGAGGAAGAGTTGGATGAGAATATACAATACCTTAACCAGAGAAAGAAGAGTTGATTCCTCAAGAGGAAGGCCACTTCAAAATATATGCCTGCGGACCAACTGTTTACAATTATATTCACATTGGAAATGCACGGCCGATTTGTGTATTTGAGGTACTGCGCCGCTACCTGGAGTACCGCGGAAATAAGGTAACGTTTGTACAGAACTTTACGGATATTGATGATAAAATCATCAAAAAAAAGCCAATGAAGAGGGTACGGATTATCTTACTGTTTCCAAAAAATACATTGAGGAATATTGGAAAGACGCTGATGGACTCAATGTAGGTCATGCAACAGTGCATCCGCTTGCAACTGAAAATATGGATGAAATTATCCATATTATTGCTGATTTATTGGAAAAAGGATATGCTTACGTTGCTGAAAATGGGGACGTATACTTTAGAACCAAAAAATTTGATGAATATGGTAAATTGTCACATCAGCCTCTGGATGATTTGCAATCCGGCGCCCGCATCAGTGTAGGTGAAATGAAAGAAGACGCCATGGATTTTTGCGGTTTGGAAGGCGGCCAAAGAAGGAGAGCCGTACTGGGAAGCTCCTTGGAGTAAGGGACGTCCAGGCTGGCACATTGAATGTTCGGCAATGGCACGCCGTTATTTGGGAGAAACCATTGATGTTCACTGTGGTGGTCAAGATTTAATTTTCCCACATCATGAAAAACGAAATCGCACAAAGTGAATGTTGTAACGGAAAAAATTTTCGCGCGTTATTGGATGCACAACGGTTATATCAATGTAGATAATCATAAGATGAGCAAATCATTGAATAATTTCTTTACGGTGCGCGATGTAGCAGAGAAGTATGGATATGAGCCGATTCGTTATTTAATGGTGGCCTCTCATTATCGCAGTCCAATCAATTACAGTACAGAAATTATTGAGCAATGTAAAGCTGCTTTGGACCGTTTATATAATTGCCGTGAAAATTTGACTTTCTTACTAGAAAATGCGGAAATAGGAAAGAAAGAAGGCGAATCAGCACTAAAAGAGAAATTTAATCGTCATGAAGCGCATTTCATTGAGGCAATGGACGATGACCTTAATACTGCAGATGCGATTTCAGCATTATTTGACTTGGCCAAAGATATAAATACTCATTTAAATGCTTCTTCAAAACCATCGAAAGAAATATGTCAATATGCGCTGGATATGTTTAACCGTTTGGCAGATGTGTTAGGTCTGCTTTATAGTAGAAAAGAGCAGTCTTTGGATGAGGAAATAGAAGCTTTCATTGCACAGCGTACCAAAGCCCGTGCGGAAAAAGATTGGGAAACTGCTGACAGAATTCGAGATGAATTAAAAGCCAGACATGTTGTTTTGGAAGATACGCCTCAAGGCATTAAATGGAGAATTGAAGAATAAGTTGGCGGATAAAAACGGCTTTTTTAAAAAGCCGTTTTTTCATTTGCAATAGAGAAACCACCTGTTTTACAGTATGACGTAAACTTTATGGCATGTTTGCTGACTTTTTAGAACTGTTTTTTGTATTCTGAAGAGGGAAACTTTACTTAATTTTGATATAAAATTGAAGGCGTATTTATGCTATAATTATCCCAAAATAGATTCATATGAGGAGAAATAAATATGCAAATATTTGAAGTAACTGAAAGACCTGTATTGCTGATACAACAGTTATTACAAGTGTGGGAGAGCGCTGTGAAGAAAACACATCTGTTTTGTCAGACAGCGAAATAGAGGAAATCAAAAAATATGTCCCGCAAGCCTTAGAACATATCTCTCATTTAATTATTGCGGAGAATGAACATAAAATTCCTATTGCCTTTATGGGTGTGGAACAACAAAAACTTGAAATGTTATTTGTTTCATCGGAAGATATAGGAAAAGGATTGGGGAAGCGATTATTGCAATACGGGATAAAGCATTATTCAATTAATGAGCTGACTGTTAACGAGCAAAATAGATCTGCAAAAGGATTTTATGAGCATATGGGCTTTCGTACATATAAAAGAACTGACTATGATGAGCAAGGAAATCCGTATCCACTGTTATATATGAAACGAAACGGTTAAGTCTGAGAAATGTGAAAAAATTTATTTTTTGTTTTGTCAGTGTGCTTTATCTTATAGCTATATACTTGGGAATAGATTATGAATCATATATTGATACTTTAATTGGTGACTTTCTGTGGCTTTTTTATTCCTCACAGAAATTATCCGTTTGCGTATGATATCCTAGAACTATTTTTTAGGAGTGGTGTCATGGGCAAACATAAATTGCAGGGAGAAAAGCACTCTGTCAAACGTTCGTTGTTCATGGTACTGGGATTATTGGGACTGGGACTGGTTGCCGCTTTGGCCGACAATGATGCGGGCGGGGGGTGATTTCCTATGCAGTAACAGGCGCCAAATTTGGTGTTGGACTGTTTATTCCGCTTACATTGCTTATGGTGTTGATTACTTATACGGTACAAGAAATGGCAATGAGATTAGGGGTAGTGGCAGAGGATAGTTACAATACTTTGGTAAAACAAAAGTATGGAAAGTTTTGGATGATATACCAATTACTTTCCTTGGTCGTAGAGAATTTTATCACTTTGATGACAGAATTTATTGGCATGTCTGCAGGTTTGGTCATTCTTGGGCTGCCTATGTGGGCAGCAGTGCTAATAGGGTTAGTATTGGTATTGGCAATTGCGTTATTTCGCGGATATGCAACCAAAGAAAAAAAATAGCAGTAGGTGTTGGCTGTTTAAACATTGTGTTCATTATCATTGCCTGCATGACAAAACCTGATTGGAATGCAATTGCAAATTCATTTATAACATGGGCAGTTCCCAGTGGAGAACATGGCAATGTAATATGGTACATGATTGCATTGGTGGGTAATGCAATTGCACCTTGGATGATTTTTTATCAAAACAGTGCGTATATCAATAAGGGTTCTAAAAAAGAAGATTTACGAAAAGGAAAAATGGATACCGTAATCGGTTGTGTCTTGCAAGTTGTCATTGCAGTGTTTATTATATTAATAGGAGCCGCTTTATTTGGATGTATTCCTGATATTGAAAATGCAGGTCCTTCCGAGTTAATAGGAGCGTTGCAGGAGAAATTTGGCTTTGTACCTGCAATGCTGTTTGGAATTGGACTATTTGATGCAGGTCTGCTGGCGGCAATTACAGTTTCGTTATCTTCATCATGGTCGGTAGCAGAAGCATTTGGATGGAGTAAAAGTTTAGATGACAGCATTACCAAAGCTCCTAAATTCTATGGTGTATATTTTGGCTGTGTCATTGCGGCAGCAGTTGTAGTTATGATACCGGGTTTACCGCTGAATCATTTAGCTATCTTGGTACAGGTGATAAGCGGCATTCTCATGACGCCAATATTGGTATTTTTTAACATTACTGACTTCCCGTAAAGATGTCATGGGAGAGTATCAAAATACAATGTTTCAAAAGATAAAAAGCTTGGATTGTCGTTGCAGTTTTGGGAGGAGTTTCGATTCTTTCATTTGTAACCTTGTTTTAAAAGGAGTATCAGAAAGTTTATTTCGAGAAAATAGATGATATCAGATGTGCCCGATTTGACTTTATATGCTCCAAAAAGAAGTATAGTGCAATATTGACAGATGTATTTCCGTGAAATGGCTATATCCGTATACACGAAAAGGTGCATAGGAGTTTATTTTGGAATCCCTGAAAAGCGATATTTTCCAAAATCTACTGTCTGCCATAGAAGTAAATGGAAAAGCAGTAGGAAGAATTGGCGTATTTGTCTAAAATGACATATATAGCAAAACTGCGGAGATTGTATATTGATTAGGAGAACTGTTTTAAGATAATGGCATTGTGGGCAGGGGGGATTGAAGAAATAAAGCTGTACTGTATTTAAGCAATAGAATATTGTACGTTTGTATGCCGAACCTTTTGTTATCGACCATGAGTCGTGCAGGGTTTGTTTATAAGGTGTTTTATCGAAAAATATATTTAAATTAGGAGAAGTATTGATTTCTGCATTTATACAAAAGAAAAGGAAAAGAGGAATGAGCAGTGGCAAAGGAGCAAAAACAAATGTAATGCGCATACTGGATAAAGCGCATATTCCATATGCAGAACATACTTATGACAGTAAAGACGGAGCGATTGACGGTATGTCTGTTGCGAGTAAAATTACATCAAAATGTCAATCAAGTTTTTAAAACATTGGTGACACAAGGGCATAGTAAACAATATTATGTATTTGTAATTCCTGTTGCGAAGGAATTAAATTTAAAAGCGGCGGCAAAAGCGGTAGGCGAAAAATCTGTGGAGATGATTCCTGTTTCAGAAATACAAAAAGTAACAGGATACATTCGCGGTGGCTGTTCTCCTATTGGTATGAGAAAACAGTATCAAACTATAATAGATGAGAGTTGTACCAAATGGGGACTATCATCATAAGTGGAGGAAAGATTGGAACACAAATCGAACTCTCCCCCGAACAGTTGCTGGATTTTTATACATGGAAAAGCGGCTATGATTGCTATGGAATAAACCAAATTTACCTCATTCACAATATTTGATAAAGATAGCTTCTAAAAATTTTTATATTATCAATCAGTATAGCTGGAGTTATAAAACTATCATTGAAAACAAATCAAGATAAAAAAGCCAAGGGAAAATCATATGATTTTCCCCTTGGCTTTTTTATAAAGGTGTACTTTACAAAGAATTTATATTATTCCATAATGTTAATTATATAATATCATTTTATCTTTTTCAATATTCATAAATTTATAATTTAAAGAATATGTCCATAATTAATTTTCTTTTAAAAAAGTACACCTTTACAAAGAATTTTATTCAAAATTAGGGAATAGGCAGAAAAGTAAACAGGAGGATTTTTTATGAGTAAGAAAAAAAATAATCGCTATGATTATTTCTGTAGTGATGGTATTCAGCTTTAATTCCCGACAGCTGTTTTCGCCATACAAGTAGATGAATGGGTAACAGGTCAGGGCTACGGAAGTATAACACCTAATTCTGACGGTACATATACTTTTCAGGGTGATTCTGAATTAAATACGGACAATTCACACAGCGGTCCTTATACCAAAGCAAATGCTGCAAGTCTGGCAGATGGAGAAATAGTAGAATCTGTAGATGTATTTATTAATCCAAACACGATGAATGTTGCTGAAAAATTTGCATTAACTGTGTCTATGAATGATACTTAACGGTGCTTATAAAACCGAGTTATTGGCGAATTTTTGGGAAAAATTATAATAACGCAGTACAAGTAAGCGTTGGACTTGATACCTCCTTTACAGCTGAGTTAAAAAGAAACTGGTATCTACACATTAAAATATCGTTACTTTGATAAATCCGAGATGTATATGCTCAATTTATCATTGAATACAATGGCAAAGTTGTTGCTTCTACTCAGGAAATCAACATGAATGCAAAAACAGCAGATTGTGGTACAAGAGGATATATTTGGTTTTCTGATATTTCTGTTGAAGGTGGTTTAAGAATTGAACTCCAAATGTTCCATCTCCTGCTCCAACAGAACAAGCTGCGCCTATTCTATTGCCAAGTGATTGGATTAGTGGAAATGGATATGGCAGCGTTGAAACAGTATCAGATGTATCAGCTGTATTAAAAGGCGATACAGTTTTAGATCAGAATAATGCACACTGTGGTCCCTATGTAAAATACAAAAGGTACTTTGTTAGAGAATGGTACTGTTGTTGATGAAGTGAATGTTTATATTGACCCTGCACAATTAACTGCAGGTGAAAAATTTGCATTAACCTCATCACTAAATGATGTGAACGATAATTATTTAACAGAATTTTAGTAAATTTCTGGAAAGATAATACAAATGGTATTTCAGTAAGTGCAGGTCTTGACTCTAATTTCTCAGCTCAACTTACAGAAGCAGGTTTATATACTTTCAAATATTCTTATATTCCTGGCGAAACAATGGTATTTGGTAATTTCTCCATTTTGAAAGATGGTGTGGAAATTGCTTCCACCAATGATATTTTACTTCCTGGTACATCTTTTAGATGTTGCAAAAGGACGTCGTGCCGTTTGGTTTGTAGATATTTCTGTAGCAAACGGATTACAAGTTTATAGCATCACCGATGCGGATTATACTAAGGTTGATGAAGCAATTGCCAAAGCAAACGCACTAAACAGAGATGAATATAAAGATTTCTCAGGCGTAGATGCAGCAGTAAATGCAGTTGTGAGAGGAAAAAAATATTACACAACAAGCTGAAGTAGACGCAATGGCTCAGGCAATTGAAGAAGCAATTGCAGCATTGGAGAAAAAAGAGGAAACTCCTGTAAATCCAGCAGAACCTACTGAACCAACCACCCAGGTGCTTCAGGAACAATTGATGGTTCAACAGAGCAAGAAATGAACTCACCTCAAACAGGAGACAACAGCAACACTGTAATGTGGATTGCTGTGGCAGTACTGGCAGCAGGTGCTATGACAGGTACTGTATTCTTTGCAAGAAAGAAAAAAGCTGAATAATATTTTTAAATCTAAAAAGGGCTTCCTTTGCAATGGAAGCCTTTTTTGCTTTTTAACAAAACATTTAAAATGTATTCTAAGAATTGATGAAATATAAAAAATGTTTTACAGAATACCAGGTAGAAAAACAATCAATTTGCTACTTATTTCTGCAAATTATGCAGATTCTTGTTTATAAAGAAAAAGTGAATCTTTGTCAATCTCTTAACCGGATACACTTGAAAAGCGGATATTGACAAAGGTGATATAAATAGAAATAGGGATATTCTAAAATACGAAATTGGAATATCCCTTCATTATTATTTCAATTTACTATTCACAAAAATGTAAATGATGCAGCATGTTAGCATATATTATGGTTTCCTTTTTGCCATAATACCGCTGAATAAGGCAAAACCTCCGCACAATACAGCACAGGTACAGCCGCAAATAGAAACAATCATATATTCGCTTCTCAAAATCAGAGAAATAATAATGCCTGCAATGCCTAAAATCAATGTTAGAGCACCGATGATAATGGTGATTAAATCAAGATGTTTCATTAAAAAAAACACTCACTTTATGTTAGTATGTCTTATATTATATGATAATTTTACATTTTCCACAAGACAGGGCGTATAAAAAGATAAAATTCTTGTCAATCATTTTGTATTTGTAAACTTTTCATAAAATATATGAAAATATTACCCCATAAATGCAAAACAGGCGTATAATGGATTTCAATGTGCATCATATTGTATGATGAAAATGATCTAAAAGATAGGGAAGAATCATGAAAAAAGTAATTTGTCGCAGTATTTTTGTGCTTCTGGCCGTAGGAGGATTTGCAGCACTTGCTATTTGCATCCAGCTGGGAGTAACTCAAGGATTTGATGAGTGGGTGTATGGTTGGGTATCTCAAACAATTACCCCTGTGTTGACAGAATTTCTCAAAATTATTACATATGCAGGGGACGTTTTTGTCATCATAGGAATATGCGTATTGTTATTGATTATACCCGGCACCAGGAAAAGGTGGGGATACCGGCCTCTATTTCAGTAGCTGTTGCCATTGGTTTAAGCGTAATGTTTAAGCACATTTTTTTCAAGACCAAGACCGAGTGTATTGAGACTAATTGAGGAAACAGGTTTTAGTTTTCCAAGTGCACACGCTATGCTCAGCTCAGCTTTATATATTATGCTGATTATTTTGGTATGCAAATATTTAAAGAGTATATTGGCTAAAATCGTATTGGTTCCGTGTTTGAGTGCACTCATTTTAGTCGTAGCATATAGCCGTGTGTACTTAGGGAGTACACTATATCACAGATATTATAGGCGGATGGTTAATAGGTTTTGCTATTACACTAATTGTATATACTGTATGCAGGCTAACGTTTTTAAAAGATAAATAGAGCAGCTTCACGCTAATGCGCGAAGCTGTTCTTTTTATTCTTTCGATAAAGTCTAAAATTTCATCTATTGTTTTAGAACCAAATAAAAGTTTATCATTATTTTTGATAACAGCCGGAACACTCATAATTTTGAATTCTTTTTTTAGCTGAGGGAATAATGCAATATCCATCATAGAAGCCTCTACATGGGGATTCAATATTGCAATGCGCTGACATGCCGCTACAACATCAGGACAGAATTTGCAGGAAAGAGAAATACATACTTTTAATTTTACAGGTTTATCAATTGCTTTAATGCGATTTAATGTTTTATCATCAATGGCTTGTCCGGACCGGCCAAATTATACAATGCCAAAATAAAATGAATTCATTTCATGGCCGCCAGGAATTCCATAAAATTTTACACCGGTATATACGCCGTTTTTATCTAAAAAAGGCTACAACCGGCAGCTGGCTGGTCAGCGCCAATTTGTTCTTCAACCGCAGTGTTTGTACCTTCTTCATAGGAATTTAGATGAATGTGAGAATTTAAAGTTGGAAGTACTTCCAGCCAATTTTTTAGCTCCAGAGAATGCTCATTTTGAGAATTTACAATGGTAACCAATGTTACATCTTGATTCAATGCATTTAATATACCTCGTACTTGCTCTATCAGTTCAGCCGGCCACAATGATTCTTCAGCTTCTTCCGATGGTGTGGTGTTGGTTTTTGAAGGCGCAGGAGATGCGGCTGCGGATTCAGTGGATTTTGATTTTTATTACTTTTTCTTCATCTTTGATGCCAAGACGTTCTTTTCTTCTGCAACGTAGCGTTCTGCAGCGGTTGCTGCAATAGCGCCGTCTGCAACTGCGGTTACAATTTGTCGCAGTGCTTTTGGACGGAGGTCTCCTGCTGCGAACACTCCGTGAACATTGGTGTTCATATTGTTATCGGTAGGGATATAGCCATAATCATCTAATTCAATGTGATTTTTTAAATAAAGCGGTAGCTGGTTCATAACCGGCAAATACAAAAATACCGAATGTTTGGTCTTCCTCAGAAGCAGTATACGTAAATTCTTCTCCGGTTTGATTGTTTATGAAAGTAGCTTCTCTTAATAAATCATCACCATCGGCTTTTTTTAATCTCAGTATGATAAATGAATTGTAATATCCGGATGCTCTTTTACTTTATCAGCGATACTTTTAGCGCAGGTAAAGTCCGGTTCACGGATAATCATGGTGACATGCTTTCCGTAACGGGTTAAATACATCGCTTCTTCTGCCGCTGCGCCACCGCCGATGACAAAGATATCCAAAACCGGAAAAGAATTCTCCGTCACAAAGTTGCGCAGTATGCAATACCCCCGCCCTGTATATTTTTTTCTCCCGGAAAACCTAATTTACGCGGCTGAGCACCTGTTGCAATAATTACAGCTCGGCATAAATATTCTTGCTTTTCAGAAATCAAACGTTTTACTTCACCTGAAAAGTCTACTTCCTTAATTTCATCTGTAACAAATGATACACCAAAATCTTTGGCTTGTGCATGCATCACTTCCATTAGTTCCGGACCGGAAGTTTTGCGTACACCTGGATAGTTTACAACTTCAGCAGTATTTATAATCTGTCCGCCAACTTGTTTTTTTCTATAATTAGAGTGTTGAGTTATTGCGCGTCCTGCATATAGTCCTGCTGAAAGACCTGCAGAACCGCTGCCGATAATAATTAAATCGTAAATTGTTCCCATATACATCCTCCTATAAAAATGCCGACGGCAGTGCCGGCGACATTTCCAAAGCGTTTTCTTAGTAACTGACTATGAGCGAAAACTTATAGTTTACCCACAAGGTCTAAGCTTGGTGTTAGGGTTTTGCTACCTGGTTTCCATTTTGCTGGGCAAACTTGGTCGCCGTGTTCTGCAACGAATTGAGCAGCTTGTAGTTTACGAAGCAGTTCTTCAGCATTTCTGCCAATTCCTAGGTCATGTACTTCATATGCTACAATTTCACCTTCAGGATTTACAATAAAAAAAGTTCCGCGTAGAGCTTGACCTGCATCTTTACTAAGCACGCCAAAATCTTTTTGATAGTGCTCCATGTTGGGTCTCCTAACATAGGAAATTGAATTTTTCCGATTGTTTCGGAGTGGTCTGCCCAAGCTTTATGTGTGAAGTGAGTATCAATTTGATACAGAATAAATTTCACAGTTTTTTTTTTGAATTCCTCGTAGTGGTCAGCCAAATCGCCTAATTTTGTTGGGCAAACAAAAGTAAAGTCTGCCGGATAGAAAAAAAGAAAATAGACCAATGACCTTTTGTATCTTGTAATGTAACCTCTTTAAAATCACCTTGATGGTAAGCTTGTACTTTAAAATCTTCTACTTTTATGACCAATTAAATGTTTCATAAATAAAGACCTCCTTTATTTTGTAAATGTATTATATTGTTGTGTATGAGTATATTATACATCATATTTTGGAAATGTCAATAATGATTCTTATTTTTATTTTATTTTTTATCAATATTTTGAAAGCGCTTTCAAAGTGAGACTCTTTTAAAGTATGCATATATTTTTGCACTCCTTATTCCATCATTAGGTATTTTTATTTATAAATTTTTTGTATATAAACCATGATTGCATAATAAGTCTATAAGCAAAACCTTTATGTTTGTGTCAAGAGTAATGTATTTTGCAATACTTTTTTGCATTTAGTTATCATTGGATACAAATTTTTGTATTTTTAATACAACATATGGAAATTTTTTTTTGGTTATATGTTATTCTTAAAAAATAACATATAAAGTAAATTACTTAAATTATAAACCGAACTAGTCTGGTTATATATTAAGTATGCTTTTATGAACATAGATGATTAGATGATATTTAATGAAATTATGAACTGTATGCTATCCCAAGCCATTGGCAGTTAGGATGCAGTTCATTGGGTCATCTGATAATCTATCTGAGCCAAAAAGGGAGTCTAATTTAAGAAAGGGAATTTCATGAAAATTGAATGTATTGTTCCAAGGTAAGTTGTGGCAATGGTGTTATTTTTTATTATGACCATGACTGCCATACAATCCGCCAAGTTTTGCTGTAATTGACAGTCTGGTGGGAATATAATTCCCACACCCCAAGCGAATGTTGCAGCTGGTGAGGTAGAAACAGGTACAGGTCACACTTACTTGCAGCAATCCTGAAGCCGTTATTTATTATACGGAAGATGGAAGCGAGCCCAGTGCGGTCAAAGTAAAATTTTAGACCAATTACCATTTATCAAGATACAACAATAAAAGCCGTATCCATTGTAAATGGTGAAAAAGCCAAACATTTGAAGCAGCTTATTCTGTGAAAATACCAGAGGCGGTGTATACGCCTCCCTGCTAATAAAGAAGCGGTTGCCACAGTAGATTTAACGGATAAAAACCGACCACTTTGAAATGGTACTTACACCGTCGGTACAAGATAGCGTTGCTGGGTGGGTCAAATTGTAGATTATGTGGCTTTCAAATGAAAAACGGAGTAAACCTCACGATTTAGGTTTATCTGAAGAAGGAAGGAAGTTTTGGCCGGATTTTTGCGTAATTCAGAACGTGAAGTATGTGTTCACATTACCGGAAGGTATGGAGGTTACAACATTGCCTCATGATGCAGACGTGTACTCCTATCATCAGGCCACCAGAGAGCTAACATTAAATTTTTGATTTTTACAAACAACAATCTTGATAAAGCGTTAAGTCTCAGTTTTAGCGCCAAAATGCCGGATAAGCAAACAGCCCTGGGGGAATATCAAATTACCGGTAAGCTATATCAAGGTGAAAAAGAGTTAAGTCCATTAGATACCCATTACATTTTGAAGTAACAGCAAGTACCAATTGGGAATATGTTGCTGTTGCGGATAATATTCAGTGTGAAGTAACAAACCCGACCAATCCGTATTTCATGGCCAAGCATCCAAGCATTAAAATTTGTTCAATTCAAATCTACAGATATAAATGGAAATTTGAATACAAAAGTGTTTTATACTAAGTTTCAATACAAACCGGAACAGGTTTGGAATTTGTTTCTGGAATGCCCGAAATTGGTAGATTTTAGCGTTTGCTTCTAACTTATCTCCGGATGACCAAGATATTCTTATACAGTTTCTAAAAAAGGTTCAGGAAAACTGGAAGTAGAATTAACCGTAAAGTCAAAAAAAAAGCGGACAAAAATGTAACGCAGGTGGATGCAACTGTTATTCCCAAAAAATATTAATGTAAGCGGATTAAGCGACAATAATTCTTCTCCAATCACAGTAGCTTTTGATTCTGTAAAAGTACCCCCTCTGTACCGGATGATGCATCAGAAATAGACATTACAGAACAATTTGCAGGCTCGAATTTAAAAATGGCAATTGTC
>VOFI01003816.1_pt1 | contig 13651 bp, 15 predicted proteins | sample 5384131 | NCBI WGS metagenome assembly VOFI01 (sample SAMN12384728, study PRJNA508395) | human gut metagenome | isolation source: healthy gut H | host: Homo sapiens
GGTGGGCGGTTTCGGTACATCACGGTGGAGGCCGTCCGGGCGCAGTGCCACTATCTCATTGAAGGGCAAAATTCGCACAATTTTGCTGCCGGGAAAGCTGTGCAAAAAACTGCTGAAATACGCCAGAAAGCAAAAAATCACCTCTGGCGAGATTTTTCTCACCGGAGGCGGAAGGCCCATGAGCCGCTGTCAGATCTGGGCGGAGATGAAGCGTGTTTGCAAGGCGGCAGGCGTGGATTCCTCAAAGGTGTTTCCTCACAACCTGCGGCACCTGTTCGCCACGGTTTACTACCGAATTTACAAGGATATTGGCAGTGGCGGACATTCTGGAACGTCCAGCGATGAAACCGCAAGGTATCACTGACCACCTGCGGCTTTTTGAACGCAGAGCAACTGTGGTGGAACGTCTAAGACTGGTGCTCTGAACGGAATCATTATTCCGTATAAAAAGTATGGTGCACCCAAAAAGCAGCGCCAATTTTCAATCTTTTACATGAAAAAAGCACAACCGCTTTCTCTTTTTCTGAGAAAATGGCTGCGCTGATTGAAAGCCGTTGGAGAAATTGACCTCCACGGCTTACTTTGCGCACGCCAGGATTTCACTGAAATCCTTGTGTTCTGCCTCGAACAGGATAAGAATAATCAAGTGAAATGGGCCTATTTGATTAGATTTTCCAGATGTGCATAACGGAATACCGATTCCGTTTGCAGGCGCGGCCGACCCATTTCAGAAAATTCTGAAGCTGACGATGGGTGCGAGAGCATGACCGCAACACTCCCTCCCGCACTCTCTCCGCGTCGGCTTTGGTGGGAGGTATTTTATGGTATCGCATCCTGGATCGATATTCGATAGCCTGAGCGGGATCATCCTCTTCGTCCGGCGTGGCAGGAGGGCCTGAAGGAGCTGGAAACGAGCCTACTTGGGACTGTGTGGACTTTGGAGACGCAGAATTTGCTTTTACAGGATCGATGATTCTCCGGAAATCTGGCCGTTGCTGAATGTCTACAAAAAGCGCTATGAGCAGTATAGCACTATATCTGACAGGGGTGGTTGTGCGGACCGGGGTAAAACCTATGACCTTAGTAAATGTTTCCCGGCTGGCGAAAAACGCTCTGGACAGCGAAGGGCAGGATGTGGCGTTAAAGTTTGCGCCGGGATTGGATCATCCGGCAGATCAAGGCGAACGGTTGGGCCTATGCCGCACAGGTCAGCGGCATGGCAGTGTCAATCAGTCTGCAGAGGGGATATTTGCCGCAGCGCTGTGGAAGGAACTGCTCAAACTGATGATTCGCAAGGCTCAAATCCTCTGGCTCCAACAGGAAGGGAGTTGATTCGCATTGGCCATGCAGCCGTTGTCAATCTTAGTTGGTCTCAGACAGATTTTACCCGTAGGGTTTTGCATCTGCCGAATCGAGATGTCCCTATGGAGCAGCCCGGGTGCGGCGTCTGCTTGAAGGAGACGTTTATTGAATGTTACCCACGAACCGCGAGGGCCAACTCACGAAAGTAGGCATCCGCCATTATCCCGCAGGAAAGTTATCCTTCACAGAAAATCATGGAAAGTTCTTTCATATTCCTGACAGAGCATGGCATCGCAGTGCCGTCAAGCGCTGGCGAAACAGTTGGGACTCACACGCATCAGGCCACGCATATCTTGCAGGGAATGGTGGCGCGGGGAGAACTGGAGTTGGTAGGAAAGCGCTATCGCCTGCCGGAAAGCGCTCCGAAGGAAATACCGTAAGTTTATACTTTTTGAACAAGTTTTTTTCCTGTTTTCTGCTAAAAAAGCCACTTGTATTTACGCTTCTGTTACAGACTTCCCAAACCCATTTACAGGGCGAAAATAGCCTGTTACATTAGGCTTGCGAACAGAACCGCGGGCAAACTGCCTCAAGCTCCGTGCTTGGTGTAGGCCTGCACATCGCAGGTTCGGCTAGCCCCGACACGAAACCCGGAACCCGGGGGCGGGGACTCAAGGCGCTGTTTCGACATTTTGCGCAAGGGAGGAAACCCCATGAAGAAGTTCCTTTCTCTGGTACTGGCTCTGGTGATGACCATGTCTCTGGTCACTGTCAGCGCCGGTGCGGAACTTCACCGACAACAGCAAGATCAATTATAAAGAAGCTGTCGACGTGATGTCCGCCGTGAAGGTCATCGACGGTTATGCCGAAGGTGACTTCCGTCCCTCCGCCACTCCTGACCCGTGGCGCTGCCGCCAAGATCATCTGCAACCTGATCATGGCCCCCACCACCACGTCCGCCCCTGGTGGCTGACGCCGCTCCCAAGGGATGTTCCTACCAACCACACCTTCGCTGGCTACATCGCTTACTGCCAGGAGAAGATCATCTCGGTTACGCCGACGGCACCTTCCGTCCCGCCGCTTCCCCTGACCGGCTATGCCTTCATGAAGATGCTGCTGGGCGCCCTGGGCTATGATGATGCCGAGGTCGAGCAGTACACCGGCGCTAACTGATTGTCCATCAACGTTGCCAAGCGCGCCATGAACATCGGCCTGAAGGACGGCCTGATCGGCGACTTCAACGGCGTCAAGGCTGTGACCCGTGAAGAGGCTTTGCCTGTACGCTTTCAACACCCTGCAGGCTACTATGGTCAGTATTCCGCTAAGACCTCTGTTTCCACTAACGGCACTACCGTCGTTATCGCCGGCTCTGAGGCCAAGGATGCTTGTCAACACCGGCAAGACCGATAGCAACATCGACAAGGACGGCAAGATGCAGTTCGCTGAGGACTTCGAGGACCTGAAGCTGGATAAGACTTCCGATGATTTCGGCCGTCCCGCCAACAAGTGGAACGTGAAGAAGGAAGAGGTCGGCACCTATGCCAACACTCCCGACGCCACCTTCACCAAGAAGGTCACCAAGGCTGACGTTTACAATGCTATCAGCAAGACCGTTTATGACGATCTGAAGGATGGCGACGCCACTCTCGACCACCTACTTCGACGGTGATGGGACCAAGGTCAAGGCTGCCGATGTTGACTCACCTGGGCCAACAAGAACGACACCGGCAAGGTCAACTCCACCGGCAACGGCGACCCGACCGAGATCTATGTTGACGACGACAACAATGTCACCATCGTCACCATTCGTACCTATGTCTTCCAGGCTGCCACCGATTATGACGCCAAGAAGGAGTCTGTCAACCTGACTCAGGATGGCTCCAAGGCCGACAACCTGACCAACGCTGCCAAGACTATCGTTCTGAACGACCGCACTGTTGAGGCCGAGGACTACGCTGTGGTCAAGGACCTGAAGGCTGACGATTACGTTCTGGTCACCGCCGTGAAGAACGGCTCCGGCTATGACGTGAAGTCCGTTGAGAAGGCCGAGGTCAAGACCGTTGAGGTCTCCGGCTACAAGCTGAACGACTCCGTGGACGCTGCTTCCACCACCTACAAGTACAACGCCAACGCTGACTCCATCAAGGGTACCTCTTTACAACGTCGGTAAAGCAGGCTACTCTGCTCGATAAGTATGGCTACATCATCGCTGTCGAGGAGTCCGTGGTCCCTGTCCGACTATGTGTTTATCGAGAAGTTCGGCTCCACCTCCAGCCTGAACGAGGGCTCTGGCTAACGCCATCTTCGCCGACGGTACTGACGCTGAGATCACCGTCAAGGAAGTTCTGGGCGTGAAGAACAAGACCACCATTGCTAACTATGGCACTTCCATGGCTGGCTGGTACACCTACAGCAAGAACACTGCCAACTGATATACTCTGTATGCCATCGAGAGCAAGTATAACCAGAAGGCTGACTCAACTTCTCCGGCAAGGACACTGTTGTTTCCGAGAACGGCAAGGTCAACCCCCATCAAGGGCACTCTGAACGGCGTTCTGGCTAACGACGATACCGTCATTCTGGTCTCCGACAAGGACGACGACATCACCGTTTACACCGGCGTGAAGAACTTCCCCGGCGTGAAGCTGACCTCTGCTTCCAGCAAGGCTACCGTTTCTGCTGTCGTTAAGACCTCCAACGGCTATGCTTCTCTGGTTTACATCGATGTTGACGGTTCTGCCACCATCACCGGCGACAAGAACTCCAACCTCGTGTATGTTGTTGAGTATGATGGCAAGTATGTCACCAGGGACAACGAGACTTTCTACAAGTACACCGTGCTCGATGGCGAGGACGAGGTCAAGATCGAGGCTGACAACCAGATCCAGAACATCACCGGTTCTGTTTTTTACGGTGTTGCCAACTACCTGACCAAGAGCGGCGACCGTTACACCGACTTCCAGCTGGTCAAACAGGATAAGGACGTTGTTGTTTACGGCACCGGTTCCTCTGACATCAAGCAGAGCGCTGGTACTCTGGTCCTCGGCGCCGATAAGTTTGTTGTTGCTTCCGACGCTAAGATCACTCTGGTTACCACCAAAGGGCGCTGCCGTTCTGAACAAGGACGCTGACGCTGATTACGAGGTTTCCGCTAACATGACCGCCAAGGAGCTGGTGGATGCTCTGGCTACTGCCGACACCTACACCTACACCTATGCCGGTAAGACCACCGATATGACAACGAGGTCCTGAAGGAGCTGTATGTCACTGTCACCGCCGCTACCGCTTCCAATGGCAACAACAACCAGAACACCAATACCGAGGCTGGCACCGCTACCGTTGATTACACCGTTGCTTCCAACGGCACTCTGCGCTACAAGCTGAACTACACCGCACCCAGCTACGTTGCTGACAATGCGACCGTGAAGTTCGACCTCGATGTTTATGCCAGCGGCAAGTTCTATGACACCATCAGCTATCAGAACGGTAAGAAGCTGAGTGCTGGCGAGTTCACTGTCACCGATCGCGCCTTTGGTTATCCCGATGACGAGGAGCGACCCCTTCGAGATGAGCAACATCTCCTTCTCCGCTGTCAAGGTCGAGTACAAGGGCACCGGCGCTAAGGTCACCGGTCAGGGACAAGACTTGACCGTTGGTACCGACACTCGGACTTCACTCTGGACACCACCGCCACTTCCGGCACTGTGAACTACACTGTGACTCAGGGCAAGAACACTTTGAAGACTGGCTCTATCGATCTGGCCACCTCCAAGGTTGTGTCTGTGACCGGCCTGACCATCACCGATGACGCCGTGGGTATAGGTGTTCAGGGTGAACCCAGCCGAGTAGTGACCCAAGGCACCGGACAGCGTTTTCACGTCTACCCCGCTTTTCAGGGACAGCGTGGCGAAGGTATGTCTGAGTCGTGAAACCGGATGTGCTCCGCGCCGATGGCTTTCAGAATTTTGTCATGCGTCCTCCGGAAGGCGTCCGGGTCATACATGGTTCCGGTTTTGGGGGATGGAAACATATATGGGTTGCGAGAGTGCTTTTTGTGCTCGGCGATCAGCAGGTCAACCGCCTGCTGAGGAAGGGCCAGCGTTCGCACAGAGTTGCTAGTTTTCGGAGGACTTACAACCAGTTCCCTGTTAATACGATTTACCTGCTTGGTGACAGCAAGCGGTTTGCTCTCTACATCCAAGTCCGTCCATTGGAGGGCCAGCAGCTTCCCCCTCGCCGCAGGCCGGTGGTCAGTTCCAGATAGAAAGCGGCCAGCAATCCTCTCTTTTCCGCTTCGGCGAGATACATTCCGATTTTCTCTTGCGGCAGGATCTTCATTTCTTTCTTTTCAAGCTGTGGCAGCTTGCAGCCCTGGGCGGGTTGGTGAGGATGAGCCGCTCCGCCACCGCCTGCTCCAAGCAGTTGTGCAGCAGTGTGTGGACGCCGCGCACCACTCTGGGGCTGAGGCTTTTGTCCTTGAGTTCAGGGAAGTTCTTGCGCTGGACCCGCCCGGTTTTCTGGAGATTGTTGTAGAACCGCTGGATCTGAATGGTGGTCAGCTTGTCCAAAGAGATGTCCCCAATTCTGGGGATGATGTGGTTCTCGATGTAGTTGGTGTAATACGCCTTCGTGTTGGGCCGGATACGGGGTTCGGCGTAGACCTCGTACCACGTTTTCATCCACGAACTGACGGTGTAAGTCCCTGCTTTGGATACATCTAACTTTTGGCTTTCACTGATCGCGGCTTTGAGTTTCTCCTTGACTTCGGCCTGCGTCTTGCCCAGCACGTTCTTGATGATGCGCTTTCCGCTCTCCGGGTCATAGCCCGCCGTGTACCGACCCTCCCAGCGGCCATCTTTCCGCTTGCGGATATTGCCTTCGCCGTTTGCTCGTCGCTTTGGCATGTTATCAGCCCCTTTCGACAACGAACGATACCGTAACCAAGAGGGAAAAGCTATCCGAAAAGACGGAACAGTTATCAGAAAGTTATCATTTCCGCCTTATCTTTGCCTATGGCGGCGCAATTTCTGCGCCGCCGGGAACGCTCTCTTTTGTTACAGCGGTGCGTTTTTCGGACTGTCGAAGCCCTTTCATTGACTACAACGGCGCAAAATATACACGTTTTCTTCCGAAAATCGCCGCTATGCAGAAGTCACTTTTTCGAGTGGTTGAAAACGGAAAATTTCTCAACCGCCTGCGGAAGGGCCATCTTGAAAAGTCCGCCGTCACGGGGGTCTGACGTCCCTCACGTTCACTCACGACTGCGAAAACACCTTTCAAGGTGCACCTTAGACTGCGGTTTCAAAACTCCGGAAAGCCCCGCACTGCGGGGCTTTGTGGCTGAGAGGGCCCCAATTACGGGCACCTCTCTTTATCTTGTGCTATTTTCGTCCCAAACCGCTTCTGATCGCATTTTTCAACTTCTCTCACAAATGGCCCACGTTTGCACATTCTGGGGCATTCCAGCGTGGAAACCACCCGAATTTATCTGCTGACCACCGGCACGGAGCACCGACAACAGTTGGAACGTCTAAGACTGGTGCTCTGAACGGAATCGGTATTCCGTATAAAGTATGAGGGTGCAAAAACGCCCTTAATTTTCAATCTTCACATGAAAAAAGCAGCCACTTTTCTCTTTTTCTGAGAAAATGGCTGCATGATTGAAGCCGTTGGAGAAATTGACCTCCACGGCTTACTTTTTGCGCCCAAATTTCAGGATTTCACTGAAATCCCTTGTGTTCTGCCTCGGAACAGGATAGAATAATCAAGTGAAATGGGCCTATTTGATTAGATTTTCCAGATGTGCATAACGGAATACCGATTCCGTTTGCAGGCGCGGCCGGACCCATTTCAGAAAATTCTGAAGCTGACGATGGGTGCAGGCATGACCGCAACACTCCCTCCCGCCTCTCTCCGCGTCGGCACGGTGGGAGGTATTTTTATGGTATCGGATACAGCCAAACGGCCGGATGAAGCGGCCATGCGGCGCATCCTGGATCGATATTCGGATAGCCCGGAAGGGATCATCCTTCGTCTGGCGTGGCAGGAGGGCCTGAGCCGGAAGGAGTTGAACGAGCTCACTTGGGATCAGGTGGACTTTGAGACGCAGAATTTGCTTTTACAGGATCGGACGATTCCTCTGGAACCGTCCGTTGCTGAATGTCTGCAAAAGCGCTATGAGCAGTATAGCACTATATCTGACAGGGTGGTTATTGCGGACCGGGGTAAGAAACCTATGACCTTAGTAAATGTTTCCCGGCTGGCGAAAAACGCTCTGGACAGCGAGGGGCAGGATGTGGCGTTAAAGGATTTGCGCCGGGATTGGATCATCCGGCAGATCAAGGCGAACGGTTGGGCCTATGCCGCACGGGTCAGCGGCATGGCGGTGTCCAGTCTGCGGGGGATATTTGCCGCAGCGCTGTGGAAGGGAACTGCTCAAACTGATGATTCGCAAGGCGGCGGAGACGAAACCGAATATATCCTCTGGCGTATTGTCCAACAGGAAGGGAGTTCCGCAGCGGGCCTTGCCATCTGGATGTGCTGGAAATTGGCCATGCAGCCGGGGGAAGTTGTCAATCTCAGTTGGTCTCAGACAGATTTTACCGTAGGGGTTTTGCATCTGCCGAATCGAGATGTCCCTATGGGCAACCGGATGCGGCGTCTCTTGAAGGAGACGTGGGAGCGGCAAAAAGATCTACCAACAGACAAAGTATTTGTAGCGCCAACTACTGGTAACCCTATGGATCAATCTCGGCTTTCGGTCGTTTCCCGCACCGCCATGATTCGGGGCGGACTGGAAGGCTTCAGCCTGCGTTCTCTTTCTGCTTGGGCCAATGCGAAGCGGTTGGATGACATCCTGATTCGGGGAGCGGAGGAGCACGGCTATCTGGTGCGGGATACTGCCGCTAAATTATTGAATGTTACCCCACGAACCGCATGGGAGTATCTGACCCGCCTGAACCAGGAGGGCCAACTCACGAAAGTAGGCATCCGCTATTATCCCGCAGGTAGTGCTATCCCAATAGAAAATCAAGCGGGAGTTCTTCAGGCATACCTGACAGAGCATGGCATCGCAGGCCGTCAAGCGCTGGCGAAACAGTTGGGAATCCCCCCGCATCAGGCCACGCATATCTTGCAGGGAATGGTGGCGCGGGGAGAACTGGAGTTGGTAGGAAAGCGCTATCGCCTGCCGGAAAGCGCTCCGAAGGAAATACCGTAAGTTTATACTTTTTGAACAAGTTTTTTCCTGTTTTCTGCTAAAAAGCCACTTGTATTTACGCTTCTGTTACAGACTTCCCAAACCCATTTACAGGGCGAAAATAGCCTGTTACATTAGGCTTGCGAAACAGAACCGCGGGCAAACTGCCTCCAAGCTCCGTGCTTGGTGTAGGCCTGCACATCGCAGGTTCGGCTAGCCCCGACACGAAACCCGGAACCCGGGGGCGGGGACTCCAAGGCGCTGTTTCGACATTTTATAAGGAGGAAACCCCATGAAGAAGTTCCTTTCTCTGGTACTGGCTCTGGTGATGACCATGTCTCTGGTCACTGTCAGCGCCGGTGCCAAGGACTTCACCGACAACAGCAAGATCAATTATAAAGAAGCTGTCGACGTGATGTCCGCCGTGAAGGTCATCGACGGCTATGCCGAAGGTGACTTCCGTCCCTCCGCCACTCTGACCCGTGGCGCTGCCGCCAAGATCATCTGCAACCTGATCCTTGGCCCCACCACCGCGTCCGCCCTGGTGGCTGACGCCGCTCCTTACAAGGATGTTCCTACCAACCACACCTTCGCTGGCTACATCGCTTACTGCCAGAAGGAGAAGATCATCTCCGGTTACGCCGACGGTACCTTCCGTCCCGCCGCTTCCCTGACCGGCTATGCCTTCATGAAGATGCTGCTGGGCGCCCTGGGCTATGATGCCGAGGTCGAGCAGTACACCGGCGCTAACTGGTCCATCAACGTTGCCAAGCGCGCCATGAACATCGGCCTGAAGGACGGCCTGATCGGCGACTTCAACGGCGTCAAGGCTGTGACCCGTGAAGAGGCTTGCCTGTACGCTTTCAACACCCTGCAGGCTACTATGGTCGAGTATTCCGCTAAGACCTCTGTTTCCACTAACGGCACTACCGTCGTTATCGCCGGCTCTGAGGCCAAGGATGTTGTCAACACCGGCAAGACCGATAGCAACATCGACAAGGACGGCAAGATGCAGTTCGCTGAGAAGTACTTCGAGGACCTGAAGCTGGATAAGACTTCCGATGATTTCGGCCGTCCCGCCAACAAGTGGAACGTGAAGAAGGAAGAGGTCGGCACCTATGCCAACACTCCCGACGCCACCTTCACCAAGAAGGTCACCAAGGCTGACGTTTACAATGCTATCGGCAAGACCGTTTATGACGATCTGAAGGATGGCGACGCCACTCTGACCACCTACTTCGACGGTGATGGGACCAAGGTCAAGGCTGCCGATGTTGACTCCACCTGGGCCAACAAGAACGACACCGGCAAGGTCAACTCCACCGGCAACGGCGACCTGACCGAGATCTATGTTGACGACGACAACAATGTCACCATCGTCACCATTCGTACCTATGTCTTCCAGGCTGCCACCGATTATGACGCCAAGAAGGAGTCTGTCAACCTGACTCAGGATGGCTCCAAGGCCGACAACCTGACCAACGCTGCCAAGACTATCGTTCTGAACGACCGCACTGTTGAGGCCGAGGACTACGCTGTGGTCAAGGACCTGAAGGCTGACGATTACGTTCTGGTCACCGCCGTGAAGAACGGCTCCGGCTATGACGTGAAGTCCGTTGAGAAGGCCGAGGTCAAGACCGTTGAGGTCTCCGGCTACAAGCTGAACGACTCCGTGGACGCTGCTTCCACCACCTACAAGTACAACGCCAACGCTGACTCCATCAAGGGTACCTCTTACAACGTCGGTAAGCAGGCTACTCTGGTTCTCGATAAGTATGGCTACATCATCGCTGTCGAGGAGTCCGTGGTCCTGTCCGACTATGTGTACATCGAGAAGTTCGGCTCCACCTCCAGCCTGAACGCCAAGGCTCTGGCTAACGCCATCTTCGCCGACGGTACTGACGCTGAGATCACCGTCAAGGAAGTTCTGGGCGTGAAGAACAAGACCACCATTGCTAACTATGGCACTTCCATGGCTGGCTGGTACACCTACAGCAAGAACACTGCTAACGAGTATACTCTGTATGCCATCGAGAGCAAGTATAACCAGAAGGCTGACTCCTTCTCCGGCAAGGACACTGTTGTTTCCGAGAACGGCAAGGTCAACCCCATCAAGGGCACTCTGAACGGCGTTCTGGCTAACGACGATACCGTCATTCTGGTCTCCGACAAGGACGACGACATCACCGTTTACACCGGCGTGAAGAACTTCCCCGGCGTGAAGCTGACCTCTGCTTCCAGCAAGGCTACCGTTTCTGCTGTCGTTAAGACCTCCAACGGCTATGCTTCTCTGGTTTACATCGATGTTGACGGTTCTGCCACCATCACCGGCGACAAGAACTCCAACCTCGTGTATGTTGTTGAGTATGATGGCAAGTATGTCACCAAGGACAACGAGACTTTCTACAAGTACACCGTGCTCGATGGCGAGGACGAGGTCAAGATCGAGGCTGACAACCAGATCCAGAACATCACCGGTTCTGTTTACGGTGTTGCCAACTACCTGACCAAGAGCGGCGACCGTTACACCGACTTCCAGCTGGTCAAACAGGATAAGGACGTTGTTGTTTACGGCACCGGTTCCTCTGACATCAAGCAGAGCGCTGGTACTCTGGTCCTCGGCGCCGATAAGTTTGTTGTTGCTTCCGGACGCTAAGATCACTCTGGTTACCACCAAGGGCGCTGCCGTTCTGAACAAGGACGCTGACGCTGATTACGAGGTTTCCGCTAACATGACCGCCAAGGAGCTGGTGGATGCTCTGGCTACTGCCGACACCTACACCTACACCTATGCCGGTAAGACCACCGATAGCGACAACGAGGTCCTGAAGGAGCTGTATGTCACTGTCACCGCCGCTACCGCTTCCAATGGCAACAACAACCAGAACACCAATACCGAGGCTGGCACCGCTACCGTTGATTACACCGTTGCTTCCAACGGCACTCTGCGCTACAAGCTGAACTACACCGCACCCAGCTACGTTGCTGACAATGCGACCGTGAAGTTCGACCTCGATGTTTATGCCAGCGGCAAGTTCTATGACACCATCAGCTATCAGAACGGTAAGAAGCTGAGTGCTGGCGAGTTCACTGTCACCGATCGCGCCTTTGGTTATCCCGATGACGAGGAGCTGACCTTCGAGATGAGCAACATCTCCTTCTCCGCTGTCAAGGTCGAGTACAAGGGCACCGGCGCTAAGGTCACCGGTCAGGACAAGACTCTGACCGTTGGTACCGACACTCTGGACTTCACTCTGGACACCACCGCCACTTCCGGCACTGTGAACTACACTGTGACTCAGGGCAAGAACACTTTGAAGACTGGCTCTATCGATCTGGCCACCTCCAAGGTTGTGTCTGTGACCGGCCTGACCATCACCGATGACGCCGCTGTGGTTGTCACCATCACCGGAATGGATGCTCTGACCGAGATGTATAAGGTGACTCTGCCCACCGTTACTGGCTATACCTTCAGCACTATCCCCGCCGCCGCTGCCACCACTGGTGTTGCTGTCGGCACTGAGGTCTATGTGTATGTGACTGCTGACAGCGCTCCCGCCGCTTATGGTGTTGAGGTTGCTGTTGCTGGTTATGATACCGTTGTGCTGACTGATACCACCAAGACTCAGGTTGCGAAGATCACCATGAGCAAGGATGTCACCCTGACTGCTACGGCAACCGCGATTGCGGCTCTGGCTCAGGATGGCGCGGCTACCGCCAGCACCGATGGCAAGACCATTACTGTTGATTCCGGTGATTTTCTTTCGTAATCCGCAACTTTTTAAGGCACTTAATTTTCGCCGTTTTTTCAAGACTCACACGCTGACCCACACGGGGAAAGGCCGGAAAGTACCGGACAGGGCCAGACAGGAATTTTTCTGTCTGGCCCTGTGTTTTACCGCATCTGCTGGCTGATGACCCCGCCGATGGTATCCGCGGCATCCTGTTTCATCTGCGCCGTGGCATGGGTGTAGGTGTTCAAGGTGAAGCCAGCCGAATAGTGGCCCAAGGCGCCGGACAGCGTCTTTACGTCCACGCCGCTTTTCAGCGACAGCGTTGCGAAGGTGTGCCGAAGATCATGGAATCGAATGTGCTCCGCACCGATGGCCTTCAGAATTTTGTCATGCGTCCGACGGAAAGCGTCCGGGTCATACATGGTTCCGGTCTTGGGCGATGGAAACAGATGCGGATTTCGTGAGTGCTTTCTTTGCGTTCAGAAATCAGCAGGTCGACTGCCTGCTGCGGAAGGGCTAAAGTGCGAATGGAATTTCTCGTTTTCGGCGGCTGACTACCAATTCGCCGTTGATGCGGTTCACTTGTTTTGTGATGGAAAGTGTCCGGTTTTCAACGTCCAAGTCCGTCCATTGGAGGGCCAATAACTCCCCGCGCCGCAGGCCGGTGGTCAATTCCAGATAGAAGGCCGCGAGAAGCCCACGGCGCTCCGCTTCCGCAAGGTACATCCCGATTTTCTCTTGCGGCAGAATCTTCATTTCCCGTTTCTCAAGCTGCGGAAGCTTGCAGCCCTGGGCGGGGTTGGCCGAAGATGAGCCGCTCCGCCACCGCCTGCTCCAAGCAGTTGTGCAGCAGTGTATGAACGCCCCGCACCACCCTGGGGCTGAGGCTTTTGTCCTTGAGTTCAGGGAAGTTTTTGCGCTGGAAGCTTTCTGGAGGTTTTTAAAACCGCTGGACCCTTGTCCAGAGGGACGTCCCCAATTTGGGGATGGAGGTCGTTGTCGGAGTGGTTGAAAACGGCGGTTTTGATGTTTGCCTGCGGAACGGTCACCTCGAAAAGTCTGTTGTCACAGGCATTTTCCGTGTCTCACGTTCACCTACGACCGCGAAAACACCTCGCAAGGTGCACCTTAGACTGCGGTTTCAAAACCCCGGAAAGCCCCGCACTGCGGGGCTTTGTGGCTGAGAGGTGCCCAATTAGGGGCACCTCTCTTTATCTTGTACTAAAATCGAACGGCCTTCACCACTCGAAAAACCTTCCTGTAAAGTTTGTTTTTCGCTCAAAACCGTTCCCGCAACTATCGCCAAAAAGTTACCGCCACAGCGCTGTTTCAAAAATTCCGATTTTCATCCACGTTTTTCAATTCGCTTTCACGGGTGAAACACACTCGGCTTTCGGAGAAAGATCGCACACAGCGG
>VOFI01003005.1_pt1 | contig 13643 bp, 20 predicted proteins | sample 5384131 | NCBI WGS metagenome assembly VOFI01 (sample SAMN12384728, study PRJNA508395) | human gut metagenome | isolation source: healthy gut H | host: Homo sapiens
TGCAGGTTTTTGGTGAGAATTCCTTTTTTTCAGTACAGGTAGCTGCTACTGTTGTTTCAACATAATCATGTCCAAGTGCGTCAATTCTTTGAACATCATCTTTCGCTTCACAGCCTTCTCGTGTACAATGCTTGCTCTTTTTTCTCCGTCTACAGTACAAGTTGGTTCTATATCACAATATACTCTTCAAGAATAGAGGTGACCTAGAGCAGGTATATCTGCATTATTTTTATCGGAATAATGTTTCCCCACAAACGTTACAAACACCGGTTTCCTTCCAACCTGATTCAGTGCATGTTTGCCGGCATTGCTTCTACCGTATCTCCTCTATAATGTATAGAAGTTGCTTCTGTATAACCAACTCTAATAACGGCAGAGTTCCATTCCGATTCACTTCCATAGTAACAAATAAGCTAAAGGTAAGAACAGTGGAAAATGCAGATCTTCCAATTTTTTCAATACAGAAAAATCAACATTTACAATAGCTGTAGACACAAAAGCACTACGACCTATAGATTCTGTACCAGAGAAAAATCAAACTGGTTCAAATTTGTACAATACTGAAATGAATATTTACCAATTTCTGTGATAGATTCCTTTTAAATGAACTTAATTCACTACAGTTCATAAACGCCTTTGCCTTATTTTTAGAAATAGGCGAATCACATACAAAAAATTTAACTGTGAGCATTTTTCAAAAGCAAGAATCTCAATTGGGCTTGCCTTTTAATCGTCACTTCTTTTAATAATCCGCAACTAGAAAAGCAGTTTTGCCAATTGTTACTTCTGGTTTTTTCAAAGGAGCCTTTCTATACTTGTATTAGAAAGTGCAGCCTGTCCCTGAATGTTTCAACCGATTCTAAAGTGGTGACTGTAATGACGATACCTTGTAAAAGCAGCATATCCAATTTCGCTTACAGACGAAGCTAAATAACATTTTTTATGTTGGGATAAGCAGCGTTTGAATGATTATCCAAAATTATTCTCTCTATTTTGGTAATGTTATCTCCAATCTCTATTGTTACCGCATTAGCAACTTCTGCATTTTTTCAGAAAGCTACCAATTGCTAGTACTTCCATCTTGAGTATTATCCAGGTAAAGCTGCCGGCTCAGAAGCTTTTAAATGATAACACTTTTCACTGTCGTATTTAAAAGATATTTTGGATTCGTTATCTAATGGAGTCCAGTCATTATTTGATTCATCATTATTTGATTCAACTTGTTCTTTATTTGTGAAGAAAATGAATCGGTAATCTCTTCATCACCAGATGTAAAGTCATCAGAATCTTTTTTCTAAAAATCGATATACCAGTGCTTTTCTTCAACTTGTTCTTCACTGTAAAACGAATCCTCTAGGGCTTTTGCGCCCGTAAAGCGCATAAAAAGCTAACATTACTAAAAGAGACTAAACATATCGAACAAATTTTCTTTTTCATTAGTTGTTACCTTCGTTTGTCAAAAGAAATGAGTTGTATCGTAACTCAATACCATAGAAACGATTTCTTTGTCGTTATTCGCTGTTTTACAGGAACATATGTTTCTCCAAGAGTTGTTTTTGGGATATGAAGATGTATTTTCCAGCTCAATGTCAGAGCCCAGGTACCACATCCATGAGCTGCCTACCCATGTAGCGCTAATCATGTTCTTATTGAATCATATTTGGGATTGGTGTTTTTCAAACCTTTAATACCCACTTTTTTCCGCTGATGACAATATAGTCCAAATACTGGTCGTTTTTTCATTCCATCCCAATACATATTTCCCATTGTAATTTGCAACCGCTTCATCTAATGCTTTTATAAGTCATATCAGCTTCGATTCCGGAAACTTCAAGTACTGGTTCAGTTCCATAAGTAGTAGTAGAGTTGGTTTTCCAAGATAAGTATTATCAGATTCACCCTGTGTCCACTCTCTAAAATATACTTTTAATGTTGCCGCCTGAGCTGCGACACCAGTGCTAAGAGTCATTGCTGCTGCGAGTGCTACTGCACTAATTTTTTGATCATTTTGTTCATCATACTTGATTTCTCCCTTCTTGAGACAATTAATTGTCTTCTACACATTTTAGTTTTTAGAAATAGAGTTTCATTTGCCTTTAGCCTTAGGCCCCTCCTTCCTTTTTTTTCTAACCATTCTCCAAATTCAAATACACTTAAGCATCGGGCAAGTGTTTTGATTATAGAAAACGGTTTTAGACAATAAAAGCGGAGTCCTCCTGATCGCAGGAAGCTCCTATTTATACAACGTGTTGGATATGCTGACTCAAAGCATCTTTGCTTCACACAGGTAAACACTCATTGGTTTAGTTCCAGAGTCACACTGGATTTCCTTAAACAGATTCATATTTGAATCCGACCGCGTCTGGTTATGTAATTGCTACTATCAATATAGCATTTGTTCACAATTTTGTCAATAAATTTCAACAAAATATTTTTCTTTATCCAAAATAATTTTATTCAATTTTAAACTTAAATTCATATCAGAGAAGTTGCTGAGACATAGCGAAGAAAGAATTTTTGAAATCAACATTTTATTGTATCGGTAAAGGAGACATTTTTCGTTGGCCGGTTATAATTCGGTGGATGGTGTTTGAAAGCTGATTTATGAAAATAATATCAAATGGGACTAAATGGCATTAGATAGCAGCGCAGGAAAAAGAAAATAATTATATGACACCAAATATCACTAAGTAGTACCAAAAGATCAATGAAAGGGGACAAAAATTAACCTTGAAACTGTCACATTTGGTGTTCAAAAAAATTGTTGGTTCCGTGTGTTATTGAGTGTTATCTAGTACTAAATGGTATCAAATAACGCACAATATCATGTGCAAGATAACATGAGATGACACTATATATTGTGAAATGGACGTAGATGTAATCTGCTAATCGCAGACATCCGGGAACGTAAATGCAACGCGCACATTCACATTTGGATCAATATTCCCATTTTCGTCACATTTCATAATAGAATTAACTTCACCACCTATATATCTAGCGGATTTGTCAATTTTGAGCAATATTTCATCATTTAAAGCTAAACTAAAAAAAGTCATTAAATATCGTTCCAACTGTATTTATATTTCTATGTTCCATTCATATCCTCCTCTGCTCTTTTGATTCTTGCTGTTACGGTTTCCGGTAAGCATTCAAACGCTTCTGCAATTGCGTTTTTACTGTAGCCTTCCAGAAACAGCTTTTTCATCATTTTCTCCTGCTCTTTTTTCTTCATCCTTTTCAGGGAGGAATCCCTAATCTTATGCTTCAGAATTTTTTACTTAACGGATGATCCGGTCCATACTGATAGATTTTCCAGGCCTCCGCCGCGTTCAGCCCACACACGATTGCCAGTACCAGGCAATAATAGCCTGCATACTCTTCATTTCTTATGCCATCACCCTCTTTATAGTTCTAAAGTTTTTCGGTTCCCGGCATTTTCCATTTATGCATGTCCTCCTTCCTGTTCTGCAAGAAACTTTTTACGCCTTCCCGATCATATTCTGCCAGCTTTTCCAAATCAAAACGCACCAGCCGATAATCACAAAATCCAGAATGCTCCACTCTTTGCAGCACTTCTCCAAGCTTGTATTTTTCGGATAAACGAAAGCTTATACTTGCACTCAAAATCTGAGATAAATGCTTCGTTTATTTTTTATATTCTCACCTGGCAAGCTTACTGTTAAAATGTCATACAGTTCCTCTTCCTGATCTTTTTTCTTGATCATTGCGATAAAAAGCCTGTTTTGCAACGATAAGAATCCACTTTCAAAATGAGTTCTTCTTTGCACAGACTTCCTTCGTATTCCAAAGTTTTCTGTTCCATGTTCTTCCTCCGATATGCTTATATTTTTTTGAATCATCCAGTAACTCCCCTTTCCATTGTATTTGCTCCTTTGCCTGGATTCTGGAATTTTTGACAACAAAAAAGACACCAAAAAATCCATTCCAGGTTTTTGATGTCTTTCTATATTTTCCAGATCTATTGTCTCAAATGATTGCTTCTGATTCGCACCAGAACTAAATTTCCCTGTATAGAGTGCTATGCATAAACGATAATTCGATTATAGAATAGCACAATATATAGTGTGCGTCAATTACATGTTTCCATATATTGTATTTTCGTTTTCTCTGACAGTCTGCAGCTTCACGTATCAGGAGCATCGTCTCTCCATAAACCATTTATCAAATTCATAGTATAAATGACTCTCTTTTCCATTCACCATTACGGTGTAACAAATTCCGGTTCCACCTGCTTTTCGACTAGCACAGCGCTCCCTTGCAAGAATACGGTCCACATGATATTTTTTCCCCATCTTCCCAGATAAAGTCCACCGGGCTCATAGTTCCATCTTTGTCAAAATTGACAAGGACATCCACATATACTTTTTGCATTTTCCATTTACCAATTACCTCCCATTAAAATACCCTATCGGATGAACCGTGTGGGAACTTTGTGCATCCAGACTTGCAAGAGCTTTATCCTGATACATAAAAGCTTTTTGCACACTGAAATAGCCAAACCGTCTGCGGATGTCATCCACCGCCTGATCCATTTTCTCCTGTTTTTCTCGTTGTTCCTCGCTCACAAATAAGTTAAACTGTATAGGAATATCGGATAATACCAGACTTTCTGCACGAACGCCCAGGCTTCTGATCGGATGCTGCCAGTTATAATGTTCTCGAAAGAGCTCGTTGGCGGCTTTCATAATCTCATTTGTAATATCCGTGGGACGCTCTAACTTTTTCTGCCGGGAAAAAAGAATATAACCCATTATCCCGGATACTGATGGATACCACCTTGCATTTAAAACCATGTTTCCTTAGCCTTGCTGCAACACTTTCTGATAACGCCATCAATACAATCTGCACATCCAGGTTGTTTACTAAGTCTCTTGGCGTAGTCGTACTATTGCCAATAGACTTCACAGGCGCCTCATACCCTTGGGACGATACCGGAGAGTCATCCCATCCATTTGCAAAAGTATAAAAGTTTTATAATCGCTTCCAAGTTTTGCAAAAATTTTATTCCAGGAAATTCCAATGCTTACCGTAATACCCAGTTCTTTTTTACCCTTCTGTTAATTTCTTCTGCAATTTTTCTTCCGTCACCTTTCAGTGAAAAACTATCAGTTACATCAAGCCAAGCTTCATCACATCCATACGGTTCAACTTGATTCGTATATTCCGAATATATTTCTCGCAACATTGAGGAAAATTTCAAATATAAATCCATCCTCGGAGGCACAAATATCAAATCCGGGCAAACCTGCTTTTTTTTTTGCCTGCCACAATGCCATGCCAGTCTTAACGCTTCGCTTCTCTTCGCAATATAATTCGCCGTCAATACAATTCCATGCCTCGCTTCCAGAATCTCCTCCTACAGCTAATGGCTTACCAACATATTCTGGATCGGGTAAGAGAAGAGCATTACTGTCCTTCCCTCCCCTAAGAACCGTACGTGATAGTTTCCCATCATACGGCTCAAGCCTTATAAAGCCTATTGCTGCCACAATAAGCCGGTTGTATATCATTCGTATACAAATTTGAAATTGCTGTAGGATTTATTTTTGCGTTCAGCGAAGTATTCCATCCAAATTTCATCGTAGGGATTCGCTTCCGCTTTAATACGTGTAAAACGGGTAATGTTTGTGTCGGTTGCATATACTAATGCGAGATAATTATCCTCCGTCAGCTTTTCAGAGAAAGTCCAGCTACGGTTTCCGATTCTGTGGAAATATTTATCTCTTATCCATGCGGCTGGTTTGTTTTTATGTCTACGTCGGCACCATCTCCATAGCGCCTTGAATGTCTGCCAGTCCACATATCTAAATGCAACCGAAGATACGTTATACTTCTGAAAGTTCACCCATCCTCTGATAATAGGATTCAGGCATTTGATCAGATCGGATTGCTTGCCCGTTCGGAACTTCTTAATTGTTCCACGAATTTTACGCATAATTGATTTAACATTCTGTTTTGATGGTTTGGTAAGTAATTTATCCCCATATTTACGAATATTACAACCCAAAAAGTCAAATCCATCGTGTATGTTCGTAATAACTGTCTTTTCATCCGATAATTCTAATCCTCTTTCATGCATGAACTCTTTTACTAAAGGTAGTACCTCGTTTCTTAATAGTTCCTCTGATGCTCCTGTAATAATGAAATCATCTGCATAGCGCACCAGATTTACTTTTTGGATTTATCTGTCTACCTTTCGACCAATACCGTTTGAACTTATTCTTCAATAATCTTTCTAATCCGTCCAATACATAATTACACAGCGTCGGTGAAATAGTACCTCCCTGTGGTGTTCCTTGGTCAGTAGCATTGAGTTTTCCCTTTTCCACAAATCCAGCTTTAAGAAATTTGTGCAAAATTTCTTTGTCCATAGGGATATTCTTTTGCATCCATTCATGATTTATGTTATCGAAACATCCTTTTATGTCACCTTCCAACACCCATTCTGGTGCTGTTTTTCGAGCCAAGTCGACAAAACATTGCTCTATAGCGTCTTGAACACATCTGTTGGGTCTGAATCCGTATGAAGTGCCGTCTGCCAGAGTTTCTGTGACTGGTTCCAGTGCCATTTTGTGTAATGTTTGCATTGCCCTATCTTTCATTGTAGGAATACTCAGTGGTCTCTTTTTTTCCATTTTTCTTTGGAATGTAGATTCGTCTGAGCGGTTGAGGTTGGTATCCTCTTCTCTGAAGTGTGAATATGGCGTTAAATTTGTCCTCATTACTTATCCAACACACGCCATCTACTCCAGGTGTTCTTTTACCCTTGTTTTCTGTTACTCTTTTTACAGCAATTGCTTTTGCATAAAACGAATGAGTCAGAGTCCATTGTAAGGATTTGATTTTTCCTACTCTGTTCTCCTTTACAGCCTTTGCAATACGCATCTGCAGTTTCTTAACCTCATATTCAGCTGTTCCAAAATCAATATCCTTCCAGCTCTTAATGTGATTTGAAGATGCACACGATTTCTCGTACATTTGCATTTCTCCTTTCAGAAATTCTGCTAATTCTCTTGCAACATAAGACCAGACGGAAGTCTGCCCCCTTTCGGGTGAGTATATTCTCTATCCTTCTCATTACAAGAAGGCATTCGCTTTCTCCGTCCTCCTTACCCGCACATCTATCGGTTTCCCTTACGGGTTACTTTCCGTATCTTTATGGAGATATACGGGCTTACCTTGTTCCACTACATTTATGCTGGTAGATTAGGCTCCACCTTTCTGCCGACGGTTCTATAGTCCGTGTGGTGGCTGTTTCAACCCCCAACCAAACCGCATTCCCATTTTGGGCCAGGCCCAGCAACCTTTGGCCTGTTCGCGCATAACGGCATTTACCAGTGATTCAGATATCTTAGCCATTCTATCCCAGTCATCATCTCAAGTCAGTGTTGCTCTTACTTGTTCTTATCCTTACGGAATCAGTTCTACATCTCTGTAAAGATGATTTTTCATATCTCGTTTCCTCATAGCAGTTACCCGCTACTTTGTAGTCGGTATCTGTCGAAAATTGATGAGGATTTCAAAGACCACATCAGTTCCAAAGCTAACTGTTAGACATGCCCTGCTTATGGCAAGACATCTGGGAACAGAACTTAATGCTTGTCCCTGCTACTGACCGCGCAAGAGATAAAAATCAAGAGACCATTCAACTAAATCAAATTTGCTCATTTTTTTTCTCCTTTTCAGTAGCGGCAGTGTCAAATTTTACTACCCCACAATTACAGAGTATCCATAGATTTCTTTTTTTATTGTTTGATTTATGAACCGGCAATTCATCATACATTGCCATTGCCTTGAAGAGTCCAGCCAGGTATTCTTTACTGTCCACGTTTTCTACTAACAGCATCTCTTTTTGCCCCTTCATATGGTAATTCATAAATCGCAGTTGTCATATAAGAAACTGCAGATTTTGTCGGTTTCACAAGTAACCTGTCATCGTATATGCCTCCGGCAATTCTGCCCCGATAATATATGATATACTCTCCCATCATTGCACGATAATTAATTTCTTCTAAACCAGATAACTGCTCTAATATAAATTGTAAATATTCTTTGCTAGAAGCCATGTTTTTGTCCTTTCAAATACCTGCATTTTCCCATTATACCGTAATCTCAATTTGATTATCCTCAACCGCAACAATGCAGCTTTCGTAATATCCGTCCCCCCGTAGTCCGAGGTCCACTAATAACCTCATAACCATCCGCTTTTAGTTCTGCCGTCAATGCATCCACTTTTTTCCATACTTCCTACGCTAAAAGCTATATGTGAATATCCAGTACGAGCTAGTTTCTTCGGCAAATCAGCCAGTTTCGGTATATGCATGATTTCAATACGTGCACCATCATCAAATATAAGAAAATAAGAACAAAAAGCCTGTTTTCTGATTATGATATCCATCATTTGATTTTGCTCCCAGATATTCCATAAAGATTTTTTTTTTTGTCTTTTTCCAGATCATTTACATAAAGTGCAACATGTTCAATTCTCATGATGATTCCTCCAATTCTGCATTGATAACTTTCCATGCGTCATCAGTAGCGGTATTCTCGTTTATCAAAGTTTTTTGTCCTCTGAGGTATCCTCACCAGACGAAATCCCCGTATCCGTGGAAGGGATAATCTCAACCGATTCCAACGAATTTTCTATGTTAGAAGTGTTTTGTCCATCTTTATTAGAAGACGGCAATTTTCCACAGGCTGAAAGGGAAAATGACAACATTGCTATGGTAAGTGTTTCTTAATAATATCGCCCCCTTTCATGAGAAATTTTTATTTAACATACAGCTTATCTCTTAGATAAGAATGCTTATTCCCAACGGAAGAAGCACACAGCAAGAATCGTGCACAGTGCGGCAACTCCAACCATTACACAAATTGGTAGTAAGGTGCTTCCCGTACTGATACCCAAAAATGTATTCTTCATTATGGTAAGTCCCTGTGTTAACGGAAAACACTGACAATCTTCTGCATTGCATTCGGCATGACCTCAATCGGCAGGGTTGTGCCAGAAAAGATCAGCATCGGGAAATAGAGAATCGAAGCAATGACACTGGCCTGCTTGGTATCCTTCGCCACGTCGCCTGCCAGCATACCGATAGATTGCGTTGAAAGCATGGTAAGTGCCCAGCTTCCAAGAAAAGCAAGAAGTGAGCCGCGTAGCCGCACTCCCCACAAAAGCGCTACAACTGACAGTGTTGCAAGAGACACAGCACAGTAGACAATATACATGGACAATTCGACACCCAAAACGAACACCGGGCTGACCGGTGTGACACGTAGCCGTTTAAGAATCTTCATTTCTCGTAAGCCCGATACGGCTAACGGCAGCCCCATCAATCCACTTGCACAAATGGCAATCGCGCTGACTGCTCCGAAAGACTGTTCCAGGAATGTATAGTCTGCACCGTCATAGGCAGGCTTTGTTCCGTAAATGATGCCAAGGATGATAAAGATCACAAGCGGCATAATGACGGCGAAAATCACCATATTCATATCCCGCACGCTGAGCTTCAGCTCCGTTTTAAGATATGTAAAAAAGCGTTTCATGCGTCCACCTCCTCATCCGAAAGTTGCAAATAAGCACATCTCAAAGTGTTCGCAGCCACATTGCTGCTTTGCCTGCTCCACGGTTCCGCGGAAAACGGGCGTACCCTTTTTCAAAATGCAGATTTCATCACACAACGCCTCTACTTCATCCATAAAATGGGAAGTCAAGAAAATCGTAAGCCCCTGTTCTTTCAAGGATTTAAGTGTTTTCCACACACCGCGCCTTGCTTTCGCATCAAGACCAGTAGTCAATTCGTCAAGAAACACAAGATCCGGCTGTGGAATCAGTGCCAGCACGATAAAAAGTCGCTGACGTTCGCCACCCGATAGACCTTTAACCGGCGTGTTTTCCTTATCACCAATACCGAACTGCTCACATAACTTGTGCCAATCGGCAGGATTGCGATAGAGGCTTGCAGTTTCATCGCAAAGCTCGGAAACTGTGATCTCCTTATTGCTTTTTAACCAAATATCATTCTATAATGAAAATTATCAATTACCATATATATGTTATGGAGGGTGCGGATTATGAACGAAGAATTATTTAACGAAGCAACGAAATCAAATGTTCTCACGAAGAAACTGATCGACCAGCTTCTGGAGAGCATGACCTACAGCAGCATCTCTTTTATCAACTGGACCATTGAGACCTTGTCACTGATCAAGGCCCGTCTGCAGCGCGGGGACCGGATCACAGACGAAGTCAGCGGGGAAGTTTACACCTTGTATTCTTTCCAGCAGTTTGTGGAGAGAAGAATTTCTCTTCTTACATAGCAAGCCAGGTGTTTAAAGAGACTTCTAAGCCTGAGAAAATTTACTTCTCACTGAAACCATGTGAAGAAGGCTACTCTCTGATGGCAGCTGACTCAGACAGCAATAAGACATATGCCTGGATTTCCAGCCTGAGTAAGCGTTTTTCACTGGTCGAGATGATCGCTACAGGTATTGTTTATGTGAAAGATATCCGTACAGATACATATCAGCCATTTATTTCCGGAAAGGGGAAATATTGTAAGTATGATAAGGAAAAGGGAATTCTGGTAGAAATCTAACCAAAATGGACACAGATCACAATGCCATTACTGGAGGTTCAGTAATAAAGACATTGCAGTCTGTGTCCATTTTTTTCATCAGATCCTATTGTTCAAAAAATATCTTCCCGGGTAATATTTTTCGCCCACTCTCCCTTTCGGTAATGATGGAAAACCCAGGGCCATTTCACGAATTCGTCTGTACAGAGCAGAAAGTAAACCCACAACACTGGAAGCTTCAGTACAAAGGCAGCGAAGAAACCTAGCGGCACCGCATATACCCACATATCTACCGTGTCACAGATTAAGCCAAATTTCGTATCGCCCCCTGCCCGAAAGACACCTGCAATCAGCGCAGTATTTACTGCGGATCCCATAATATAGTAGGTGTTAATGAGAAGCATGTATTTCAGATAATGCATAGCGGTGTCATTCAGGGAAGCAAATTTCATCACAAAAGGAGTGATGGCAAGGACGATCAGCCCTCCAAGTGCACCGGTGATCACAGTCAGCTTCAGCATTCTGGAAGCGTATCGTCTGGATTTTTCCAGGTCTCCTTTTCCCATCATCTGCCCAAGAAGAATGGTTCCCGCACTTGCAATGGCAAAACAGAATACAGAGCCAATGTTCCGCACCACAGTAACCAGGGGAATTAGCGGCCACCGCGTCAGTGCCAAGGTGTCCCAGGATTACAGAATACATGGAAAAAGCAACGCTCCAGGACAGGTCGTTTCCAAGTGCCGGAAGTGACAAACGGATAAAGTCCTGAAACAATACTTTACTGCGAAGGAACATATATGCCAGATTCAGCTTCACATTTTTACTAAAGGAAGATACAACCACACAGCCAATCAGCTGGATCAGTCTTGATGCAGCGGTGGCGATTGCAACGCCGGTTGCACCAAGCTTCGGAGCACCGAACAGGCCGAAGATAAAAACTGCATTTAGGAATATATTCAGAATAAATGCCAGCATATTCAGCGCCATACTGATGGTTACTCTTCCAATACTTCGAAGAACTGCCAGATAGATCTCCGAGATTCCCCAGCAGATATAGGTAACGCCCATAATGCGGATATAGGAGGAACCAATGGTGATCAGCTCAGGATCATTGGTAAATAGCCTCAGCATCATCTGAGGCGCAGTAAATGCAACCAGGGCAACCAACAGGGAAATCAACACAGAGAAACGAAGTGCGATTCCCTCTACTACATGAATCGCCTGAAAATCCTTTTTACCGGCATATTGGGAGCACAAAAGAGAGGCTCCGGTACCGATGCCATAATACACCATAAATAAAAATATTGGAATAATTGGCTGCCAGGGATACCGCCGAAATAGCGGACTGCCCCACGTAATTCAACATGATCACATCCGCTGAATTCACAGCCGCACTGAGCAGATTCTGTATAATAATTGGAACCGCCAGCCGGAAAATCTGCGGATAAAAATCATCTTTTCCAATTGAAAGTATTCTTTTCATTTTCCCTCCTTAGTAAATACCTATATTTAAATAAACTATTTGGTATTATACTGTTTTTCTGTCCCAAAAAGCTATCCCTTTTCTGACAGAAAATAACAATATTTTGACATTAAAAAGGCACTGTCTGGGACAAACATGCCAGACAGTGCCTGTAAAATCTTTCTATTAAATAACTTTTTAGTAAAGGATCTCCTTCTCTTACATACAATGGCAGACTGAAGTAATCAAAGGTTCCGGTATGCCACTGGTTTCCCTGTGCAGGTTCTTTGGTAAGAAGATGTACCCAGTTTCCTTCTGGAAGATAAAAATCCTGTTTTCCATCTGAGGAAAATACAGGTGCAACCAGAATGCGGTCTCCCAACATATATTGCTGATCCAGATATGCGCAGTTTCTGTCTTTTGGGTATTGCATGTGCATTGGACGCATTACGGGAAGCCCTTTTCATGGGCAGTCTGTGCAAGGCTGTAAATATAAGGCATAAGCTTCCATTTCAGCTCGGTAAAGTATTTCAGAACCTCACAGGCCTCTTCATCATAATTCCATGGAACACGATAAGAACTGGATCCGTGTAAACGACTGTGGGAAGATAAAAGTCCGAAAGCCACCCACCTTTTGTACAGATCAGCTGAGCCATCATCCTCGAAGCCGCCAATATCGTGGCTCCAGAAGCCAAAGCCGCTGTCCATAAGGGAAAGCCCGCCCCTTAAGGTTTCGGCCATGGAAATATACTGGCTGGTTGAATCTCCGCCCCAGTGTACTGGAAATTTTTGTCCGCCTGGTGCTGCACTTCGTGCAAAAAAAGAACAGCTTCGCTTTCTCCTTTTTTTTTTTCAGAAGCTTAAATACGCACTGGTTATAAAGATACGTGTAATAATTATGCATTTTTTCCGGATCAGAGCCGTCGAACCATTTTACATTGGTAGGAACACGTTCTCCGAAATCTGTTTTGAAACAATCCACTCCCACATCCAGAAGTGCTTTCAGCTTACTCTGGTACCAGCTGCATGCATCTGGATTGGTAAAGTCTACCAGTCCCATACCAGCCTGCCACATATCCCACTGCCAAACTCTTCCATTGTCTTTCATCAGAAGATAGCCCTTTTCCATGGCTTCTCCAAACAGAGGCGACTTCTGTGCAATATAGGGATTGATCCAAACACAGATTTTTAAGCCTCGCTTATGAAAAAACGTTCCAGCATACCTGCCGGATCCGGGAACATATCTTTATCCCAGGTGAAGTTGCACCATTCGAAGCCTTTCATCCAGAAACAGTCAAAATGGAAAACAGAAAGAGGAATATGGCGCTGTTCAAATCCATCAATAAAGCTGTTTACCGTAGCCTCGTCGTAGTTGGTGGTAAAGGATGTGGTAAGCCATAAGCCAAAGGACCACTTAGGCGGCAATGCCGATCTTCCGGTAAGGGCTGTGTATTTTTCTATAATTTCCAAAGGGGTAGGACCATAAATAACAAAGTATTCCAGTTCCTCATCTTCTACAGAAAACTGTACGGTTTCCACCTTCTCACTACCTACCTCGAAGCTGACACGTCCCGGATGATTGA
>VOFI01000510.1_pt1 | contig 13618 bp, 19 predicted proteins | sample 5384131 | NCBI WGS metagenome assembly VOFI01 (sample SAMN12384728, study PRJNA508395) | human gut metagenome | isolation source: healthy gut H | host: Homo sapiens
ATCATAAAGCGTCTGATAAAGTAATAAGGTACAACAAAGCAGAAAGCAGTGTGTTCTCACCTGTGGGGTTTCGTCCGGCATGGGTCAATACAGGAAAGATACTTTCTTTCATGAGAGTTTTTAAGTGTATTGTGCGCGGACGGAGCATTCTGTCCGCGCTTTGTATTTTTTCACAACTATTTCGCGGCCGTGAGATGGGCCACCCGGAGCTTGGCTATGAGATCATGCGGAAGTTTGCGGATTCCTGCGCTGAATTCGCAAACATTGAAAAACCCGCCAAACTGGAAGGACGCAATATGTTGATGTTCCTTGCACCAAAACCGAAGAAGTAACATGATTTAAGGAGGAGCAAATACCATGCCTAAGATTAAAACTCACAGCGGCGCAAAGAAGCGCTTCAAGCTTTCTAAAAACGGAAAAGTAATCCGCGCCCACGCTAACAAGTCCCACATTCTGAATAAAAAGACCACCAAGCGCAAAAGAGGCCTGAGAAAGACAACCGTAGCCGACAAGACCAATGTGGCTCAGGTGAAGCGTCTGGTTCCTTATAAATAAGGAAAGTCTGTTTACGGAACGAAAAATAACCATTATTTGGAGGTAAGATAGAATGGCACGTGTAAAGGGTGCGTTAGCAACACGCAAAAGAAGAAAGAAGATTTTAAAGCTGGCCAAGGGCTACTGGGGTTCCAAGAGCCGTCATTTTAAGATGGCCAAACAGGCCGTTATGAAGTCCGGCAATTATGCCTATATCGGCCGTAAGCAGAGAAAGCGCGATTTCCGCCGTCTGTGGATCACCCGTATTTCCGCCGCCTGCAAAGGCCAACGGCGTGAATTATTCCACCTTTATGAACGGCCTGAAGAAAGCGAACATTGAGCTGAACCGTAAGATGCTCTCTGAGATCGCAATCGCAGATCCGGCGGCTTTACCAGCCTGGTGGAAAAGGCAAAGGCTGCTCTATAAAAAAGCTTGGATTGCGCCCGGATATGTTCCGGGCGCTCCTTTTGTATCATGGAAAATACTCTTTTGGAATAAAAACGCCTGGTTAATTGGGTTTCTATTCCAAAAAGGGTACTTGTGAGGGAAGCTATGAGTGAGATCATCACCAGCAAGGAGAATCCTGCGGTCAAGCACGCGGCGCGGCTTTTGAAATCCGCGAAATTCCGCCGCCAGGAGGAAGCTTTTTTGGCTGAGGGAGTCCGGCTGTGCGGGATGCGGCTTACAGCGGCGTAAGGATCCTCCGGATGTTTTATACTGAGGAGGCCCTGGAGAGATATCCCAAAGATGTGGAGCTGCTGCGGGAAAAAGCGGAAAGAGCTTTTTTGCTTTCTCAGCAGCTGGCGGGCGGCTTATCTGCTACCGTAACCCCGCAGGGGATCTTTTGCGTGTGCGCTATGCTTGACAAAACGGATTGTCTGGATAAAATGGATGCTAGCGGTCAGCTATTAGGACTGGAGGATATCCAGGACCCTTCCAATCTGGGAACGGTTCTGCGGTCCGCAGAAGCCCTGGGCATAGGCGGGGTGATCCTGACCAGAGGCTGCTGCGACGTTTACAGCCCTAAGGTTCTGCGGGGCAGCATGGGAGCGGTTTTTCGACTGCCGATGGCGCTGGTTGAAACCATGCCTCCGGCGGTAAACGCAATGGAGCAAAAGGGATTTGTCACTATGGCCGCGGTGCCCGACCGGGAAGCGGAGCCGATTACTCAGGTTCGTTTTTCTTCTCCGTCCATTGTTTTGGTAGGCAACGAGGGAAACGGCTTAAAGCCGGAAACCATCCGGGCCTGCAGCGCCGGGTTACCATTCCGATGCTGGGCCGGGCGGAGTCCCTGAACGCCTCCGTAGCCGCCAGCCTTTTGATGTGGGAAATGATGCGGGCCTCCGGGGAGGCGGCGTTATGAACCGGGAGCTTTTCTGGATCTGGCTTTCCTTGGGGCTTACCCCGGGCAGCCGTTCCTGTAAACGGATTTTAGAACGCTTTAGGACTCCGGAAGAATTTTTCCGAGCCCCGGACGACCAATGGCGCTCCTTCCGGCTGCCGGCCGGGGAGCTTTCAGCGCTGAGTACCCGTGATTTAGTACAGGCAGAGAAAATATCGGCGGCCTGCCGGGAAAAGGGAATCGACCTGATCGCGCCTGGGGACCAGGCTTATCCAAACCGCTTGTGGGAAATTCCCAATCCGCCGGCGCTTCTTTACTGTCAGGGCGTGCTTCCGGATTTAGAAGAAGCCTTATGCCTAGCGGCGGTAGGCACCAGAAGCGCTACCGAGGATGGCATGAAATCCGCCTTCGTGATCGTCAGCGGCGGGGCTTTGGGCGCGGATCAAGCCGCTTTGGAAGGTGCCTTGCAGGCAAAGGGAAAAACCATCGCGGTTCTGGGCGGAGGCGCGGATGTGGATTATCCGCCTAATTTTGCGGGTATGCGAAAACGCATTCTGGAAAACGGCGGCGCGGTTCTTTCCGAATATCCGCCGGCAACGAAGCCCTATCGGGGCAATTTCCCCGTCCGCAACCGGATTATTTCAGGGCTTTCCCGGGGAGTCCTGGTGATCGAGGCTCCAAAGCACAGCGGCGCTTTGATTACCGCGGGGCTTGCGCTGGAGCAAAACCGGGATGTTTTCGCTTTACCGGGCAGCGTGCGGAGCGAAGCTTCCTTCGGCACGAATCAGCTGATTAAGGACGGTGCGAAGCCGGTGACCTGTCCGGAGGATATTTTGGAGGAATATGCCTATACTTATGCTTATTCCGGTTCTGCTGAGAAAGATGAAATTGCCTCGACAGAAATAGAGGGAGCTTCTCCTTCGGGACAAAACCCTTTGCGGTCGCCGAACCATAGAACCGAGCTTCCGAAGGCGCCGCCCGCTATTCGGGAGGAGGAGCTTTCAGCCTGCGCGGTAAAGCTTTATCACGTCATGGGCTGGGAGCCTGCTTATTTGGATATCCTCGCGGAAAAAGCGGGATTATCCGCGGCACAGGCGTTACAGGCGGGGACGGAGCTGGAGCTCAGCGGGATCATTCAATCCTATTCAGGACGACGTTACGCGTTTCAGCAGTAATTTATAATAAGGTGGTAGCTGAATGTCAAAATTAGTAATTGTGGAGTCGCCGGCCAAGGCGAAAACCATTCAAAAATATCTGGGAAAAGGCTATGACGTTATCGCATCCATGGGCCATGTCCGAGATCTGCCGGAAAACCGCCTCAGTGTGGATGTGAAAAAGCATTTTCAGCCTAAATATACTGTCATCAAGGGAAAAAAAGCTGGTGGAAGAGCTGGAAAAAATGGCGGATAAAAGCGAAGCCGTATTTCTGGCTACGGACCCTGACCGGGAAGGAGAAGCCATTTCCTGGCATTTGGCTTATCTGCTAAAGCTGGACCCGGAGGATCAAAACCGCGTGACCTTTAACGAAATCACGAAAACCGGCGTCACCAACGGATGGCCCATCCCAGGGGCATCGATATCGACCTGGTCAATGCCCAGCAGGCCCGCCGGATTTTAGACCGGCTGGTGGGCTATAAGCTGAGCCCGTTCCTGTCACAAAAAATACGCCGGGGCTTGTCGGCGGGCCGGGTGCAGTCAGTGGCGGTGCGCCTGGTGGTGGACCGGGAGGAGGAAATCCGCGCTTTTAAGCCGGAGGAATACTGGTCCATCGACGCGAAGTTTATTCCTAAGGGCAGCCGCAAGCAGTTCCCGGCGGTATTTTACGGTACTGAAGCCGAAAAAATTAAGCTTTCCTCCAAGGAGGAGGCGGATAAAATCCTGGAAGCGGTCAAAGACGCCGATTTCCAGATCACTAAGCTGAAAAAGGGTACCCGGAGAAAATCTCCGGCGCCGCCCTTTATCACCTCCACCCTACAGCAGGAGGCCTCCCGAAAGCTCGGCTTCCAGGCCCGCCGCACCATGAAGGCGGCCCAGGAGCTTTACGAGGGTATCGATATACAGGGCATGGGCGCCACCGGCTTGATCACCTACATGAGAACCGACTCTTTGCGCTTGTCCGAGGATGCAATCCGGGATGCCCGGGAATATATCGGCAGCCGGTGGGGAGAGAAATATCTGCCTAAGGAGGCCCGCCATTTTAAGTCCAGGGCAAACGCTCAGGATGGACATGAGGCGATTCGTCCCACCATGGTCGGCCTGGCCCCGGACCAGGTGAAGGACAGCCTGACCAATGACCAGTATAAGCTTTATAAGCTGATCTGGGAGCGGTTCCTGGCCTGCCAGATGGCCCAGTGCCTGCAAAGCACCACCCAAGCGGATATCACCGGGAACGGGTATGTGTTTAAGGCCTCCGGCTATACCGTGACCTTCGACGGCTTTTACCGTGCTCTACGTGGAGGGCCGGGATGAGGCTCAGCCGGAAAATATTCTCCGGCTCATCACAGTCAAAATATGGCGGAGCTGGTTTGCTCCAATTCTTTGAAAGCGAGCCGGGTGGAAAGCGCCGCCGGCCTGCTGAAGGAGGAAATGCGGCGCTTTCACTCTCTGCTGATGGAATGCGCCGACCAAACCCAGGTTCCCGCCGGAGGCGCTTTGGCGGTGGACCGGGATGAGTTTTCCAGCCTGGTCACAAGAAAAATAAAAGGTCACGAAAACATTCAGGTGGTATCTCGGGAGGTCACGGAGCTTCCCCTGCCCAACGCCGAGGAGCCGACGGTCGTGGCTACCGGTCCTCTGACCAGCGATGCTCTGGCGGAGAAAATCGCGGGGCTGTGCGGGGGTTCGCTGAGCTTTTTTGACGCGGCGGCGCCGATTGTCACCTACGGCGCGTAGATTTGTCCCAGGCGTTCACCCAATCCCGGTACGATAAGGGCGAGGATGACGCTTACCTCAACTGCCCAATGAACAAAGAGCAGTATGAGGCCTTTTATCAGGAGCTGATCCGGGCGGAAGAGCGCCGGTCCATGAGTTTGATGTGAATAATCCAAAGGTTTACGAGGGCTGTATGCCGGTAGAGGTGATGGCCCAGCGGGGAACGGATACCTTGCGGTTCGGCCCGCTAAAGCCGGTGGGTCTGAGGGATCCCAGAACCGGCCATCGCCCTTGGGCAGTGGTGCAGCTGCGGCAGGAAAACCGGGAAAAGACCCTGTACAATTTGGTGGGCTTCCAGACAAACCTGAGGTTTCCGGAGCAGAGGCGGGTGTTTTCCATGATCCCGGGCCTGAAAAATGCTGAATTCGTCCGCTACGGGGTCATGCATCGGAATACGTTTATCGATTCTCCAAGGCTGCTGCGCCGGGATTTTTCCATGAAAACACGGCCCGACCTGTTTTTTGCCGGGCAGCTCACAGGGCTGGAAGGATACTTAGCCGCGATGTTTTCGGGCCTGTTAGCCGGGAAGAACGCGGTTCGGCGCTGCCAGGGCAGAGAAACGCTGGTTCTTCCGAGAGAAACCATGATGGGTGCCTTAAGCCACTATATCAGTGACGAATCGGTTAAGGATTTCCAGCCGATGGGGGCTAATTTTGGAATTTTGCCGCCGCTTCAGGAACCTATCCGGGATAAGCGCCGGCGGTACGGCGCCTTGGCGGAGAGATCGCTCGAGCGTATCGAGAAAATCATAAATAGCGGAGTATAGGCCACAAAGAAAGGTGGGAAAGCGGGAACGCCGTTCAAGCTTTTTATAGAGCGGAATGAGCGTACTGCGAGGATATGAAAATTATTGTTGACGCGTTTGGAGGAGACAACGCCCCTTTGGAGATTTTAAAGGGATGCGCCCAGGCGGCTGCCGAATATGATTTGGACGTTATGCTTACCGGCAGGGAAGCGGAGATCCGCCGGGTTGCTGAGGAAAACGAGATTTCTCTGAACAGAATGGAGCTCGTGGATACCCCGGATATCATTACCATGGAAGACCACGCCGGGGATATTATGAAATCGAAATCTCAAAGTTCCATGGCGGAGGGCCTGCGGCAGCTCGCCGCAGGAAACGGAGACGCTTTCATTTCCGCGGGCAACAGCGGCGCCCTGGTGGTGGGCTCTACCTTAATCGTAAAAAGGATTCCCAAGATTAAGCGTCCGGCGTTCGCGCCGATCATGCCGAAAAACGAAGGCTTTTTCATGCTGATCGACGGCGGGGCGAACGTGGAGTCGAAGCCGGAAATGCTCCAGCAATTCGGTGTGATGGGGTCGATTTACCTTTAAAAACGCCCTCCGTTTAACGGCGGCTTATGTAAAGGGCGGCGTGGTAGAGGAGATTAACGAGTCACTGCAATCGCTGAAGGGAATGGATAGCAATGAGTAAGCAGGAAAACACAAAAGCATCGGGCTGGGACTTCCGGCGGCTGGAAGAGAATTTAGGCTACGCCTTTCAGAATCCGAAGCTGCTGAAAACCGCCCTGACCCACTCCTCCTATGCCAACGAGGCCCATAACGGCACCCGCAGCAACGAGCGGCTGGAATTTCTGGGGGACGCGGTTTTAAGTATCGTGGTGTCCGATTATATTTTCCGAAACTGCCCCCATCTGCCGGAAGGCGAGCTGACCAAAATGCGGGCTTCCCTGGTGTGCGAGAAATCCCTCCAGCGCTTTTCCAGGGTTCTGGAAATCGGGAGCTTCCTCCGGCTCAGCCGGGGCGAGCAAAATTCCGGCGGAGCGGAGCGGTCCTCTATTTTGGCCGACGCCTTTGAGGCAGTGCTGGCGGCGATTTATTTAGACGGCGGCATGGAAAAGGCCAGGGAGTTCGTCTTGCGCTTTACCGTCCCGGAAATGGAAAATCCCAAGCCCAAGGCCTTTAAGGATTATAAAACGGCTTTGCAGGAGATCGTCCAGCAGAACCCGGAGGAAAAGCTCAACTATGTGCTGGTGGGGGAAAGCGGTCCGGATCATAATAAGCATTTTGTTGTTGAGGTTCATTTGAACAGCAATGTCATCGGGAAAGGCGGAGGCAGAAGCAAAAAAGGAAGCTGAACAACAGGCTGCTCGGGAAGCATTGGAGCTGATGGGTTATTAAACACAGCAATGTGGCGTTTTTTATTCCTCATGCGGGCTGCCCTCATCAGTGCAGCTTCTGCGATCAGAAAAGCATCACCGGTGAGAGCAGGCGGGTTGAGCCTGGCGAGGTCGCCGCTGTTCTAGAGGATGCGCGGCAGGCGCTGAGGGGAAAGCAAAAGGCGTCTGAAATCGCTTTTTTCGGCGGCAGCTTTACCGCGGTGCCTCCGGCCTATCAGGAGTCACTTTTGAAAGCCGCCTACCCCTTCGTAAAGCGGGGGGATTTTTCCGGTATCCGGATTTCCACCAGGCCGGATGCTATTGACCCTCCGGTTTTAGAGCGGCTGAAACAGTATGGGGTGAAAAGTATCGAACTGGGCGCCCAGAGCATGGACGACAGGGTGCTGGTTCTCAATCAGCGGGGACATACCGCCCAAGACGTGGTCAACGCCTCCCGGATGATTCGGGAATATGGATTTTCGTTAGGGCTTCAGATGATGACGGGCCTTTATGGCAGTTCTCCGGAATCCGATTGGCAAACCGGAAAAAATTAGTCTTATGCAAGCCTGATTGCGTCAGAATTTACCCTACCGTGGTGCTGAAGGGCACCAAGCTGGGGAATACTATGAGGCCGGCCTTTACAGCCCGCCTGACGCGGAACAGTCCATTCCCTTATGCGCCGGATTGCTGCGTTTGTTCCGGCAGAATAAAATCGATGTAATCCGCCTGGGGCTTCACGACGCCTTGGAGCTGAAGCGGAACCTATTAGCTGGAGCTTATCACCCGGCGTTCCGGGAAAAATGCCAGTCCTATTTGTTTTATAAGGACATTTTAGCCCGCGTTTGCGCTATGGGACAGAAGCCGTCTGCCATTGAAATTTTGGGCAACCCAAGGGGAGCTTTCCCAGATTGTGGGACAAAAGCGGGAGAACATACAGAAGCTGAGGGAACTGGGGATCGACGCCCGGGCGGTGCCGGACCCGTCGATTCCTTCGGGAGAAATAGAAGTTAAGTGCAGGTGAGATCGTGCTATTAAAATCACTAAAGCTGCAAGGCTTTAAAACCTTTCCGGATCAGACTAAGCTTTCCTTTGGACCGGGAATCACCGCCGTGGTAGGACCTAACGGCAGCGGAAAGAGCAATATCAGCGACGCCATCCGCTGGGTTTTGGGAGAGCAGTCCTGCAAAACCCTGCGCTGCTCCAGAATGGAGGATGTTATTTTCAACGGCACTCCAGCGAGAAAATCCCAGGGTTACGCCCAGGTGACCCTTACCATCGACAATAGGGACAGAAGGCTTCCCTTTGGGGAGGATGAGGTGGCCATCACCCGCCGGTACTATCGTTCCGGAGACAGCGAGTATTTGATTAACAAAGCGGTTGTACGGCTGAAGGATATTCATGAGCTGTTTATGGACACCGGCTTGGGACGGGACGGCTATTCGATTATCGGCCAAGGCAAAATCGACAGCATCGTGGCCTCCCGTTCTGAGGACCGGAGGGAAATCTTCGAGGAGGCTGCTGGAATCTCCAGGTACCGCTACCGCAAGGGGGAAGCGGAGAAAAGGCTGAATCAGACTGAGGAAAACCTGCTCAGGCTGAGAGATATCCTGTCCGAGCTGGAAGCCCGGGTAGGCCCCTTGGAGGAGCAGGCGAAAAAGGCCAAGGACTATTTGGCCTACGCAGACGAAAAGCGGGTTTTGGAGATCGGCCTGTGGCTGAATACCCTGGAAAAATCGGGAAAAGTCCTGCGGGAGCAGGAGGATAAAATCCTGGTGGCCAGAAATCAGGATAGAGGAGGTTGAGAATCAGATTCAGGAGATTCAGGCCCGGGAGGAAACGATCTTTTTAGAGATGAACTCCCACGCTGCTAAAGTGGATGAGCGCCGGCGGGAAATTCAAAGCCTTCAGGAGCTTTCTGGGGAAAAGGAGCACGAAGCCAGCCTGCTGAACAGCGACATTTCCCATAACGAGGAATTGATCTCCAGAGTGGAGGCTCAGATTCAGGAGGCCAGTTCCTCGGCGGATTCCATCGACGCGGAAATTGAGAAGCGCCGGGCGCTGATTTTAGAAAAAAAGAGCCGGGAGGTGGAAGATCAAAATGCCTTGGCTGCCTGTGAGCAGGAGCTGTTATCCTTGCAGGAGGAAGCGGGAAAATACTTGACAGAGGGAGAGGCCCTCAGCGGGGAAATCGCTTCGCTGACGGAAAAGGCCGGAGAGGCCAAGCTGACCGGGGTCACGGCGGCCTCCTCCATCAGTGAGATTGAAGCCCGCCTTGCCAAGGTGCAGGCGGATATTGCCCAGCGGCTCAGCGGCCTGCATCAGACCAATGAAGCGCTCAAGGATTACCAGCAAATGCTGGACGATACCAATGACCGGATCGGCGGCCTTGCCAACACAGTCAAGGGCTATGAGCTCCGCTTGGATTCCAGGCGGGGAAATTAGCGGACAGCAAAAAGCTTGCCGACCAGCTTTCCTTAGATGCACAGGAAAAGCTTCGACGGGCGAATTTGCTGAGAGAGCTGGAGAGAAACCTGGAGGGCTTTCAAAAAAAAGCGTAAAAACGGTCATGAAGGAATCCCAGAGGGGAGCCTTATCCGGTGTCCATGGACCGGTGTCCCGCCTGTTCCAGGTTTCCAGCGAATACGCTGTGGCCATCGAAACTGCATTAGGCGGCGCTATGCAGAATTTGGTGGTGAGCACCGAGCAGGATGCGAAAAGGGCTATCCAGCTTTTAAAGCGCGGGACAGCGGACGGGCTACCTTTCTGCCCTTGTCCACTATTAAAGGAAACGTGCTGAAGGAGCCGGGCCTAGAGGACTGTCTGGGCTTTGTGGGCGTTGCGAGCCGGCTTTGCCGGTTTGACGCTCAGTATCAGGGCGTCATCGATTCCTTGCTGGGCAGGGTAGCGGTGGCAGAAAGCTTAGATGACGCTGTGGCCATTGCCAAACAGTTCCACTACCGGTTCCGGATCGTCACCCTGGACGGCCAGGTGGTCAACGCCGGCGGTTCCCTGACCGGAGGCTCGCTGGCCAGAAATTCGGGGCTCTTGAGCCGGGTAGGCGAAATAGAAAAGTATGAAAAGGAAGCGGCCATTCTTCAGGAAAAGCTGAAAAAGGCCCAGGAGGAGTATCATCAGCTGCAGGCGGAGGTTTCAAAACGAGGCGGCGCTGTTAGGCGCCCAGGGAGAGCTGTCCTCTGCCCAGGAGGAGCGGATCCGTCTGGAGGCGGAACAGAAGAACCGCCGGGCGGAGCGGGAAAATCTGCAAAGGGCGGTTGAGGACCTGCAAAAGGAACGGGATCAGTCTCAGATACGGCTGAAAGAATTAAGGGCGGCCTTGGAGGCATCCCGCAAGGTTCAGGAAGAAGCGGAACATGAAATTTCCGTAATCGAAGAAAAGCTTTCCCAAATCACCGGAAGCCAGGCGGAGTTCAGCGAAAAGCGGGAAGGAATCTCCCAAAGGATGCAGGAGCTTCGCGTGGGACTTTTATCTCTGGAAAAGGATAAATCCTCTTTAGAGGCTGAGATCGCTTCCATGGAAAGCCGCAGGCAGGGGGAGGCCGGAAGGATTACCCAGCTGGAGAAGGAAATTCAGGAGCTTAAACAAAAGAATGGGGAACTGCAAAAAGGAGATTGCTCAGTGCCTGACCCAGGCTCAGAAGCTGAAAGAACAAGCCGCCGGAGTGGAGAAGTCCATTGAAGCGCTGAATCAGGAGCGGCTGGAGCTGGAAAAACAGTCCGCCCGTCTGCGGGCGGAGGAACGGGAAAAAGCAGTCTCAAAGAGAGCTTACCGGCCGGGAGCTGGCCCGCTTGGAGGAACGGAAAGCCAATCTCCAAAAGGAATATGATGAAATTATCAGCCGCCTGTGGGAAGAATATGAATTGACCCGGAGACAGGCGGAGGAAACCGTCGGCCGGATAGAGGAGCCGGGCAAGGCTCAAAAGCGGCTGAATGAGCTGAAAAGTAAAATTAAAAGCTTGGGCACCGTCAATGTGGCCGCCATCGAGGAATATCAGGAGGTTTCCGAACGGTACCTCTTTATGCAGGAGCAGGTAGGAGACGTGGAGAAATCCCGGGAGGAGCTGCTTAAGCTGATCCGGGATCTGACGCAGAATATGCGTTCCTTGTTTGTTGCCCGGTTTGAGGAGATCAACAAGCATTTCGGCGCTACTTTTCAGGAGCTGTTCGGCGGAGGCGGGGCCCAGCTGAAGCTTTCCGACCCGGAGGACATTTTAAATTCCGGCATCGACATTTATGTCCAGCCTCCGGGAAAAATTGTCAGTCATTTGGAGCTTCTTTCCGGCGGCGAAAAGGCCCTGGTCGCTATCTGTCTCTACTTCTCCATTATGAAGGTCAGCCCGGCGCCGTTTTGCGTGCTGGACGAAATTGAGGCCGCACTGGATGACGTGAATGTCACCCGGTTCGCCTCGTATCTCCGCAGAATGAACGACAATACCCAGTTTATCGTCATCACCCACCGCCGGGGCACCATGGAGGAAGCCGATGTGCTTTACGGCGTTACCATGCAGGATGAGGGCGTTTCGAAGCTCCTAGAGCTGCGGGCGTCTGAGATCGAAGCCAAGCTGGGCATGAAAGCGTAACAAAAGGAGGAAGTCCTGTTGGGATTATTCAGTAAAATCAAAGAAGGCTTAAAAAAGACAAGGGACAGCGTAGTGGGGCAGATTGACTCTATGCTGAAATCCTTTACGAAAATTGACGACGACCTGTTTGAAGAGCTGGAGGAGCTTTTGGTGATGGGAGACGTGGGCATCAATACGGCTCAGCGCATTTGTGAGGAACTGAAAGCCAGAGTAAAGCGCGACGGCGTAAAAGACCCTAACCAGATCATGGGAATGCTTCGTAACGTGGTAAGGGAAATGCTGGAAGGAGATACCAGCCTCCATTTGGCAACCAAGCCTTCCATTATTCTGGTGATCGGGGTCAACGGCGTAGGAAAAACCACCACCATCGGTAAAATTTCCGCCCGTCTGACCCGGGAAGGGAAAAAGGTCGTGATCGCGGCGGCGGATACGTTCCGGGCGGCAGCTATCGACCAGCTGGCGGTCTGGGCGGACCGTTCCGGCGCCGACCTGGTAAAACAAGGCGAAGGCTCCGACCCAGCCGCGGTGGTGTTTGACGCAATCTCGGCAGCGAAATCCCGGAACGCGGATGTGATTATCTGCGATACCGCGGGGCGGCTTCACAACAAAAAGAATCTGATGGACGAGCTGAGCAAAATCGGCAGGATTATCGACCGGGAGCTGCCGGAGGCGGAAAAGGAAATTCTTCTGGTGCTGGATGCGGCCACCGGCCAAAATGCTGTGAACCAGGCTCGGGAATTTAAAAATTCCTGCGGCATTACCGGCATTGTGCTGACCAAGCTGGACGGCACCGCCCGGGGCGGCGTGGTCATCGCCATCAAGGAGGATTTGAATGTTCCGGTAAAGTTTATCGGCGTAGGGGAGCAGATCGACGATCTTCAGCCCTTCGACCCGGAGGATTTCGCCAACGCTCTGTTCGAGCCGGAGCAAGTCTGAAGCAGGAAACCGGAGAAAATAATATTGAGCGGCTTTACGCGCCGCGAACGCTGAAAAAGCAAAATGAAAAATTTTCACCCGGATGAGCGGAACGAAAACGCTGTGCGCTGCTCGGAATCAAACGGAAAAAGAGAAACGCGCAAGCAGAGACGTGGACAAAAATATTTTTTCTTTGCACGCTTCTGTCTGAAAAAGGACTGCTTGCATGAACATAAAATGAATAAAGAGGTGGCTTACCATGCAGTTTGTCATGGCGACCAATAATTTAAAAAAGGGATGAAATGGAGCGCATTTTAAAGGAGCTTGGGATCGAGGTTCTGACCGCGAAGCAGGCTGGTGCCGATTTAGGAGATGTGGAGGAAACCGGCACTACCTTTGAGGAGAACGCCTATATTAAGGCAAAGGCGGCCTTGGACTTGACCGGTAAGGCCTCGATCGCCGACGATTCCGGCCTGATGGTGGACGCCTTAAACGGAGAGCCAGGGGTGTATTCCGCCCGTTATGGCGGCCCGGGCGCCACCGACGAGGAAAAGGTGCAAAAGCTTTTGAAAAACATAGAGAATGTACCGGAGGAAAAAACGAACCGCCAGGTTTGTCTCCGCCATTTGCTGCTTATTCCCAAATGGAAAAGAGCTAATGGTGCGGGGAGAGTGCCCGGGAAAAATCGCGTACGCGCCGGCTGGAGAGGGCGGGTTCGGCTATGACCCGGTGTTTGTGGTAGAGGGCGGAAAAACCTTCGCCGAGCTGACGGCGGAGGAAAAGGACGCTGTGAGCCATCGCGGCGCCGCCCTAAGAAAATTAAAAGCGGCGCTGAGAGAAACGCTGGAAGGAGCTAAGGAATGTTAACAAGCAAGCAAAGGGCCTATCTCAGAGGATTGGGAAACCTGCTGGATACTATTTTAATGGTGGGCAAGGGCGGCATGAGCCCGGAAATTCTGAAGCAGGCAGATGACGCCATCACCGCACGAGAAATCATCAAGGGCAAGTGCCTGGAGACCTCGCCGTTATCCTCCCGGGAAGCGGCGGAGGAGATCGCCGCGCAAATCGGAGCCGAGGTGGTCCAGGTGATCGGCACAAAGTTTATTTTATACCGAAGAAATGAGAAAAACCGGTGATTGTACTGCCGAAAAAATAAGGGAGCGTTATGGAACAGCGAAT
>VOFI01003462.1_pt1 | contig 13604 bp, 28 predicted proteins | sample 5384131 | NCBI WGS metagenome assembly VOFI01 (sample SAMN12384728, study PRJNA508395) | human gut metagenome | isolation source: healthy gut H | host: Homo sapiens
CAATTAGGAGATGAAGGCAGTGCTTATTGGATTGCGAAGAAGATGTTTAATACATTCTGTAAAGAAATAGATGGCAGACTAGAAAAGACAGCTCTTTATGATGATTTGTTATGGAAGAATGTCATCTAGATATTGATTATGATATTATCACATTTATGAATCATCTAAATCGTACATCTACTGCATCCTATGCTTATATCAATGGATTAGCCGCCAATCAGGGAGATCATATGCGATAGAAATATATAAACAGACAGCATTAGAAATTCGTTCACTTATACAAACACTTTTAAAACAACATGATTCAACACCTCGTATTTCTTATATTGGAGGTGTATTTTGATAAATGCTTCTCACTATATTCTACCTGTTTTGAATGAAACAATAGATTATCTTATTTCACCTATCCATACACCGGAATATGGTGCTTACAAGCTTGCGAAGAAACTAGGGTGAAAACCTTAGTTTTTTTTAATAAAGGAGGAAACTATATGAAAAGACAAAAGATATATTATGGGGTGGAGCCACTGCCAGCACCAGTATGAAGGTGGCTATAAAGAAGGCGGTAAAGGCTTAGATACACAAGATTGTAGACCCTATCTAAAAGAACATCTGATGCGACAACATCTACAAGATTACTTACACAAGATATTATTGATGAAGCAAAGAAATGTGAAGGAATAGGACACTACCCATTTAGACAGGGTAGTGTGATGGTTACCATCATATTGATGAAGATATTGCCTTACTTAAAAATTAGGTATTGATATCTATCGTTTCTCAATCAGCTGGGCAAGACTTTATCCTCATGGAGATGAAGAAACACCTAATGAAGAGGGAATTAAGTTCTATGATCATATCTTCAAAGAAGTACATAAAGCAGGTATGAAGATCTTTCTCACAATGAATCATTATGCTGTTCCATTATACCTAGTAGAACATTATGGTGGATGGACAAATAGAAAACTGATTGAATTCTATGAAAGATTTTGCGACAGTTGTATTTGAAAACTGGGGAGAATATATTGATTACTTCCTCCCTTTTAATGAAATAAATGCTGGATACTTTAGTCCTTATAATGGTGTAGGATTAGTAAAGAAAAGGATCGACCTTATAATCAGACACTTGTATTCCAGTCATTACATCATCAATTTATTGCTAGTGCTAAGACAATTAAGATTGCGAAAAAACTTTCTCCTAAGAGTCAATCAGGCTGTATGGTGGCATGTTTCTGTTATTATCCACTTACATCTACTCAGAAGATAACTTAAAAGCAGTCAGAGATGAAGAAATCCATCAGTGGTTTGCGATAGATATACTAGCGAATGGTCATTATCCAAGCTATATGGATCGTTTCTTTTAGAGAAAATGATATTCATCTAACTGTTACAGAAGAAGATTCAGAATTACTTAAAAATATACATGTGACTTTGTCAGCTTCTCATATTATTCAAGTTCTATCGCAACATGTAAGGAAGATGGTCAACAGACTGCGGGTAATCTCGTTGTATCTACAAAGAACCCTCATCTTAAGGCAAGTGACTGGGGATGGCAGATTGATCCTGTAGGACTAAGAATCATGTTGAACAAGATGTATGATAGAACACAGAAACCTGTCTTTATATGTGAAAATGGACTTGGCGCACATGATATTATGGAAGATGGTTTGATTCATGATCCATATAGAATAGATTATCTTGAACAGCACTTTAAACAAATTGATGAAGCGATTGATGATGGCGTAGACGTTATTGGCTATATCATGTGGGGTGTGATTTGATATCGTTTCTGCAGGAAGCAATGAAATGGAGAAACGTTATGGCGTTGTTTATGTGGACGCCAATAATCTAGGTCAGGGTACTTATAAGAGATATAAGAAGGATAGTTTTAAGTGGTACCATGACTTTTGAAAATAAGCATAAACAATTCAACTAAAGAATTCTTTTTAGTATGATTAGACATATGGAGGATTTCATATGACTTATATCGGACACTATCAATCTCCTCCTAGGAATATACTTGTGCGACAGATGAAATAGGTGTATATGGCTTATGGTTTGAGAATCAAGTATTATGCATCAGGATTAAAAAAGAACCTTATGAAGAAAAAGATACAGAACTTATTCTAAAAGTAAAAAATGGCTTGACGTCTCTATTTTAAGAAAAAACAGCCATCCATTGATTTTCCTCTTCACTTCATAGGTACAGATTTCCAAAAAAAGTATGGGAAATTTTATGTGATATTCCTTATGGCCATACAATGACTTATGGAGAAATAGCAAATATATTAGCACAAAGAAGAGGTGTTAAAAGATTCTCTGCACAGGCAGTAGGAGGAGCAGTAGGACATAATAGAATAAGTATCATAGTGCCTTGTCATAGAGTATTAGGAGTAATGGAAGCTTAACAGGTTATGCAGGTGGTATTGATAGAAAGAAGCGTTATTAAAAATTAGAAGCACAATAAAGGGCACCATCAGGTGCCCCTCGTTCTTAATCAAAAAGTACGTGTGACAGATAAATACTGGATGATTTCAAAGAAGTATATAATGCATCCAAATTAGAAGAAGCATTATCAAACCTTGAAACATTTACTTCAAAATGGAAAAGAAAGTATCCTAGAGTAATTGATATTTTAGATAAAAATACGCATCTATTAACGTATTTTGATTATCCAAAGGAAGTAAGACATAGTATTTATTCAACGAATCTGATTGAAGGTTTCAACAAGCAGCTTAAGAAGAAATTTAAGTTGAAGGAACAGTTTCCAACCGAAACATCAATGGAAAAATACTTAGTATCACAATTCAATCAATACAATGAAGATAATCAAGTTGTGTATGTTAATGGTTCACATTATAGTGTTTCTGTTGATCATAAAGGTATCAATACAATTTCATCAGTAACTGATGAAAAGGTACAACCACTATGGCTATCTTTGATAAAGAAACAAATAAACTAACTATCAACGGAAATGAAATTCAAATAGAAGAATATAAAAATTCTATAACAAGTTTTTCAAGAGCTAGTAATAAAGTGCTAAAAAGAAAAACGTATACTATTCTGGCAGTGCAACATCTACAGCTGCTGCCTTGATAGCTGGTTTAGCAGCCATTAGTAACTTTCCATTTTTACTGAGGCTGTAGTAAGTGCCTTTTTATTTCTGGTAGTTTATGGGGAAAATCTATTAAAATCATCATTACCGACTATCGTTCTGGTTCTAGGTACAAATCAGGATCTCATAAAAGGGAAATACAAATATTGGACTAATGTTTTAGTGAAATGTGGAAGTGCCACTATTTTTGAATCAAAAATCATTCTGTATGTTATAAACCCAGGGATATTTATGTTGAAAAAATATCTAAGAAAAGAAATTATCCATTTGTAGTATTTTTTGCTTTACCCAGAAAATTGTTTGGATTTACTAACTTTTATTCTTTTTGCAGTATATTGCATATTAAAATATATTTTCGTATTACCACCATGGTGTGATTTATTCATTGTGATTATATTTTCTATATTTACTTTGATTTTTTAAACGATATAATGTAGATAACCAATATAGATATTCTATCAAACATTCAATGAGTTTTTCGATATTTTTGGCATTTGGTTTTTATTGGAAATATTATCCTTAGTTTGATAATAGAATATTTAAAATTTAAACGTATATAAGGCAATCAATAAAATGATTCTTTAAAGAATCATAATAAAACAAGAATAACTCCCTCTTTACGACGAATTACTCAGATGTAAAAATCTCCTTTTTCTTGCATTTTATAATAATTATGTTATAATCAATTTTGCCATTACAATAAACATGTCTGAACCATGTCAGGACCGGAAGGTAGCAAAGATTAAGGGCCTCTGTTTGTGTGTAATGGCACTTTTTTATATAAAAAAGGAGTCATAGGATGAATGATGAAGAATATATGGCTGAAGCATTAAAAGAAGCAGAAATCGCAATGAGTGAAGATGAAGTACCTATTGGATGTATTATTGTCTATGAAGGACAAATCATTGCACGTACACATAATCAAAAGGAAACCTTAAAGAAGGCTACAGGACATGCTGAAATATTAGCTATTAATCAAGCAAGTGAGTATCTTGATTTATGGCATTTAGATGGCTATTACAATGTATGTAACATTAGAACCATGTATGATGTGTACAGGGGCTATTATACAAAGTCGTATGAGTCGTTTAGTGATTGGTACGAATGTCAGTAGATGGCCAGGTTTTATAGAGTTAATAGAGAATAACCCTGTAAATCATCATCCTGATGTACAACAGGGGATTTTTTAAAGGAAACAGTGTGCTACAATAGTATCAGAGTTCTTTAAACGTAAAAGGAGGAAGTAAATTATGGATTCTTATTATAGTAATAAGATGAGTTATGGTGAGTTCTTTGGTTCAATCATGAAATGGATGACTGTCGCATTAGGAATCACTACAATCACTTCATTTCTATTCTCATTCTTACATCTTGAACTGATATTGGGTGCGTCTTATTTCATCTTTATGATTGTATGTTCGATTATAGAAATAGGATTAGTAATAATGCTAAGTAAAAAACAGTCAAAGATATGGCTATAGAGAAGGCTAAGACATATTATGTTGCTTATTCAGTAATTAATGGGATTGTGCTTTCTATGTGGTTGAATTATGTTGTACCAGGTGTAGCAGTACTTGCTTTTTGCGGTGACAGCTGTTTATTTTGGTTTACTCTATACAGTGACACAGCATACTAATAATAATTTCATTGGTATAGGAAAAAGTCTGTTTAATGGCTTTACCAGTTCTTATGATTGCGTATATCTTATTGATCTTTATTTCGGCGCCAGGTCTTTATTATCTAGTCGTATTCCTTGATCTTGCAGTCTTTACTGGACTTACTCTTTATGATTTTAAGCATATCGAATATGCTTATGAAGTTGCACCTCAGGAAGCATTACAAAGGTGTGGCATTGCTTTGTGCATTACAGCTCTATATGGATTTCATCAACATTTTTATTGATATATTGATGTTAGTAAGTGATAATAATTAAGGTGCTAAGGCACCTTTTTATAGAACATACCGTCCTCACAGCAAAAATAATGGGGTAGAAGCAAAGATGAAAAAAGCAAGATTGGTCATATTTATTTTGTGGTCCACGGGAACAGGAAAGACAACTGTCGCAAAGCTATTAGCTAAGGCCGATCTAAACCATGGTGAAGGGACAATGAAAATGGAACACATCCAAGTCTGAAATAGATGCCGCCAGCAATAATGGGGTCGATTGATAAAAGAAATATGCACCGACACATATATAAAGTCACCGATGGCGCTTTTAATGCCTTATTAAAGACATTAGAAGAACCACACCAGGAAATCGTTACATCGTATGAAAATGCAGTATGTTTAAAAAGAAACTAAGACATATGATGATGGAATCTTTAGAATTGATTACTGAACTTGCAGAATGGTGGGATGAGAGATGCATTATCTATATTGAACAATGTCTTGCCTATAATGATCAACATTTAAGCATTAACGATATTCATACTATTTATGGTATTGTATCCATGGATGATAAGACAAACTTATTGAAGGTTTTATTATCTAAAGATATGTCTGAATCTTTAAAGATATTAGATAAGATGGATAAGAAATGGTATCGATATTAAGAGATTAACATTTGATTTAATTGATATATTAAAAAAGACATAGTTATTTATAGGAATACAAAAGACGTTCTTTATTATTTGTCATGACACAAAAGGACTTAGAAAAATGATTAGTGCCTTATATTTCAAGTGATGAATGTTTTAACTTTATTGATGTTTTAATGGATGCAAGTGAAAAATACATCAGAGCGACCGATCCATATATTTATTTTGAACTTGCATTATTAAGAGACTATGTAATCAAGAATGCACCAAGTCAGAAGATAGAATATACACCTATTAAAGAAGAACCTGTAAAAACCTCAAGAGAAGTAAAGAAGGTTGAAGTTAAAGAAGAACCAATCGAAGAAATCACGGAAAGAACCTGTCTTTGAACCAATTGAAGAAGAGATAGTAGAACCAGCTATTGAAAAGAAGGTTGAACAACCAGTACCTCAATTCAATTATGAAAAGAAAAAGAAGAACCAGAAACATATGCATCAGATGATAATATCGAAGTAGATCAAAGTGATATATTAAATATTCTTGTGCAGGCCGAAGAAAATCTTAAATGAAGTTCAGGAGAAGTGGCCAGTGATTAGACGTTATATGGCTAATATGAATACAGCTAAAGAGTGCAAGTATGTTATCTCAGGGTCGTCCAGCTGCAAAGACAAGTCGAGATGGTTTAATTATTGAGTTTGAATTAATGCCTGATGTGAATGCAACTAACTATTATAAGAATTATAAACAGTTATCATCTTTAATTAAGGATGTATTAGGACATGAATATAAATTCATTGGTATGCAAAGCATGATGCATGGTTAGAGATGAGACAACATTATATTCAGCTTAAAAGAAGCAAACAGCTTCCTCAGGCGAGACCAATCACATTAAAAACATATTGATGGATATGATTTAAAAAAGAGTAGATTTGAATGACGCACAGAAGTATGCTTTAGATATGTTTGGTGAAGATATTGTAGAATTTAAGGAGGATTAAAAAAATGGATTTCAAATTCGCTTTTAGAAACCGCAAAAGGAAAATGGGTGAAACAGCCTCAAATCAACAAAAAGAATTAGAAAACAAGAGTTTTAGTTTTTCTTGTCAGAATAATTTGATTACAGGTAAAATCAATGGTAAAGTATCAGATTACTGAATTACATATCAGTCAGGATTTGATGGATGATAAAGATATGTTAGAAGACTTGATGATGATTGCGATTAATCAGGGAATTAGTCAGGTAGAAAAGGAGAAAGAAGACAATATGAAATCCCTCACTGGTGGATTAGATTTATCTTCTTTTATGTAATATGGAATATCCAAAGAGTTTTGAAGAGTTAATGACATGTTTTAAAATGTTGCCAGGTATTGGAAATAAAGGTGCTGGAAAAAAGAATGGCTTATGCGATTTATGATATGTCAGAAGAAGATGTAAAAAAGATTCTCACAGGCACTCACTTCATTTAAAGAAAATGTTCATACTTGTCCTATATGTGGAAATTTAAGTGAAGGTGATAAAGTGTGAGATATGTGCCGATCACGAAAGAGAGATCAATCTACAATATGTGTTGTAGAATCTCCCTAAGGATGTCTTTGCGATGGGAAAAGATGAAAGAGTACCATGGCTTATATCATGTGTTAGGTGGTACAATTTCTATTATGGATGGCAAGACTATGGATGATTTTGAACATCATGAGTTTATTTGATCGTATTACTCCTGATACAAAAGAATTAATTATTGCGACAAATGCGACAAGAGAAGGGGAAACAGCAACTTTCTTCCTTGCAAAGCTATTAGATAAAAAAAGGTAACACAACACGTATTGCACATGGTTTACCAATTGGAAGTTCTCTTGACTATGCAGACGAACTCACATTATTAAAATCATTTGAGCTTCTTTTTTTGAGTATATCAGAAAAAACATTGTAAATCACATATAATAATGTTTGAAGGAGCGTGTGACCTGGTTTATTTATTACTTTTTTGAAGGTGGAGAGAAGGCAGTGAGTAAAAACGACTATTGCAAAGATGTTACATAAACAGTTTATTGAAGGATATAATATCACTTTTTAGTAAGAGAACCTGGTGGGGTAGATATCGCAACAGATCAGAGATGTGATTACTGATGTCAATAATACGAAGATGGACGCAAGAACTGAAGCATTACTTTATGCGAGCAAGTAGAAGACAGCATCTAGTAGAAAAAGTACTTCCTGTATTAAAGGAAGATGGTATTGTGATATGCGATCGTTTTATTGATAGTTCTTTAGTTTATCAGGGAATTGGAAGAGGTATTGGCGTAGATAATATCTACAACATGAATCTTTTTGCGAATTCTTTCCTGATTTAACTATTTTCTTTGATGTAAAACCTGAAGTTGCTTTAAAGCGTATTACAAGGATAGAGAAGTCAATAGATTGGATTTAGAGAATCATTGATTTTCATCATAAAGTATATGATGGTTATCCAAAAAGTTTCCAGATAGAATTGGAAGGTAGATGCTTCTTTACCAGTTGAAGAAGTATATCGTCAGGTTTTTAGAGAAATACTAAAAAAGATATTTTAAAACACAACAACCTATCTTCTATCGTATCTTAGAGAAAAGCTTTTAAAATCAGAATAAAAGACTCATGCATTTCTTCTGTGGGGATCATACGGATGTTTACCAGACATTTTATTGCAAAAAGTCTTATTATGCCAAGAATACAATGGCTTTTGAAACTTGTGATGATTGAATACGAATTAAAGAACGTCTTTTATCCTGATATGATTGTATGTGATGGTAAAGAGGCTTCTATTAAGAAATCTGATATTGATCATATTCAGGAAAATTTTGTGAAATCAAGTGTAGAGAATAATGGAAAAGTATATATTCTTAAAAATATTGAAAATGCGACAACTCAGGCAATGAATAGCTTATTAAAGTTCTTAGAAGAACCTGTGGAAGCTGGTATATGCAATATTTACAACAAAGAATATTAATAAATTTTTTTACCTACTATTCAATCTAGGTGTCAGGTGATTAAATTTGCTTCCTGAATCTAAGCATTGTTAAGAGAAAAATTAAAAAAAAGAAGATGGATGAAGGATGACTATTTGGTTCTTCCTGAGTTATTTATTCGAGTTATGATGAGTGTAATGAATATATTGAAGTGATATTTTGAAAAAATTAAAAGAAGAAGTATTCTATTTTTATTGAAGATTTATATATGAAACCATCAGTTTATTAATCAATTTTCAGATTAACCTAGGTAAGTATAAGAGAATAAAAGAAAATATTCATTTTTCTTAACTTTTAGTATTGGCATTAAGAGTTTGTTTCGTGAAACATTCTATGACCTTAACTTACCCATCATTTAAAAGTTTATATGATAGAATTAATGATGCCAGGAAGAAAAATCATTCAAAAGATTCATTTAATATTAAATACAGAATACTTAACACCAATGTCAAATCTTGCATTATTACTAGACAGCATGGTATATAAATATAGGAAGGAGAAAGCATGGAATGGAAAGATTAGCGGCTTGTTAGTTTTAACAATGTTGGAAAATCTTATTTTACTTTCTACCGGACTTGAAGTCAAAAGGAGATAAAGTTGTTGTAGAAACTGTAAGAGGATTAGAAATGGGGAGAACTTGTTCCGGATTTAAAGACTTATCAGAATTTAAATTAGATAACGAATTAAAAAAGAATTAAACGTGTTCGAATAATAGAGTTCAGACATTGAAGTATATAATATCAATAAAATTAAGGCACAAAAATCATTTTGAAATCTGTAAAGAAATCATTGCGGAAACAAGGATTTGGAGATGCATTTAATCAATTGTGAATATACACTTAGATGGCATCAAAAGTGATATTTATGTATACATCTGAAACACGTGTAGACTTTAGAGAACTTCAGTTTTAAAAGAATTGGCAAGTGTTTTTTAAATGTCGTATTGAATTAAGACAGGTAGGACCACAGAATGAAGCTAAAATTGTAAGGTAGGCAGGTAGGTGGCTTGACACCATATATTCTCGCTCAGTGCCGGGGGTGAGTTTGATGGTGTATCTATCCAATATGGCTAAGAATCAGTTACTTGCGATTAATATTGACAAGATTTCAGGTGTATGTGGTCGTTTATTATGTTGTTTAAAGTATCCAAGAAGGAATGGAGGCCTATAAAGGAAGTTAAAAGAAATTCCCCTAAGATTGATTTCATTTATTCGTTATGATAAACAGTGTAGGTTGTTGGTTTAAACGTTATTTCTGATTTAGTAAAAGATTGATAGTGAAGGAAGTATTTTATTTATTCCTTTATCTGTTATCGGAAAGAAACCAGCTCCTAAAAGGAAGAGACGTATCTTAGAAGAAATAGCACCAAAAGAAAGAAGCGATAGAAGCCAAGACAAAAGAAGCCAAAACAACAGCATAAACCAAAAACAGAATGATCAGAAGCCAAGAACTATCAAAAAGGTAATAATAAAAAGGAAAGAAAGATGAACGAAGAAATTAATCATCTCCTTGGTTATAATGATATGAAAATCATCCAGAGAAGAGATATGTTTACCTTTTCTCTGGATACTGTTTTATTGGCAAACTTTGTGCAATCACAAAGGATATGAAGACAATTGTAGATTTTAGACAAATAATGCAAATTTATACCATTAATCTTAACACAACGAACTCATAAAGATTATTGGTGTTGAAATTCAAAAGGAAGCTGTAGAGATTGCAGAAAAGAAACGTAAAATTAAATCATGAAAATCAGGTGGAAATTAGCACGTCACGAAATCAAAATAGATCTAGAAGGAATTATTGCATCAGCAGCAAAGATTCTAGATCAGAATGGTCGTTTCTCAATGGTCTATCGTCCGGATCGTTTTATTGAAACAATTGAATTATTTAAGAAATATAGAGTAGAACCTAAACGTATTCGTTTTGTCTATCCTAAAGAAGGAAAAAGAATGTAATACATTTTTTAATCGAAGGTGCTTTCTTAGGCAAAACAGGATTAAAGATTGAACCTCCATTATATACACACATAATGAAGATGGCTTGGCTATTCAGATGAAGTTAAACAGTTAGTAGGTGAGATGAATGTTAAATAGACAAAAAGAGTTTTTTGAAAATGGAAAAGCGACACTTTACCTTGTACCAACACCTATTGGTAATTTAAGTGAAATGACACCAAGATGTATTGATGTTATGAAGAGTGTAAACTATATTCTTTGCAGAAGATACACGTAATACAGTGAAACTATTAAATCACTTTAATATAGAAGCTAAGCTTATTTTCTCATCATGAACATAATCTGCATGTTGCAATCCCTAAACTTTTATCATTATTAAGAAGAAGGGGAGCCAGTTGCATTGGTAAGTGATGCAGGTTATCCTGCAATTAGTGATCCAGGGTATGAAATGGTTCTTGCAACTATTGATGCAGGATATAATGTCGTTCCTTTATCAGGATGTAATGCTTGTTTAGATGTTTTTTAGTTGTCTCTGGTATTGCACCACAGCCATTCATGTTCTATGGTTTCCAAGCCATGCAAAAAAAAATAAGACTAAAGAATTAGAAAAATTAAAAAATATCCTTATACAATCGTATTCTATGAAGCCCCACATAGAATTACAACTTAATTGGAATGTATGATGAAAGTATTAGGTGATAAAGAATAGCGTTATGTGAAATCACAAGAAAACATGAAGAAATTCTAAGAGGGTAAACTATTTCTGAAGTATTAGAAGTAGTAGATGAATTAAAGGGTGAAATGGTTGTATTGTGGTTGAAGGTGGTGCTGAAGTAACTAAAGAAGAGACTTTTTGACCAGACAATTACAGAACATGTGGATGAGTTTGTAGAAAAAGGCATGTCTAAAAAAAAGATGCTATTAAAGAAGTCGCAAAAATTCATAAAATTAAATAAGAATCTTGTGTATGAAGAATATCATAAAAAGTAAAGGGTAATGTTTCACGTGAAACATTACCCTTTTGCTTGAAGACCTTATATTTCTAGTTAATAACTATAAATACAAGAAGAAAAAGTAAAGTCATTTTTAAAAATGACAATGACAGTTTAACATAAGGTAAAATTTTAATTCAAATGGATATTTAAGAAAAAGCATCTACGATATGAACTAAAAATACGAATTATATTAAAGGAACGGTTATAAATGACTGCATAAGACTATAGTTTATTTAAAAATTTATTTCTAAGTAAATTGATAAGCAAATACAATTGTAAGAGAAAAAATGATCATCTTAATATAATCTAGATTGAGTTTTTCTTGAATAGTACCAATCAAATAGTAAGAAAGAATAGAAATAGATAAAAATATGATATAAATTTTATCTTTTTCATAAGAATCCTCCCTGGATGAATTATAGTATATTTGTTTCTTATATGTGTTAAGCAAATGTAAAATAAAAAAAAAAACTGTGTTTACACACAGTTTTCAAATCAATCTTTCGTAAGTTTCTCTTTCATATTGTTTTTTAAACGAACAGTACCACAATGTTTAAATCCATTCTTTTTAATATAAATTCTCTCATTGGTTTATTATTCTTTTTCAATATCTAAACGAGAATAGAAGGAGTACCACTCTGTTTACAGATGTTGACTGCATAATCAATAATTTTTTTTTTGCATAGCCATTTCGGCTTTATGATTATTATCAATCGCAAAACGATGAATAATACCATAGTGTCTAGTATCAGTAAGCCAGTGGCCGTTGTAGATTCTTACATAGCTAGGTTCTATTCCTATAATAAAAATGCATTGTGCCATACGGTATGGGAATGTTTAGAAAGAACATAACTGTTACCTGATATAATCATCTAGTATTGTGCTAATGTCAGGATATCCTTTGCCATTGGTTAATATCATTATCTTTAAAATATTCTTTTGCTTGATTAATAAGATCCATCACACGACTTAGATCTTTAATTTCTGATGCGCGTACATGCATATCAATCACCTCATTTAAAATTGTACTAGAAATCATTTGAAATATCAAATAGTTGTATTTTGATTGCTGAAATGGTTAAAAATAGTGTCAAGGGAGGATTTTATGATTTATCGTACAGTTAATATTTTAGTCTATATTATTTCTGTCTTATTAGCTATGTATGGCTTGCAGGCTTTTGACTTCGAACGCTTCTTGAAAGGGCAGAATCAGCCAGTTTTATGTCTTCTATGTAGTCGCGAGTGTGGCGCTCGGATACTTATTTGCACAATTTATACTTAATTTTGGTACGTTAAGTTTTTATTGATTTAAAGCCAATATTTTTAATTAATTGACTTGAATAATATGAATAAAATGATAAAATAGAAATGCTTACAAGGAGGAAAAAGGTATGAGCTTATCAAAAGAAATTGGTATTGACTTTGGTACTGCAAATATCTTATTTATGCTAAAGGAGAAGGAATTGTAGTAAATGAACCTTCTGTTGTAACAATTAATGTAGAAACAAATAGACCTGTTGCTGTTGGTGAAGAAGCAAGAGAAATGCTTGGAAAGACTCCTGGAAAATTAAAAAGCAATCCGTCCATTAAAGGATGGTGTTATTGCAGATTTCAAATTACTGAAATTTTAATAACACACTTTATTAATAAATTAAACTTAAAAGGAGTTTTTGCAAGACCAACAATCTTAATTTGTTGTCCATCTAACATCACTTCTATTGAAAAAAGTGCTATCCAGGATGTTGCTTTAAAGATGTGGAGCAAAAAGAGTTTACATTGAAGAAGAACCAAAGGTTGCTGCTTATTGGAGCAGGTTAGATATTTCTAAACCATCAGGAAATATGGTTATTGATATTGGTGGGGGAACAACAGATGTCGCTGTTCTATCATTAGGTGATATTGTTCACAAGCACTTCTTTAAAAAGGTTGCTGGTGATAAGATGGATGCAGAATTAATCAAATATGTTAAAGATAAATATAAGTTATGCTAATTGGA
>VOFI01001921.1_pt1 | contig 13571 bp, 15 predicted proteins | sample 5384131 | NCBI WGS metagenome assembly VOFI01 (sample SAMN12384728, study PRJNA508395) | human gut metagenome | isolation source: healthy gut H | host: Homo sapiens
AATTTGTATTTATAAACGCAATAAACTAGAAGATTATGAAACTGATTAAAAAATACGCAGGTTTTCTGCTGATGCTGACGTTGCTTGTCGGCTTTACTTCATGTGAGGATGATGAAGATATTTATGATGACCTCATGGGGAGAACATGGGTTGGAGATTTGGGATTTGGTACTAACAGAGATCCGATAGAAAGCGGTATTCGCTTGGATAATAACGGCTTGGGAATTGATTATCAGGTCTATGATTATGACGGCGCTTCTGCCGGTGACTTGCCTTTTCGTTGGCGGGTAGATTATGGAACTTTATACCTTGATTATGGTTATGATTTTGCTCTGCGTGAGGTGAGAGGTGTTCGTGTGAGCGGACGTTATATGCGAGGTGATCTATATCTTGATGGCGAGTTTTTCGGATATATTGAGTTGAGAATGCAATAAGAAAATAATATAATAGATATAGAAAGGAGCCATACTTGTGTATAAATGGTATAGCTCCTTTCTTTTAACTTGTATTTATTCTATTTTTTCAGAAACAACTTCTTGAATTCTCCCGGATAAGGTGTTTCAAACTCCATTAGATCTCCCGTTACAGGATGATAGAAACACAGTTTGAAAGCATGAAGGGCCAATCGACCGATCGGGTTAGAGTAATTTTCTCCTCCATATCTTCCGTCTCCGGCAATCGGATGTCCTAAATCCTGCATGTGTACACGAATCTGGTTTTTACGTCCGGTCTCTAAATCAAGTTCCACTAAAGAATATCCGTTGGCACGTTTGATTGTTCTATAATGAGTGATAGACTTTGATCCACCGTCATCATATTCACTGGAACTTACGTATAAAGTCTTGTCCGTCAGCCAGGAAACGACTGTATCATAATCTTTTTCCATACTTCCTTCCACTACAGCTACATATCGACGGTCGGTCACTATATCATGCCAGTTGTCGCGCAGAGTACGTTGTGTTTTTTCGTCTTTGGCAAACATCATCAATCCGGAAGTGTCTCTGTCCAGACGATGTACAATGTACACTCGGTGTTGACGTCCGGAACGTTGCACATATTCATTAAGTATTGTATAGGCTGTGCGCTCTTTCTGACGTTCCGTATTGACGGATAAAAGTCCTTGCATCTTTTCGACAACAATGATATATGCGTCTTCATACACAATTTTCAGCAATCTGTTATTAAATTCTTTCTTTCCCTTTTCTTTGCTGATTTGCACTTTCATGCCCGCTTCAAGGGGAAAGTTGAATTGCGTGGTTATTACATTATCTACCAATACCACTCGTTTGCTGAGCAATGACTTTAGTTTTGTACGGCTTGCGTCCGGCATTTTGGCAGCCAGGAACTCCATTAGTTCCATGGGTTCTTTCACTGCATAATTGGTATATTGAGCACGTGCTTTTTCAGCAGGAGTTCTTCTAGGTCTTTTTTCCATTTCTTTTTTCTTTTAAGGACGATTCAATTAAAGATTATCGGAGTTCCAGCAATACCACATTTTCCACGTGGTGAGTATGAGGGAACATATCTACCGGCTGCACGGCCTTCACCTTATATTTTTCGTCCAGTAATTGCAGGTCACGTGCCTGAGTGGCGGGATTACAGCTTACGTAAACAATTCGTTTGGGTTCGGCAAACAAGATTACATCCACCACATCCTGATGCATACCTGCACGAGGAGGGTCGGTGATGATCACATCCGGACGTCCATGCTGATTGATAAATTCCTGAGTCAGCATATCCTTCATATCACCGGCATAAAACAATGCATTCTTGATATCATTGATTTCTGCGTTCACCTTTGCGTCTTCAATAGCTTCCGGCACATACTCGATACCAATCACCTGACGAGCCTGGCGTGATACGAAGTTGGCGATAGTTCCGGTTCCGGTGTAAAGGTCATATACCAGTTCCTTTCCGGTCAGTCCGGCAAATTCACGGGCTACTTTATATAAATTATAAGCCTGTTCCGAGTTGGTCTGATAGAATGATTTCGGTCCTACTTTGAAACGCAGTCCCTCCATTTCTTCAAAGATGTGATCTTTCCCTTTAAATACATGCACATCCAAATCATTGATTGTGTCGTTGCACTTATTATTAATAATGTATAGGAGAGAAGTTATTTCCGGGAAAGAGTCCGCTACGAATTGGAGTAACTGCTTGAACAGTTCCATTTCGTGATCTTCCGTAATCTTGCAAATGACGATTACCATCAGTTCGCCAGTTGAAGAGGTGCGTACAATCATATTCCGTAACATACCTTCTTGCGTACGCAGGTTGATAAATGAGTAGTCATGCTCATAAGCATAATCGCGTATCGCATTACGAATCCGGTTAGAGATATCATCCTGCAACCAGCACTTTTCGATGGCGAGCACCTTGTCGAATGCTCCCGGAATGTGGAAACCCACCGCGTTCATCTGGTCATACTTCACATCCTGACGGACTTCTTCGTTCGTCAACCAACGTTTGTTGGAAAATGTAAATTCCAGTTTGTTCCGGTAAAACTCTGTTTTTGCGGAACCTAGAATCGGCGAAATCTCCGGAAGTTCAATCTTTCCGATACGTCGCAGGTTGTCTTCCACCTGCTTCTGTTTGTATTTGATCTGTTCTGCGTAGGGCAATACCTGCCATTTACACCCGCCGCATACGCCATAGTGCTGGCAGAAAGGAACAGCACGATTGGGCGATAGTTCGTGGAACTTTACCGCTTCGGCTTCGGCATATTTATTTTTTTTACGCTTGATTTGCAGGTCTACGACATCACCCGGCACTACGTAAGGAACAAAAATCACCAGGTCGTTTACTTTTGCGATGGCTTTTCCTTCGGCAGCCACATCCATGATTGTTACCTTCTCCAATAAGGGAAGCTCTTTTTTCTTTCTTGCCACTTTTACACCAGTCTAATAATTACTTTGCAAAAGTAGGTATTTTTTTTGGAAAAAATTCGGGTATGCAGAAATATTCCGGATTGTAATGTCGAAATTGCATTTTGATAGAAAGTTTTTTCGCAAAAAGTTTTCTGGTTTGCGAAATATCCTTAGATTTGCGAACAGAAAAAAGTCATAATGTAACTTTAAACACAATATTATGGATAAAAAAAGAGTTTATACCTTTGGTAATGGTCAGGCAGAAGGAAAGGCTGACATGAAGAATTTGTTAGGCGGTAAAGGTGCTAATCTTGCCGAAATGAATTTAATCGGAATTCCTGTCCCCTCCCGGATTCACAATAACTACAGATGTTTGTACGGAATACAATACGTTAGGACGTGATAAAGTGGTTGAGTTGCTGAAAGATGAAGTGGTAAAAGCCATTGCTAATGTAGAGGCGTTGATGAAATCTAAATTCGGTGACGTTGAAAATCCTTTGTTGGTGTCTGTACGTTCCGGTGCGCGCGCATCTATGCCGGGTATGATGGATACGATTCTGAACTTGGGATTGAATGATGAAGTGGTGGAAGGTATTATCCGTAAAACAGGTAATGCACGTTTTGCATGGGACTCTTATCGTCGTTTTGTGCAGATGTACGGTGACGTTGTGTTGGGCATGAAGCCTACCAATAAAGATGATATCGACCCGTTCGAGAAAATTATTGAAGAAGTGAAACACGCGAAAGGCGTAAAACTAGACAATGAACTTGAAGTGGAAGACTTGAAAGAACTTGTAAAGAAGTTCAAGGCTGCCGTGAAAGAACAGACAGGAAAAGATTTCCCGACTTGTGCATACGAACAACTTTGGGGAGCTATCTGTGCCGTATTTGATTCATGGATGAATGAACGCGCTATTCTTTATCGTAAGATGGAAGGTATACCTGATGAATGGGGTACAGCTGTCAATGTACAGGCTATGGTGTTCGGTAATATGGGTGAAACTTCGGCTACTGGTGTTTGTTTCTCACGTGATGCCGGTACAGGCGAAGACCTTTTCAATGGTGAATATCTGATTAACGCACAAGGTGAAGATGTAGTGGCCGGTATCCGTACTCCGCAACAGATCACTAAGATCGGTTCTCAACGTTGGGCTCAGTTAGCCGGTGTAAGCGAAGAAGAACGTGCAGCGAAATATCCTTCCATGGAAGAGGCTATGCCGGAAATCTATAAAGAATTGGATGCGCTTCAGACTAAACTGGAAAATCACTATAAAGATATGCAGGACATGGAGTTCACCGTACAGGAAGGTAAACTCTGGTTCCTTCAGACACGTAACGGTAAGCGTACCGGTGCTGCTATGGTGAAGATTGCTATGGACTTGCTCCATCAGGGCATGATTGACGAAAAGACTGCTTTGATGCGTGTTGAACCGAATAAACTTGACGAACTTCTTCATCCGGTATTTGATAAGGACGCTTTGAAAGCTGCAAAAGTCCTGACCCGTGGTCTTCCGGCTTCTCCGGGTGCTGCAACCGGTCAGATCGTATTCTTTGCTGATGATGCCGCCGAATGGCATGCTGCCGGTAAACGAGTGGTGATGGTACGTATCGAGACTTCTCCGGAAGACTTGGCCGGTATGGCAGTTGCCGAAGGTATTCTGACGGCCCGTGGAGGTATGACCTCACATGCGGCAGTGGTTGCTCGTGGTATGGGTAAATGCTGTGTGTCTGGTGCAGGTGCATTGAATATTGATTATAAGGCTCGTACCGTAGAAATTGACGGTGTTGTTCTGAAAGAAGGTGATTATATCTCTTTGAACGGAAGTACAGGTGTAGTATATAATGGTAAGGTAGAAACGAAAGCTGCCGAACTTTCCGGCGACTTTGCCGAATTGATGACGCTGGCTGATAAATATACCCGTCTGCAGGTACGTACCAATGCGGATACTCCTCATGATGCCGCAGTTGCACGTAATTTTGGCGCTGTGGGTATCGGTCTTTGCCGTACGGAACACATGTTCTTCGAAGGCGAAAAGATTAAAGCCATGCGTGAAATGATTCTGGCGGAAAATGCAGAAGGACGTCGTAAAGCATTGGCTAAGATTCTTCCGTATCAACAAGCCGACTTTAAGGGTATCTTTAAGGCAATGGCAGGTTGTCCGGTGACTGTGCGTCTGCTTGATCCTCCTTTGCATGAGTTTGTTCCTCATGATTTGAAGGGACAGCAGGAAATGGCAGATACGATGGGTGTAAGCCTGCAATATATCCAGCAACGTGTAGAATCACTGTGTGAACATAACCCGATGTTGGGTCACCGTGGTTGCCGTCTGGGAAATACTTATCCTGAAATTACTCAAATGCAGACACGTGCCATTTTGGGTGCTGCATTGGAATTGAAGAAAGAAGGTGTAGAAACACATCCTGAAATCATGGTTCCGTTGACTGGTATCTTATATGAATTTAAGGAACAGGAAAATGTGATTCGCACGGAAGCAGCGAAGTTGTTTGAGGAAGTAGGAGACAGCATTGACTTCAAAGTAGGTACAATGATCGAAATCCCGCGTGCTGCGTTGACTGCCGACCGTATTGCTTCTTCTGCCGAGTTCTTCTCATTCGGTACAAATGACTTGACGCAGATGACCTTCGGTTATTCTCGTGACGATATCGCTTCTTTCCTTCCTGTTTATCTGGAAAAGAAGATTTTGAAAGTAGACCCGTTCCAGGTGCTCGACCAGAATGGTGTGGGACAGTTGGTACGTATGGCAACAGAAAAAGGCCGTGCTATTCGTCCGGATTTGAAATGTGGTATTTGTGGTGAGCACGGTGGCGAACCTTCTTCAGTGAAATTCTGTCACAGAGTAGGATTGAACTACGTTAGCTGCTCTCCGTTCCGAGTGCCTATTGCAAGATTGGCGGCGGCGCAGGCGGCTATAGAGGAATAACGGTAGTTCCGACTTAGTTATTGAATTAGGCTGTAATGACTTGTAAATAAGGCATTACAGCCTAATCTGTTTTCAGACGGTTCGTTCATTTGACCGCATAAGAATAGCCAAATGAACGGTATTTGCATACACCTGGACATACACTTGTGAATATAGGCGCATACACCAAAGCATACACCATTAAATTATAGATATATGGCTACATTTAAAGCAGTTGTAAGAAAGAAAAGAGCCGATGGCTTTTATCCGGTGTACATTCGCATCGTTCACCGGTCCAGAATGGGTTATATCAAAACTGGTAAGCTCATTACAGATAAGCAAATTCTAAAGTCTGGAGAAATTAAAGATGCGGTAGTAAATGAATATTGTTCAGGGAAATCCTGAAATACACCGATATGGCGAACCGCAAGGATATATCCGAATACTCTGTTTCAGAACTGATAGAGTATCTTACTCACGTAGAGGATAATGTTTGCTTTAGCGAATATGCAACTCTGCATATCAATCGTATGATTCGTGGGGGGCACGAACGTAATGCGAAGAATTATCGTCTTGCTGTTAGTCATTTGGAGCGTTATCTTGGAACAACCCATGTGATGTTTAATCACTTGACATCAACCGTACTAAAGAAATGGATTGCATCCCTTTCTTTAACCAATAGAGCCAAAGAAATGTATCCGATTTGTATTCGACAGATTTTTAAAAGCGCGATAGCGGAATATAATGATGAAGAACGTGATATAATACGTATCAAGTTTAATCCGTGGCACAAAGTTCAAATCCCCAAGTCAGATACAACACTAAAGCGTGCCATTAGCGCAGAGGCTTGTCGTGAGTTTTTCAATCGTCCGTTGCCTGTAAGCAAAATGATTTCCTCCCTGCCGGAATTGGGAAGAGATGTTGCCCTTCTTTCTCTTTGCATGGGTGGCATCAATTCTGTTGATTTGTACGAACTCAAAAAGAAAGACTACCAAAATGGAGTCATTGGCTATAAGAGAGCAAAGATTAGAAACAGTCGCCGTGATGAAGGTTATATGGAAATGAGAGTTGAACCGTTTATCCAATCCACGTTTGACAAATATCTCTCTACTGATGAAAATGAAGAATATCTATTTAACTTCCACAAGCGTTACAGCAATTCCGACAGTTTCAATGCGAATGTAAACATCGGAATACGAAAGATTTGTCTGGATATGGGTATGAGTAAAGAAGATTGTTATTGTTTCTATACTTTCCGGCATACATGGGCAACCATTGCTCAAAATGACTGCGGAGCCAATATTTACGAAGTGGCATTTGGAATGAACCATAGTCATGGATTTAATATCACAAGGAGGCTATATGAAGCTGGACTTTACTCCAGCATGGGAACTCAATGCCAAAATTATTGATTTCATCTTTTTCAGTGATGAACAAAGTAAGCAAGGAAAGGCTCTTGACCTTGAAGAGCCTAAAGATGCCCTGTTCCGTATCTCTCCTAAGAGAATGATATATGGACGTGCCTATTTCAAAGGGAAGGTTGTAGGAGAACTTACCGACATTGGCTTTAATAATGTGGATGAAGTCATCGCAAGGCTTGTAAAACAACTACCCAAGGACATCCCTACCGGTTGTAATGTCCAGTTCCGTCTGACCAACTGCGACACACAAAAAGAAGCAGTTTATGAGCGATGCAAAGGCAAAGGTTTTTAGTTGCCATTTAAAAAGTGCATTTAATAACGTAAAGGGAAAACAATTCATTTTCCGTTCACAAAACTGTACCGGTCATCATTTGACAGGTACAGTTTGTTTTTTTCCCTATCTGTCCGGCGGATGATTGAAAGGTTTCTTAGCTGCCACAAACGCAAAAAGCAAGCAGCAGCCCTTTGCCTAAAAGGACAAACAGCGTCCGGACAAGCCATAGGACAAACTTGAATAAGTTCCTGACAATCCATATCGCCAGCTTGACAAGCAACATGGCTATCACCATAATCGGGAACAGGTATATCAATAACAATATCTCAAACATACGATGTAACTTTTACTTAAACATGATAGATAGAGCTATGAATCTCTACCTTAAAGATACTCAAAAATAGCGACTTTATGAAATTATATATCACTTATATTCAGTTAATTATACCAAATATTCGAGTGCCTTAGAACCTTGAAAGCTCGGTTGAACAAACTCAAAATGCTCTCTACCCAAATCTCATATATCTAATAAATCTAACGATAAACGGACTGCTCTTTCCAATACTTCGGCTACTATCATTTCCACTTTATCAGATACTTCTTTTCCCTGCTATTGGCATCATTGGAATCTTGAACATTCAAGTATTCGGTCATTCACAACATGAGTTTGCGATAACATTCCACCTTCATATCTCGGAATATGTATATCTTGAAACAGCGTTCCTTGCTAACTGCGAAATGCAGCTATTTATCACTTCCTGTATTTACAAACCGAACAACCTCTAATCTCTCAGTCTATGAATGTTCGCATCAATTATCTCCCGAAATCGGAAGCCTTCGGTTTCTCGATATAGAGAAACCCAATAACCAGTTATCTCAGATTGCAGTGTCCAAGGACTTTCAGTTGGCAACTAACTTCTTGCGAACAATTCTGTTGTACATTTCTCCGCAAGGCGTTCTTGGGTGATAACTTTGGTGCAATAAAGAACCCGGGAGGATATTGACCTGCGTTGCAGGATTTGTCAAGCAAGTTGTACCTTTGTCATTACAAAACTCCGTTTTATCCTGCCAAAGGTAACTTGCCGACTGCTGCGCATCGGGGCGATTGCATCGCTGTTTCGCCCTGCGAAATATGTTCCAGGAAACCCATCAACCGATGTATCATAGTATGACGAAACAGAGAACCAAAGTATTTCAGTTGCGGCTTACCCCGGAGGAAGCCGCGCTGCTTAAAGAGAAATCGGCTTCGTACAGCTCCGTAAGCCATTATATCCGTTCGGCTGTGGCGGAGTATTCCAACATGGATGTCAAGAAGAAGCTCGAACTTATCAATGACCTCGGTCTGTTTTACCGGAAGTTTCAGAACGAACTGTCCTGGGCGGGCGGAAACCTGAACCAGTCGGTCAAGCGAGCCAACGAGCTTGCGGTAGCCGGACTGCTGGCTCCTGAGTATATCCAAGAGGTCTTGATGCCGACCATTCTTGAAACCCGAAAGACATTGAACGGGATAAAGAAGGAACTGGATGCCGTAACGAAAAGCCGTCAAGCTCTGATTACCCTTAAATCCGAATACTTTGGTTGCAAGGTATTCAAGAACCCCGATAAACAGAACTCAAGATGATAGTTACCATATTACCCGGAAGCTCGGACTTCCATGCAGTCGGTTACAATGAGCGGAAAGTCTCGAAAGGCGTAGCCCGGTTACTCGAAATGCAGAATTTCGGGGCACTCGGAACATTCGGCAAGCCTACCCCTGATGAACTGGTCAAGTACCTTCAGGAATATACATCCCGAAACAGCAGAATCCGGAAAGCCCAGTATCATGTAGCCTTCTCCTGCAAGGGACACGAGCGTTCGGAATCCGAGATGCTGGAGTTCGCACACCGGTATCTTCAGGAAATGGGATATGGCGAACCCGAGCAACCGCTGCTGGTCTATTCCCACTACGACACGGACAACACCCACCTGCATATCGTTACCTCACGCATCTCCCCCGACGGAAAGAAGATAGCCCACGACCATGAGCGCAGGCGGTCGCAGGAAGTCATTGACCGGCTTCTCGGCAACGACCGGAAACAGAAGACCGATGATGACATAGCTGCCGCCAAGAAGTACACCATCTCCTCCTTCGCCCAGTTCAAGGCGGTCATGGTTTCCATGGGCTATGAAGTCTATCAGAAGGACGGAACGGTGTTTGTCAAACAAGGCGGCACGGTACAGCGGAAACTTCCCTGTCCGACATCGAGGTACTGTATAAAAGCGGCTACCGGGAAAGGGCACGTTGCCGCCAGCTGCGGAGCATCCTCAAAAAGTACCGGGACATAAGCACGAACAAGGAAGAGCTACAGAAGGAACTGAAAGCCAAGTTCGGCATCGACCTTGTCTTCTTCGGCAAGAAGGATGCGGCTTACGGATACATGCTGATTGACCATGCCAGCCAGACCGTCATCCACGGTGCAAGAGTACTGTCTGTGGACGAGCTGCTGGACTTTGCCACTCCCGAAGAACGCTTCAACCGCATTGAGGATTTCATAGACCGCCTGCTTACCCTCAATCCCAAGACGACCCAAAGCGAGATTTACGGCAAGATACGGAAACAGCACGCCTATATAAAGAAAGGTGTCATCTACTTCAACGGTCAATCCCGTCTCTTGAAGCCGTTCATGGCGGAAGCGATAGACCGCAACAACCGCATCGCATGGGTGGAGAAGTTCAAGCCTTCCACCGAAGCGGAACGGGATTTACTGTGCGGTATTTTCAAGGTGAACCGTCCAGACCTTGTTTCCCTTTCGTCGGAACGGACAACTGCCTATGCGGATGCCGTCAACCGCCTCCGTGCTGTTTTTGAGGATGAAACTGTTACTTCGGTCAAGGGTGGTCTTTATGCGGAAGGTTTCACCATCCGTCAGGACGAGAACGCTACCTATGCGGTCAATTTCAAGCAACACATCATCGTCAACCTGACCGAAGAAGGCCTTGACCTTGAACGGCTGAAACGGAAAGCTCCGAGACAGCAACGGCAGCATCCGTCAGCCACTCCTACGCATAAACCTCTGTCCCGTTATGTCAAGCTGCGCGACAGCGGAAGCGGCAGCCACAGCGAAAAACGCGAATGGGAAGTCGGACAGAAAGACGGCTACGGTGAAGTGGATGACGGACGTTCCCTGAAAAGATAATGCCATACAAACGAAAGGTTACGGTAAAAGTTTTTATGGACTTTCTGCCGTAACCTTTTCAGTTTCCGCCAACCCAGAATCTCTGATATGGAGTGTTCCATACATTCAGGTCAGACCGACCAAAAGCATATAAGTGTTGCGCATTTCGTTTTTCGGGTTCACCGGATGATAATTTTGGCGCAAAATCAATAATCGCACTGCAATGATACAGACACCGGTCATAGTGACATTCGCCAACCAGAAAGGAGGCGTCGGCAAGACGACGCTCTGCGTAACCTTCGCCAATTATCTGGTGACGAAGGGAGTGCGTGTCGTGGTGGTTGACTGCGACTTCCAGCACTCCATCATCAAGTGCCGCAAGGCGGACAGCAAGAAGTACGGCGAGCAGCAGATGCCCTACGATGTATTGGCATATGAAGCCAACGACAAGAATGCCATGACTTCACTGATGGAAAAGCTCCACAACGATCCGAGCATAGACGTGGTGCTCATGGACTCTCCTGGCAGTCTGAAAGCGGACGGTCTGGTTCCCATGTTCGTCAACTCGGACATCATCGTCGTCCCTTTCCATTACGATTTGGTAACCGTTCCCTCTACCGCCAGCTTCCTGATGTTCATAGACCGTCTGAGAAGAGCTGTCGGTGAACGGATGAAGGCACGGCTCTTCATGGTTCCCAACCTGCATGACGGCAGGGTCGGCAAACGCTCCGAACTGGTCATTTGGGAAAATGCGAGGGAAACCTTCTCCAACTACGGCTATGTAACCGCCAAGGTTCCCAAGCGTGCCGACATGGAGCGTTTCAGCACCATGGCCGCCCTTTGACATGCAGGGCAGCATTGTCGCCCCTGTCTTTGAAAGAATCTATGTCAGCATCTTCGATACGGAGAAACCGATTCGGGAAACTGTCCTTTCAGGCATACAGCTGACTGAGAAGAAGGGCAAGAAAAATGAAGAGCAACAAGTAACCTCTACAGAAAGTGAACAATAACATAATCAGCAACATCAATACCCATAACGCAATGACAAAAGATATTCCGGAAATAGACGACTTGATAAAGGGAATCAATGACCCTGACATCAGCCTGACGGATGAACCTCAGGACCAATCCGAAGTGCAGGAGACATCGGAAACGAAAAACTTCATCCAAGAAGAGCTACCTGAAAAAGTAGAAGCTATTGTTCCCTTCATGGACAATATAGACAAGTGCTGGAACAGTTTCCTCTCCCATCTTGAATCCTCCGATACGAGAGACGGCAGGAACGACCGTCTGGTATGCAAGCTAGACCGCGACCTTGCCGACTCATTGGACGACTGCAACATTCACAACCGTTGCCGTTCCGATCTGGTCAATGCGATTGTCCGTGCCTTCTTTGACGTGTACCTGCCGCAGCTTGCCCGCTTCCGCCGTGAGAAGAAGTCGTTGCTTGCCAATTTCAGGGAGGAATGACCATGGGAAAGAGCAGATGGAATGACAGTCTGATAGCTGTGCTTGCCGAAACCTACCCGGTAGAGACCACGGCTTATACAGCCGCTTTGCTGGGCATGAGCGAGACGGCGGTAAAGAACAAGGCAAAGAAGTTGGGCATCGTCAAGGTCGCCAAGTCCCGATGGATGGAACGTGCCGAACATATCCGCAGCCATTTTCAAGACAAGTCTTTCTCCGAAATGGCAAAGGAGTTGGGCATTTCCAAGATGAGCGTCAGCCGCATTGCGGCAAAGCTCGGACTGAAACGTACCAAGGAAGAGATTTACCGTGTCTCTTCCCGTGTCCGTGGCGAGATGATACGCCGGGAAAGACGCCGTGTCATCTTCGGACTCTCTCCGGCAACACGCATCAAGGTCGTGTCAAACCGGGCAAGAGTCCGCCTCCGTTCCCGGCTGAAAGGCATCGGCTATGTCGTGGGGCAAGAGCGCAACATCCTGTACTATACAGGAAACGTCGAGCGCAAGGAACGGCTGGAATGCCGGGGTGTCAAGCTGGGACTTCACTTCCTGCCTTTCCCGGGAAATGAATTATCCGTTTTATCCACTATCATATAACATACAACCATGCAATACGGACAAATAGTATTTATTCTGTTTATCGCCTTCCTTCTCTATTATGCGGTACTGATTGTGATGGACATACAGAAAGCCAAGGCAGCACAGTTGGCGGAGCAAGACAATCATGCCGAGGAAGAGATAGACATATCGGATGAAGCGCAGACCTTCAAGCCAATCAAGATAAGCCGGGATGAACCCGGGAAGACGCAGGAGCCGTCTGAGAATAATGAGGAAGATGAAGCCGGACAGAAACCGCAGTCCCCTTCGGAACAGCCCTTTCACCGTCCGGGCTATCGGGAAGCCATCATGACTGACGGCATCCTTGTAGAGGATATTATCGGCGCGATAGACAGGCTGGCGGAGACCGGCACCTGCGACCTTGGAACACTCATATTCACCTGTGAAAACGCAAGATAAGAGCATATCTTATACATACCGTTCCTTTAGCGACCTCTGTTCCTTTGGTGATAGAACCCATTAACATGATTAAAAAAATGCAACAGTTAAAAAAGAGATTACAACGTGCGGCGGAGCGTTTCATGGCTTCCACATTCGCACAGAGAAGTATGTTCGCCGTGACAGCCCTTGTCCTTTCAGTTGGCGACGTCATGGCAGCCAGCAAAGGGCGCAGCCGGTTTTACCAAGGCCACGCAGGAAGTCAGTTCCTATCAAGAACCCGTTTCCAACCCTGATGAAAGCCATCGCCGCAGTCATCGTTCTGGTAGGGTGCCTTCAATGTTTATTTCAAGATGCAAAACGGTGACCAGGACGTAAAAAAGACCATTATGATGACTATCGGAGGCTGTATCGCGTTCATTGCCCTGTCGGAAGCCTTGCCGCTGTTCTTCAAGTAGTTACAATAAATAT
>VOFI01001797.1_pt1 | contig 13542 bp, 25 predicted proteins | sample 5384131 | NCBI WGS metagenome assembly VOFI01 (sample SAMN12384728, study PRJNA508395) | human gut metagenome | isolation source: healthy gut H | host: Homo sapiens
TCTTCTCCCTCTTCCAGTTCATAGCTTGCCGGCAGATCTTTTACCATAGACAGATCAAATCTAAATTCTCCGTCTCAGTTCCTGTATGTGTCCACTGTCCGGTACGAACACGGCCGTCAATAAATACCGTATAATTTACTGTTGTCGTGCGTTCTTCTACTTCCGGCTCTAATACTTTCACATAAACATCAAAACTGCTGTTGTTTCCAGCTGCATCGTATGCATAGAAGCGAACTTTATATTCACCAGGTGTCTTGATGTAAATGGCTGATATCCATCCAGACCGTGTTCCAATCCCCATTTGTCAACCTTAAATGTTGCTGTCCCAGAATTGTCACTTACCCACTCTGGTTTTGTGAACATCTCTGTCCATCCTTCATCCGGTAGCTGAATTTCTTCACTTGTTTCCAGACGGACTTCTTTGGACTGTGCCTGTGTCTTGTTGTCTACGATCCAGTTAAATGTAGGTGCAGTTGTGTCATAGTAGAATGTCACGGATTTCGCATTGCCTGCATTGTTCGTTACAACTGCTGTGTTTTCGCCTTCTTTTTTTACACCGAGTTTTTCGATATCTGTGAGATATTTGTATTTTGCTGTTGATGACTGTGATTGTATTATTGACTTTTGAGTTCCTTTGACTCCCTCTGTATCATGTACAGCAATTCCCGTGATCTTGCGGAAGCGGTCACCATTTCCTTCACCCTTAACACTTACATTCGGCGCCTGTTTGTCGATAGCCGTATTCGTGATTACCAGCTGACCATTTTCGTCAAACGGATATACATCCTCATCTTTCATCTTCTCAACACTATAAGTAGTTTCATATCCGTCAATCGTCTCTGATTGCTTCAATACTATAAATTGGATAATATGGATATTCTTCTTTTCCGGACTCATATTCGACCATATCTTTCCATGTATGGGTATATCCATTTTCTTCATTCAAGACAACTTCTTCGATTTCAGTTACCCAGTCATTGATAAATCCGCGTTTCACAAAAAACTTACTTTAATTTCCGGACGATTTGCTTCATCACCGCCTGCCCATTCTACTTTGACAGTCTTGTCTTGTTTTCTGACATTTAATGCGTAGGTTGCTTTTATACGCGCGTTCTCCTGCCTCTTCTAATGTAATCTTATAATTTTTAGCAGGAATTCCCGGGCTGACTCTCCACTGGGCCTTTTCACCGATCTTGTTATAGCGCGGAACATTTTCAAACGTATATACATAGTCCTGAGGTGCAGGTCCCGGGGAAAATGTGACATTATTTCCTGTGTATCTGCAGCATGAGCAGAACTGCTCTCATCGATCAGTCTCGGTGTCAGAAGTGCTGGTCTCACACCAGCCAGATTGTCCCGATCTTCCCAGTGATATACGAGTGTCCACGTATCTGTTGCTTTCAGATCATCGAACACTGCAAATACTGTCATATCTCCTTCCACCACTGTCTGGTCCGTGACTTCCTGACCACTTCCATCTTTTGCAGTATTCCATCCTGTAAAGACAAATCCATTTTCTCCGGATTTTCCGGGAGTTTGTCACCGATCATTTCTCCAACTGGAATTTTTTCTGTTGTCAGTGTTCCATTAACATCAAAGGTAACCGTAGCATCTGTACTGATACCTTTTAATGGCAGATTGCACCATGTTCCTTTTTCCTCATCTCCAAATTCAGACTTCAGATAAGTATCCTCACTGCCCTCTGGAACTTCCAGCGTAGAAGTCTGTGCTGCATCCTTAAATGGCGAATTCTCGTTATGCTCTCATTCTCTACCGTTGAGGTGTCGCACCTTCCATCACTACATGGAACTCCACTTTTCTCTCCAGGCTGTCCATAAGATTCTGCAACCCAAATGCGGCGCCGCTGATAGATTTCAAACTTGCCGGCAGTGTAATATTTAAGTATCCTGAAGCAAGAAATGCCCCCGGTCCGATTTTTTTTTCCACTTTCGGCATATTGACTGTTACCAGATTTCTACATTTGCTAAACCCCCCACTGAGAAATCTTCGTTACATTTGGTATATTAACCTCTGTCAGTTTCTCTGTTCGGAAAAAGCAGACGCTTTGATTATCTGTGCATCTTCGATTTTTACAGATGTCAGATTTTTTGTCTTCAAAATGCATAACTTCCAATATCTGTAAATCCGCCTAATTCAACTGTAGTCAGACTGGCTTTTTCTGAGAACGTCCATCCTGAAATACGGTTGACTGCGCCCCCTTCTTATCTTCATATGTCAGACCATTTTTCAGATTACATTTTAAATTCCTGGATCTGATTTACATTTTTCTGGATGTACTCCAGATCCCCCGCTGTCACCTTACCTGATACAAACTCCAGAAGTCACCTGAATATACATCTTTATCATTCTTCTCCACACTGTAAGTTACTTCATATCCATCAACAGCTCTGATTTTCCTCAATACTATAAATCGGATAGTATGGATATTTGTCTTTTTCCGGACTCATACTCTACCATGTTCTCCCATGTGTGAGTATAGTTATTTTGCATATTTAAAGTGATCTCTTCTCCTCATCATAAGCACTTGTATTGGACCATTTCTGGCGTTTCATCTGTACCTTGATTTCAGGTCTGTTTTTCTGCATCTCCTCCCACCCAGTTGACACTGACTGTTTTATCTTGTTTTCTTGTCCACCAGAGTATAAGTAGCTTTGAATTCATAATCTCCTGTTTTTTCTGTCTTGATCATAATTTGTACTGTAACTGCCCGGATTTAACTTCCATTTTGCTGGCTCACCGCGCTTATTGTACCTCGGAACCTTTGTAAATTCATACTGATAATCCTGGCCTACCGGTCCCGGCTGAATCGTTACATTTCTATACTGTGTATCCGCTCCATAAAAGCACTGCTCTCATCAATCAAAGTTGGAGCAACACTATTTGGTCTCACACCTGCCAGATTATCCTGATCTTCCCAATGATAGGTAATGTAATAAGTGTCCGTTGCTGTCATATCTTTTTTCCAACTGCAGAGAACACCATTTGTAATTCTTTGGATCACCCCCAACGCTCTGCATTGACATACGCTTCCCGAGCCTCTGCCGGTACAGTCAGCGTTGAATTCACTGCATACGCAAACGGATTGTTTTTCCCCGGTGTGACCACGGGAGGAGTTACTCTTTCACTTGTCACATTCAGCTTTCTTCTGTTTTTCTGCTCTACAGCAAATGCACTGTCTCCCCAAGGTTTCCAGTGTTGCCGGAAGCTGAAGTTCTTTCAGATTCTTAGAGCCGTAAAATGCCTTTTCTCCAATTTTCAAAACTTTTTGGTACATTCAGTGCTGTCAGCGCATTACACTGATAAAATGCCTCTGTCTCAATTTCTTTCACATGATCCAAATTCAACTCTTTAATCTTTTTTCCATTGTAGAAAGCCCTATTCTGAATTTTTACAGCATTCGGAATAGAAACAGATACCAAAGAGGAAGTATTTTCAAATGCCTGACTTCCAATCTCCTCAAATCCGCCCAATTCTACTGTATGAAGTGCCCAGAAATTATAAAATGCAGAATTGGGAGCACCTTGCTGTTCTTTCCATTCTTATCCACAAATTTCAATGTATCACTCAAATTTAATTTGAATGTCTCAATGGTTTTGAAAATTCCTTTTTTTTTCGCCTTTAACAATGCCAGATCTTCTGATGTCACTGTTCCCGATACAAATTCAATGGATGTAATCTCATCTGTCACACCGGACTTTGTGATCACATCTGACAGACTCTCTCCGCCCACTTCTACACCATTAATTTTTGCATTGACTGTTCCCTGGGGAACTTCCTGTACAACCTTGTATACTTCCAATTCACCGGCAGATGCCAGTACCCCGCTCTCGTATGTATTATACGAACTCTTGATCGTAATCTTTACATCTGTAGCTTCTACTGCATCAAAATCGATATTACAGGAACCGCCCTGTCCAACATCTGCAAGTGTCTCCTCCTTAACTGTCTGCCAGTCAGCTTCTCCGTTTTTAACTTCGACTTTAATTTCTTTAAATCTTCCGTTGGCACCAGTCCCTTTTACCTGATAAGCAATTCGTCCTATGTTGTGAACTCCTCCAAGCGACCACTGGATCCAGTGAGGTCCTGTCTTGGAATCATACTGACTGTGCCATCCTTTGTTGACATCTCCGTCAAATGCAAGTGATGCGTTTCCGTCTCCCCATTGAGCCGAATCCTGATAAGAACTTGCAGTTGCACTTGTTTTCATCGGTTCCTTTGGAAGTGCTTCGTATTTCACACCCACTTCGTTTTGTTCCGATACTGTTCCTTCTTCTGCCCGCACTTCATTCATCCCCACTGCCGGCTGCAGAACACCAAAAAGCATTGCCAGTGTCATGACCCATACAAGCAACACTTTTTTCTCTCTTTTTTTCATACCTTCATTTCCTCCTGTTTTTGTTTTGTTCCTTGCTTCATTGACTCCTTTCTCATTTTTTATAACTTCTGTACAGTTATATCCCTAAGCATATTTACGTTTTCAGTATACTCTTATTCCAGCAAAACTTCCATATTTTATTTGTTTTTTCTTTGTTTTTTACGTTTTTTGCATAAAAAGAGAGCTTTTCTTTTCCAGCTCTCTTTTTTCTGTTACTTTTACTCAATATTCTTTTTATTATTTTTCCGCCATATGCACAGTCAGCTGATTGAACGGTATCTCAATACCTTCTTCATCAAATATCAGCTTGATTTCTTCCAGAAGTCTCCATCTTGTACTCCAGTACTCCTCCGTCTTCACCCATGCGCGCAGTCCCAGTATAACAGAACTGTCAGCCAGAGAATCGACAAACACCTTGATATCCTCGTCCTGAATAATGGAATCATCCTGTTTTAACAGCGTTTCGATCGATCTTTTGCTTTTTTCAGATCTGCATCATAGGCGATCCCTACTTTTAAATCCAACTGCCGTTCCGGTCTTGCCGTAACATTCGTCAGACTGCTGTTGGAAAGCGTTCCATTTGGAATCACGATCGTCTTCCTATCTACCGTTGTCAGCTTTGTACAGAAGATCTGATGACATTTTACCGTTCCTTCTGTCCCATCATTGGCAACAATGATGTAGTCACCTACTACAAACGGTTTCAAAAGCAGGATCAGTACGCCTCCCGCAAAGTTCGAAAGACTCCCCCTGCAGCGCGAGACCGATTGCCACCCCTCCGGATGCGATCAGCGCCGCAACCGAGGATGTCTCAATTCCAAAATTTGTTGCGATCATAAACAAAAGCAGTGCATACAGACCAAATTTCAAAAATGATTCAACAAACTGGATCACTCCTGTATCCGCATTTGCCCGCTGCATGGAATGCTTCACCATCTTCTGGATTCCATGGATCACCGCTCTTCCGATAAAGAAAATACGATTGCAAGCACAACCTTAATCCCGAAAGAGATCAAGGTTGGAATCTGATCCTCAAACCACTGTACAAACTGGTTTACATCTTTTGCCACTTCTTCCGGGGACTGTACTACATCCTGGATTTCCTCTGTTGCTAAAAATATCACTCTTACACCTCCTGATTTAATGCCAGAAACGCACAGAGATTTCCTCTGGCATCTCCTGCCTGTCTGTGAGAATATAGAATCTCACTGTTACAATGCGTACACACAGATTGGTCACTGCAATATGCTCCGGCAAAATCCCTGCCTCATAAAAGATCAGTTCATTGGCTTTCCACAGATTCAGCTGGTACTTCTGATTTTCTTTTTGATAAAACAACGCATCCCAGCAGTCTTCCGGAAAATTTTTCTGAAACTGCCGGATCACATCTTCACTGACCTCATAGCAGTCCTGACAGATTGACGGTCCGACCGCTGCGAGAATATCCTCCGGTCTGCTTTTTAAATTCTCTGCACATCGTTTCCACAGTCACCTTTCCGATCTTTCCTACGGTTCCCTCCATCCGGAATGACTCAGTCCGATCACTTTCTTTACCGGATGCACAAAATACAAAGGAACGCAGTCCGCATAAAATGTTACCAGACAAATTCCCGGAATGTCAGTCACCAGACCATCTACATCCGAGTAGGTCCTAGGTTTTACGATCCGCAGCCTTTGTCTGCTTCTGTCACTACCCGCATTGGTCGTATGTGTCTGGTGAGTAAACACCATATCCTCACATCAGTTCCCATCGCTGAGTCCGTATTCGGAAATTTTCACGAACAGCCTCTTCTTCATCCCCTCTTGTGAAACTTAAATTCAATGAAGAAAAAAACAGCCTTTGCTGACGCCTCCTATCCTTGTAGAAAATCCATGCTTTACAATCCCTGTCTCTCGAAACATCGGATATTCCAGGTATGGTGGTTCTGTATATTGTTCCTGAAAAAATCTGTTCTTCATTCTTTTATAACGAAGTCCCTAATCCCATTTTTTCCACTCCCTTTTTATATTCTATGCCCCTCAAAGGCATTTTCAATGTGACACACCTCGTTCCCCTCTATTGCAACTACATCAAACCTTGCCGCAGCATCGGTATTTTATGTGCCGCCACATATTGCTTGAGCGCATCGGTACAATCGTTTCTGCTTTTTTGTATCCACTGCTTCCAGCGCACTGCCCGCACTTTTTTGTTCGCCGGTATTTCACTTCACAGAATACCAAATACTCCCTGTCCCTGGCAATCAGATCGATCTCCCCGCCTGACACCTGTAGTTATACTCAGGATCACGAAATCCCTTCTTTTCTAAAAATCTGCCGGCAATCTGCTCATGAGGCGGTGCCGACAGCTCTGTTGTTTTGTTTCATCTTTTCACACTGCGCCCGGAAAACACCATTTTTCAGACAAAATTTTTAATAAAGGTACGGCGGTGAATCGGCGTCGGTCCCAAGTTTCCGAAGTGCTGCGATATGTCTGCCGAAGCCATATCCCTTATTGTCCAGCAAACCCGTATCCCGCAAGTACCTGATCGTACTCTTCCATCAGACGGTCTCGTTGTTACTTTCGCCAATTACACTTGCGGCTGCAATCGAAACACTTTTTGCATCTCCTTTGATGATCGGCACCTGTGGAATCACAACCTCCGGGATCGTGACTGCATCATTTAAAGAACCTCGGTTCTACAGATTGACCGATTGCCTGACGCATCGCTTCATAGGTTGCCTGAAGAATATTGATCTCATCAATTCGCGCCGGTCCCGCCATTCCGATCCCAACCGCAATTGCTTTTTCCTGTATCTCATCATACAGCTCTTCTCTTCGCTTTGCCGAGAGCTTTTTGGAATCATTCAAATATAGAATCTCGGCGTCTTTCGGAGGATTACCGCCGCTGCCACAACCGGACCTGCCAGTGGTCCTCTTCCAACCTCATCAATTCCGCAGATATAGTCACAATGACTATACTTTTCTTCATACTGCCGCATCTGCTTTAAACGAAGTCTTTCATTTGCAAGATTTTTTCGTCCTGCTTCTGATATTTCTGAATGAGCTTTTGCACTCCCATCCTTGTATCATACGCATACATCTCATACAATTCTGCTCTTGAACCCCGGCACGCTTCAAACTCTGTTCTGATCTCACTGATACTTTTCATTTCTTTTCCTCAATCTACTTCCTCTTAATCGTGCCGGATAAACCCAATGTCACTAAACGGCCAGATCCTCACCAGGCTCGCCCGATCGGATCCTTTCCTGTGCAGCACGCCTACACTCGGATCCCTGCTGTCAGAACTGTGATTTCGATTGTCACCCAGAACAAAATATTCATCGTCTCCCAGTGTGATCGATTCTGCTGCAATCCCCGGATCAAGCATCACTTCTTTTCCATAATGTTCATCCGCCAGCAGTTCTCCATTGATATAGACCTCTCCGTCTATAATCTGGACAGTTTCTCCCGGCAGTCCGATGATTCGTTTGATATAATATGTATTTTCCTTATATTGATAAGGGAATACGATAATCTCATACCGCTCAGGTTCCCTGAAACGATAACTGATCTTGTCTACGATCGGATTGTCCCCATGTTGCAGTGTCGGTTCCATAGAATGTCCGCTGACTTCTGTCCGCTGTCCCACATACGTAATCAGAACATATACCGCAGCCAGCAAAATCGCAATATACACGAGCCATCCTAAAATTTCTTTGAAAATACTTCTATCCTGATCTTTCTCTTTCATGCTACGACTGCCCCCTCTTTACTCTCCGTCTGTCTCTTCATAATCCTGAGGGAATTCCAGAGTAATTCTTCCAATTCTTCCATTTCTAAAATCATCTAACAACAGCCTTGCCGCCTTTTCCATATCCAGCTCACTGCCTCGTACCAGACAATGCCTGTTCTTCGCAATTTCTTCCAGACACGCATAAATATCCTGTGACTCACTCACATCATATTTTTCCTGCAATACACCGGATAACTCTGTACCAGAAACCGGATCGACTCGCCTCCCAGCTCTTCTGTATTGAGAATCTCATCTTTAATAGAACCGATAAATGCCAGCCGAAGTCCCACGGTCTGGTCTTCAAACTTCGGCCAGAGAATACCCGGCGTATCTAAAAAGTTCTACATTTTTATTTAAACGGATCCACTGTTTTCCTTTTGTCACTCCCCGGCTTATTCCCGGTCTTGGCACAGGCTTTTCCTGCCAGTGCATTGATAAACGTTGATTTTCCTACATTCGGAATCCCAACGACCATTGCACGCACCGGGCGGTTTAAGATCCCGCGCTTTCTGTCTCTTTCTATCTTCTCTTTACAGGCTTCCTGAATCACGCCCTGAATCGACTTGATCCCCCCGCCTCTCTTTGAATTGACCTTGACTACAGAATATCCTTTCTTCTTAAAATACTCTGCCCATGCATCATTCCACTTTTCTTCTGCCAGATCGGCTTTTATTTAAAAAGAATGAGACGTGCTTTATTTTTTCCGAGCTCATCAATGTCCGGATTCCGGCTGCTGACCGGCAGCCTTGCATCCACCAGTTCGATCACCAGATCGATCAGTTTGATATTCTCCTGCATCATCCGTTTTGCCTTTGTCATATGTCCCGGATACCACTGAAAATGCATATTGTCCCTCCTCACTATTTTACAAATCCAAAATTACTGCCCACACTCGTATTAAACCATATCTTCCCGTAAATTTCCGAACGTTTTACATTTCCGATATCAGCCATCCTGCTGTCATCGCTGCTGGACGCCTGATCTCCCAGTACAAAATACTCATTCTCACCAAGTGTGATCTCATCCTGGGCAACTCCCGGCTTTTCAATTTCGGACACAAAGATATCTTTTTTCTGTTCTTTTCCGTTAATATATACTTTTCCATCCTTGATCTGAACCGTCTCTCCCGGCAGTCCCACGATCCTTTTGATATAATAATGTGCATTTTCTCTGCCATTTGGCTTAAACGCAATAATATCTCCTCTTTTCGGTGTCATGGCATTATACACCAGACGGTTCACCAGAACAACATCTCCGTTTTTAATTCCGGCCGCATGAATCGCCTGCATTGCTCACTCGCTGTCCAAAATAAAATACCAGTATAAATGCAAGTGCACAGACGACTGCAATCTCTGCGATCCAGAGCGCAACCGCTTTTTGTTCCAATGGATCTTTTCACTCAGAAAATGCAGTTTTGCCTTGTGTGGCGCTCTTTTTTCGCTTTTTCGAAACTTTAAGTGCCGCATACATTCTCCTTATAACAGAAAAGGGACAATCTACACTTCTGTAATTGTCCCTCTCATCATTCCTACTATTTTACTAATTCTTTAACCTTAGCTGCTTTACCGATACGTGATCTTAAGTAGTTCAGTTTTGCTCTTCTTACTTTACCTCTGCGAACAACTTCCACTTTCTCAACGTGTGGAGAGTGGATTGGCCATGTTTTTCAACACCGATTCCGTTAGAGAGTTTTTCTTACTGTGAAAGTAGCTCTTACTCCGCCACCCTGTTTTTTCAGAACTGTTCCTTCGAAAACCTGGATTCTTTCACGGTTTACCCTCTTTGATCTTACCGTAAACTTTTACAGTATCACCAACGTTAAACTCAGGTGCATTTTCTTTCATCTGCTCAGCTTCGATTTTTCTGATAATTTCGTTCATTTGTGTTCCTCCTTCATCTTGGACGTTCTTAATACCACTTCGGTACCAGAGGACCATCTATTTTTTTCACAACTGTTTTATTCTATCATTTTTTTAAATAGTTTCAAGCATTTTTCCTCATCTTTTTGCCAAAAGTTCCTGCAAAAAACTTCATTTCTTTCTTATCCAGAACTCCGCTTTTCATGCACTTTTCCAAAAGATCCGGGTCTTCTCTCCTTTGTCCGGATGATCGACTGCTCTCTTCTCCATTTTTCAATATTGGCGTGATGTCCGGACAGAAGAATCGGCGGAACTTTTTTCCCATGCCATTCCTCCGGTCTCGAATACTGCGGATATTCCAGCAGATTCGTCCTGAAAAGATTCAAATTCTGCGGATACATCATTGTGCAGCACGCCCGGAATCAGACGGAAATCGCATCCACCATGACCATGGCTGGCAATTCTCCGCCTGTCAGGACATAATCGCCTATAGAAACATAATCTGTCACAATTTCCTCCAGCACACGTTCATCGATTCCTTCGTAATGTCCGCACAAAAGCACCAGTTCGTCTTCTTTCGCAAAGTTCTTCTGCCATAGTCTGGGAAAAAGTCGCTCCCTGTGGAGAAAGATACACGACACGCGGCTTTTTTTTTTTCACTCTTTTTCTGCGATCGCCTCATATGCCTGATAAACAGGTTCTGCCTGCATCAGCATCCCTGCGCCGCCGCCATATGGATAATCATCCACGCTTTGATGTTTGTTAAACGCATAATCCCGGATATTGACCGCCTCAATGGAAAGCAGTCCGTTGTTTACCGCCCTTCCGATGATACTGGTACCCAGTCCCTGCTTGACCATGTCCGGAAATAATGTCAAAATATGAAAATTCATCGTATCTGTCCTGCACTTTCTTTCATTGAAATCATTAAATCCAGCAATCCGTTCAGCAGATGCACCAGTCATTTTCTGCGCTTTTACATCCACGGAAAGAATACACTCATGGATTGCCGGGATCAGCACTTCCCCATGTGTTTTTGACTCTACAAAGATACACTTCATTCGCCCCGGTTTCCATCGCATCTTTTAATGTCCCGAAAAGTTCCTCCGTTCTCATTCGTGTAAACTTCCATCCGATGGATCTGCAATAAAATATTCGTCTTCCTCCAGTTCAACTGCATTCTCACGAGCTGACAAAAAAGAGCAGCTTTTTGTACTGTTCAATATCATTGATGTTGTCAATCCCTTTGAATTTCACGATGACAAACTGTTTAAAAAATTTCACTCCCTTGGACTTCCAGCGAAAGCTGTTCTTTTCCTTTTGTCTCCAGAATCATCTTTTTGAGCTTTTTAAACCTGTTTGGATCATCCGTGGTCGGAAATACTTTGACTTCCCTTTGATTCCGTGGGTAGATGTGATCACGCCAACTTGCGGGTAATCATTTTGTTGCATACTTTGTCCTTTCTTAGCATAAGATAAACTTTACACCGAAAAAGTCTGTTTTCGTCTTTTTTTCTGACTTTTTCTCCATCCCCAGATACAGTGAATCTGTCATTGGCAGCTTCACTTGCATACTAAAGGCATGATAAAAAACGCAGATAAAAATAAATTTACCTGCGTTTTTAATTTTTATGCTATTGCATAATTGCAACCACGACTTTTTTGTCTTCTTTGGCCGCTGCTGCTTTTTACAACGGAACGGATTGCTTTCGCAATTCGGCCTTGCTTACCGATCACCTTTCCCATATCATTATCTGCGACATGTACTTCGATCACCGGTAGTTTGCCTTCCTGTTTTTCCGTAACCACGACGCCTTCAGGATTGTCCACAAGTGCTTTCGTAATTACTTCTACTAAATTTTTCATCACTCGCACCTCCGCGAAGCAACCTATTTTTCAATACCAGCTGCCTTAAAGATTTTTCCAACTACTTCTGTAGGCTGAGCACCGTTGTTTAACCATTTTTTTAGCTGCTTCTTCATCTACTTTGAATACGCTAGGATCTGATTTGGATCGTATGTTCCGATTTCTTCGATGAATTTTCCATCTCTTGGTGATCTAGAATCCGAAACAACGATTCTATAGAAAGGAGCTTTCTTCTGTCCCATTCATCAGTTTTCTGGATTCGTTAAACTGCTTTTACCATACGGTTGACTTCGAAATATCTACACCAGCGCCTCTTGCAATACGGTGTTTTTCTGGATGGATTCAAAGATCCGGGTTCTGTCTTTCCTCTACTGTCATTGACTGGATCATGGCCTCCATCCTTGCCATCTTTCTTTTCATTTTCTTCGAGTCAAGTTCCGGCATCTTTGCCCCCATGCCTCCGAGTCCCGGCATCATACCGAGAACACTGGATAATCCGCCCATTTTTCTTCATCTGGTTCATACTTTCCAGATAATCTTCAAAATCAAACTGGGCTTTTTTCATCTTCTCTGCCATCTGCTGTGCTTTCTCTTCATCCAGCTCAGCCCCGGCTTTCTCTCGATCGGTGTCAGAACATCTCCCATTCCAAGAATACGGGATGCCATTCGATCCGGATAGAACTGCTCCAGATCTGAGGCGTCTCTCCCATACCCACATAAAGAATCGGGCATCCGGTCACTGCCTTTCGAAAGTGCAGCACCGCCTCTTGTATCGCCGTCCAGCTTTTGTCACGATCACACCGTCAATCCCAATCTTATCATTGAAACTTCCGGCCACATTGACCGCATCCTGTCCGGTCATAGCATCCACAACTAAAATCTCTATAATTTCTTCGGGGGTTTTTCTTTCTCTTCTTCCCATTCTTGCAATATCTCATCGATGCAGGAACCTTCTCCTTACAGCAAGAAATTTTTCTACAAGATGAGTTTCGTTCATATTCTTCCAGGGTGATCTTGCACAGCGCTTCACAATATCGTGGACGCCCTGACGGCCTGATGCCCGCATCTCCGCCGCGATCTCCCCAAGCGAAAGATCGTCTAATACAAACTGTTCGTAAATTTCTTTCTGATGCGCGGTCAAAAGTTCACCGTAAAAAATCATATAATAATGCCTGCTCTAAAAATCTTATCCATTCTTGTCACCTATGCCATCATACACGAACACTTTATCACAGCCTAACAATCTCCCTACATGAAGCATTCCCCATCCTGATTCTGTCCCTTTCATTTTCACACATGACTCTCTTAACTTTAATTTTATTTCCACATTTGTCATATCAGGTACTTTGACAACAGACAGGCGACATCTCGAGACAACCGGGCCGCCGCCATAGACGTTCCTGTCTTCATTATATAAGGATGTAATCCTGCCGACCTGTTCTCGGGCATATTTCCCGCAGATCTTCAAGAACAGTTCCATATGTACAGCGACCTGTTTTCATCCGTTTCGCAAAAAATCAAAGAAAGCACGATGAGACAGATGCACAGCAAAAGAAAGAAAACGAACTTTAAAAAATATTTAAAATCATTTATAGAAAGGAATTACCAATATGAACGACTGGATGAATAATCCCGCAATGAAAAATAT
>VOFI01001739.1_pt1 | contig 13532 bp, 19 predicted proteins | sample 5384131 | NCBI WGS metagenome assembly VOFI01 (sample SAMN12384728, study PRJNA508395) | human gut metagenome | isolation source: healthy gut H | host: Homo sapiens
TTAACTTCAATCCCGGCAGCCTCCAGCTTTAGAAGTTCCTCAAAATCTTTTGGCTGTTCCTCTAATGTAGCATCAATAGCAATGCGTATCTGTTCTGAAAGGATGGCTGCTTTTTATTTCCCATCCATGTGCCATAATGCTCCCGGCTGGGTTTCGGATTTTCTACAATCGAAAGTCCATGCTCCAAACACAGCTTGTCATTCATTCGCCGGATTGCCCAGGTAGAGCCCCCAGAAGTTTGCGAAATTTTTTCTGACAGTCCAGTGTAGTAGAGTTGATAATGATGTGATTATGGACATGGTACTTATCTACATGGGTGCAGACGACGCTGCATGGCTCTTTTGTGGAGCTTCAGCGCCAGCTCCCTGCCGATCTGATTGGCTTCTTCCGGCGTAACTTCAAGCCGGCTTTAAATGCTCGACGGAGATGCGTAGGCGATCACATCATCCACCCCCTGGATTTCTGCCGGTCAGATTTGCATACTGGGTCGTTTGGACAAAATGAACTCTGCTACTGTTTTTATATATTCATGTCCCTTGCAATATGGTTTTAACCTTTTTCGTATTTGAAAAATCGTGTTTTCTACTGCATGCAAATGGTTATTTGTGGGTTCATGCCAAATCTGTTCATAAATCTGTTCTTTTGTGAATGCAGTTTGAGGAGATTGCAGTAACAGATAAAGAACTTCAAATTCGTTTGTTGATAAATAAATTTCCTGTTGATCTAATATTACACAATGCCGGTTAACATCAATATGTAAAGTGTGATTTGTTTGCTTTAATCCCCAAAATTCTTGTGCCATTGTCCGGTCATTTTCGCAATTTGTTCAAGCAGCAAGGATAATTCATTGAATTTTCTGACTTCCCTCAATTTCTTATATAGGTTGACAGTTATCGTACACCCATATATGTCCTTATCAAAATCAAAAATATATGTTTTCGATTGAAACAAAGCTATCATTATCAAGTGTAGGGCGCGTTCCAATGTGGGTAACACCGTAATATCTCTTACCGCCTAAAAGAATATCTGCCACATATACTCCTGTCTTTGGCAAAAAATGTATTTTTGGCTATTTCTATGTTCGCGGTAGGTGTCCCCACATGCTTTCCAATACCCGGCCGTGTATAACGGTTCCTGTTAGTGTGTAAATAGGCGCATTCGGATTTTCTTTCATTTCGATCCTCATATAATCCCTATTCATTGACAGGATAATCAAAACACAAGTTACTATTATAAAACTTGCCAGTATAAGCAGACCAGTATGCTTTTGTCTTGCTTCATTTTCCAAAGTAGCAACATATCCGTTTTTTCTCAAAGCGGTAACTATGGGCTTATACAGTAAAAAATGTAATGGACGCATTTAACCCACCTTTCAATAAGTTAAATGGAAGAAAGGCAGGGAGTAACAATTCCACAACCGCTTCTCTTGGATACCCCATATAAAGTGGTGTTACCAAATAGTTCCACAGCAGCATAACAATAACCGCTATTAGCCACCCCGATGCCAGGCCAATCAGTGCACCAGATAGAGTGTGCTTTTTTTTTGTAAATGATAGACGCCGTACACGCAAAAAGATAGTGTTTGTACGATATTCATAATACAACCTAATATTCCGGTATCGCTTACTGTAATCATTTCAAGGGTTGCTACAATAACAGATACAATGCAGGAAGTCATCGGCCCCCAGATAAAACCACCTAAAGTTACAATAACATCTGATGGATCATACTTTAAGAATAGAATAATAGGAATCCTGCCAACAACCATAGTGACATAAGTAATCGCACATAGCATACCAATAACTGTGATTCTTTTTGTTTTACTGTTCATAATTGCTTTCCTCCGTGAAAAAAATTAACACCCAAAAGAAAAATGTCTTTCAGGTGTTAGCATTATCATTAGGTCACAGAAAAGAAAGTAACACTCTCAAAATCTGCGGAAATCTAACCATATCTTCTTTCATCCAGACTATTAGAATCATCATCAGCTCCGGCTCATTTTCCGGCAGATAAGTCATTGTTTTAGGGGGCTCCATGCTCTGGCATAAGCCGGTTCATAAGCTGTCTCCGTTCCTGATAGGGAATCGTGATAACATTTCCATCCTCAAAAGCAACGGCTACATTTCCGATTGGACAGGTCAATTTTTTCATCCGTTCCACATGTTCTCTATAATTTAGCGGATAGAGATCGCCAAATATTTTTCCGTCCCTGACTTCTTTCAAAGAGATGGCATAAGCCAAAACGGATCATTTGTCTGTTCCTGGTAAAACCGCCACACTTTATTTTCATGGCTTCCATCCAGATAAACTTCCCGTTCGCGCAGGGTATAGGTTCCGCAAGGGCGTGACGTCCAAAGAAGCTGTTTATCCTCTGAACGGTCTGACACAGCCAGTTTTGAAAGCAGTCCCTTTATCCAGGTCAAAGTCCTCTTTATAATGTTGGGTATGAAGATCTACGATACGGGAAAAGCACCCAAAAGATTTACATCCTCAAATCTTACCCCGGCCATCAGCGTTCCCTTTCCGGCACAGGAGGGATCATCTGCCTTGCTTCATGCTCCGGTTTGTCTGCTTTCAAACGGTCCATCAAAGACGGCTTTGCTTCCGGCACCAGCTCCCGGATTTCTTCATCCGTCTGTCCGTCTGTCAGATCCGGGCGCACAGGAGGTTGTTGTTCAGCCCGCCATCCAGCATATTGTAGTTCCCGGTTTGTCCTTCCTCATAAAGTTCCGCATTGCGAAGATAACTTTCCGGCGCCTGAAACGGCTGTCCGGCAAACAGAATTTCTCTTTGGGTGGTAAACTGTGCAAGGACCCCATTTTTCATGTCCTGCATTTGGAACGATGTGCAAAGTAGCTTGGGGTAGCAATTCTTTAGTTTTTTAGAAGCCTTTAGATTGGCAGTATCCTTTTTGCCACACAAAATTGTCACTGGACAACGAATATTGTTTAATTGCGAAGTAAAATCCAATGATCGCATAGAGTGAGCCAATTTTATGGTGCTGCTTTTTGATAGTCCCATACTTTCAAAAGCCTTGTTTGGCATACAACGGAAGATAAGATTTTGAAAATCTATCAGTAAACTTGAACCTTATATTGTGCGCCAATCAAAACCAGCGAAGCCACTTTTTCCTCATGCCGAATAGCAAAATCAATCGCAAGAAGCGCACCTAACGAAAGACCGCAGATACGAAGCGGCTCTTTTTACTTCTGAATACCGCTGTTCTAAATCACCCAAAATCTGCGAATAGGATATTTCATCTTCTGTTGAAGAAAAAGTTCTGGGCAATCGACATCAGAAATTGATAGTTCAAAACAAATACTACAACACTGCCTTCAATTTTATAAATTCCACCAGATAGCAGTTGATTGCCACCGAATGTCATATTAAACAAATGCGGATAGTCCTCTGGAAGTGATACTCCCCCAAAATAATCGCTCCTACACTATTCCAGAGAAAATGAATGATTATAGGGGCAATCAAAGAATTTGTATATTCCAAAACTGCTGTCATAAACAAACTCATTGTCAAAACATTCAAAACAGGGAGAATTCCGCTTCAAAAGCACCTCCATGTGCAAAAGTAAACAGCATGGTAGACACAACAGTTGCCGCAACTACATTGTAGTTTCTCTTTATCATCTGATATAGATAACCACGAACCAACATTTCCTGCATAATTGTGTTGATAAAGGCTGATAGTATCCAGAGCCAAAGCATAGAAATATGATTAGTATCTTCTATCCGCGCAGACCCGGTAAAAAGCAAAATACCAACAGATATACCTAACCAGCTTAGACCCACTATCCCTCCTAATGTACTATTATAGACGGGGCGTTGTGTGAGATGTAACTTGGTTTTTTTATGATCTACAAACCAAAAATGACAGTCATAACAACAATCGCTAAAAACGGTATTAGTTCTGCAAAAACCTCCACAACGCTGCATTGGCAATATCAGGAATCGGTATAACTGATGCGCAAATTGCCCATCCAACAAAAAGAAAATGATAGATTTTAATGATACTTCGATGTGCAGAAGAAACAGATCCGCAAAACGTTCTTCCGGGGTAGTATGTTCTTTTTTACCAGCGTCCGGCTCATATCTGCAATCTGATCCATAAAAGATGTTGCCGACAGTTCGCCATGTTCCTCAGCATGGATTCCCATTCTGCAGTTAAGATGGGAGATTTGATATTGTCCGGCAGGACTGCGATCAGGTTCTTTCCTTTTTCCGTAGGAATGAGCTGCTTTTTTTCTTTCGCTGTACAAATCCGGCAGAAACCAGCTTTTCCAGTGTTGCCGCACGGGTAGCCGGAGTACCCAATCCTTTACGCTCGGCATCTTCCGGCATATCTTCCGCACCGGCAGTCTCCATAGCGGACAGCAGTGTGTCCTCCGTATAGTGTTTCGGCGGTGAAGTTTTCCCTTCACGGAGACTTGCTGATACAGTTTCAAAAGTCTGTCCTTCCTGCAGCACAGGGAGAGCGACATCTTCATTTTTCTTTGTGTTCCGTTTCACTCTGCCTGATACTCATACGGTGAATCCGTTCCACCTCTTTCCAGCCGGACTGTAAGATGGTCTTTCCTTTTGCTGTAAAAAGTATATCCTTGGCAGTCCAATATAGCGGTGACCGCTTCAAACCGGTTTGCCTGCGTTGTGGCACAAAGCAGTCTGACGGCAAGCAGGGTAAGCACATCCCGCTCCCCGGAAGGAAGTTCCGACAGGTCTGTCCGTGCAATCTCCACAGTTGGGATGATGGCATGGTGGTCGGTCACTTTGCTGTCGTCTGTTACCCGGTCAATGTCCGGCTCTCCGGCGCAGCCTTTTCCAAAGGGCATATTGTCACACAGCCACAGGATCAGGGAAGCGGCGGTTGCCTGCATGTCCTTCGTCAAATACTGGCTGTCCGTTCTCGGATAGGTTGCCAGCTTCTTTTTCATAGAGAGATTGCACATAATCAAGGGTCTGTTGAGCCGTATAGCCATAAATACGGTTACATTCCCTTTGCAGAGTTGTAAGGTCATAAAGGCGGGGGAGGCTGTATGGTTTTTACCTGCTTTTCCACAGAACGCACAAAAGCGGAGTTGTGGTCACAGTCCATACGGATTTTTTCAGCCTCGGATCGTTCCGTCATTTTTTCGCCGGAAGCAGTAAAACCTCCGCAGGTGATTTCCGGCACATAAAAAGGCTTACTGATGAAGGATTCAATATCCGACTCACGCTGTACCAAAAGTGCCAGCGTCGGTGACATAACACGGCCGACATTTAGTGTGACACCATACAGGACTGAAAAAAGCCGGGTGGCATTGATCCCGATCAGCCAGTCGGCTCCTGCCCGGCATACTGCCGCATCATAGAGCTTATCGTAATCACTGCCGGGACGGAGACGGTCAAAACCCTCACGGATCGCCGCATCCTCCATACTGGAAATCCAAAGGCGTTCCATAGGCTTTTGCATCCTGCATATTCATAGACCAGACGGAAGATCAGTTCTCCTTCACGCCCGGCATCCGTAGCACATACCACAGAATCAACCCGTTTGTCCTTCATCAGCCGGCACAAAAGAGCAAGCTGCTGTTTTCTTATCCTTTGGAACTTCATATTTCCAGTTTTCCGGTAGGATCGGAAGGTCCTCATACCGCCATTTGGCGTACTGTTCTTTGTAAGCCTCCGGCTGTGCCAGTTCCAAAAAGATGTCCCACGCACCAGCTCACCAGATAGCCGGAACCTTCGAGATAACCCTCTTTTTCTTTCCGTTGCGCCTAATACTGCTGCCAGTGACATAGCAACAGAGGGCTTTTCTGCAATCACAAGTTTCAATTTTTATTCCTCCTTCATAGTTTCAAATTCTTTATCCGCAAGTTTTCCGGTTTGTATAAGACACATCAGCATAACGCCGGAAACTATCCCTCCGGCAAAGGTAAGGAAATGTAAGATCAGGTTCCACATAAGCATTCCTCCTAAAAATGGGTAAAGAAAACGCCCACTTCAAAGTGAGCGCATCAACAGGTATCTATTTTATTTTTGGTTTCAAGTGATCCGGCAGGACGATTTCTCCAACTGGGATTTCCCGCAGTTCCTTCTTCATCCGATGGGTGAAGCGGATCGTCTTTGCTGTACCGCCGGTTTCCCGTCCGTCATATACAGCGATCACTCGGTCGGAGTGCTCCACCATATAGCGGTTTCTGTGGGAGTAGACACTTGGGAGATATTTTTCCTGTATGACAACAACATCCTCACAAGCCTCCAGCAGTTCACGGGTTCTTGTTTTCTTATTCAGGCTGTCCAGACGTTTGCGGTAAGGGATCACTGCGATCAGCTCCAGCGCCGGATTGGTCTGCTTTCTTTCCAACACCAGCTCGGCAAAATACTGATCCACGCCATCTGCAAAGCTACTCATAAAACAGGTAAATCCATCTGTAACGGCAGCATCGATCTCATGTTCCAAAGCGGCTTTTATTTTGTTGATCTCATTCTGCGGTAAATCCCTGTGTCCGGTAACACAGCAAGTCTTTCCTTTCATCGGTCATCCCTCCATCTGATAGGTAAAATTCTTCACTTTCCACATAGTAATAGATTTTATTTAGCAAGTCAACGATAATACCTTTTTTTCCTTTTGCGGATAATAAAGGGGTGTAAGGTACAATCTATTACAGAATGGGAGGTGAAGGCGATGTATGAAGATTTTGTCCCGGAACGATTAGCGAAGCTGCGGACACAGAAAGGAGTTTCCGCACGCGATATGTCTTTATCGTTAGGTCAGGCAAACAACTACATCAATAATATTGAGAATAAAAAGTCACTTCCCGCTATGCAGTTTTTTTCTACATCTGCGAATATCTGGGTGTGACACCGCAGGAATTCTTTGATGAAGGAAATACCTACCCGGAAACCTTAAAGGAATTCATTGCAGAGGCAAGACAGCTTGATCCTCAATCCATGCAATATATCCTCGGTATTATGAAAGAACTCAATAGCAGAAAGTAAGCGGTCACGGTAATGGCCGCTTTTTTTCGTGACTTTCTTTATTATATTTTATAATGTTCTCGAAATGTCCGCTCCCTATACCGATAAGTATTCAAAAATTGTTCTCCAAACAGCCTTTTTTCTATTCGCCGGTACTGCCAAAGCTGCCGGTTCCTCGCTGTTCCCAGATCTGTTACAAAATCCGCAATGACGATCGGCGTGATCACAAGCTGCCCGATACGGGCTCCCTTAAAAAGAGACTGCGCCTGATTGCTTACATTGCTGATGATCGCATGGATCTCTCCACGATAGCCGGAATCCACAGGCGGCAGTTCACAGACCAGACCTTTTACCGCCATGCTGGTACGGGGAAAGATATATCCCGCATATCCATCCGGTATTTCCAGTCCAAAACCCAAAGGAATTTTGGCGACTTCTCCGGGCTGTAAGGTACAGTCATAGGGCAGATAAACATCTGCCCCGGCATCATTACCATGCGGACGGTAAGGACGCTGGTGCTCCGGTACGCCAAAATCGATTAGTTTTATTTTCATCGGCAGCCTCCTTCCCAAAGAGCGGGATAGTCTTTTTCTAAAATATCCTCTGGCGTCATATCTGCCTGCAGTTTTCGCCCGCAGGTCATTTTCCCTTCCAGACATCGATCCATCTGACAAAGGCCCGGTCAGTGATGGGGCAAACAAGGCAGGGCTTAGGTCATAAAGTTCTTTCCAGACCTTTAACAGCACGATCCTTGTTTCATCTGTATTTCTTCGGCATACCCGCTGGCCAATGATATGTTTCCACTGATAAGGGGTGGCGCTGATGAGCAGCACATTCCGCAATCCCTGGGGCGTGGCATATCCGGCCGCATCGTGCCCGCTTCCGGCAGTGCACAGGGCTTCATAACATTTCATGCTTTCATTACAACTTTTTTAAGTACAACTCCTGTACCACAGCCGGAGCCGTCATAATAGAATACGGGACAGCGAAATCCGCCTGTCCCGTATAGTTGCTGTACTGCAGCGATGCACTCATAAATTTTACCTCGTTCTGATGGCGGGTGATCTGTGCCAGAAAACGCCTGCTGGCGCCGACAATGGCTACCGTGATCACCGCAAATTTCTGGATGGTAGGATGGGGAAACGCCCCCCCATAGCTGCTACTGTCTGAACGCTGAATGATTTTTCGTAGAGCTCCATCAGGTCATCCATTGAGGCAATCTTATGTCCCTGCTGGGTAAGCCTTGCCGCAAAGACCATGTTTTTTTCTGCTTCCGCTACCGCCTGGCAGTTCAAAATTTTTACTTCAATCTGTTTAATTGGTATGTCCCTCCTTTACAATCGCTTTCAGTAAGAACAGATAGTTAAGACTGTCTGTGATCTTTTTTCGTCCCATGTGTCCATCGGATAAACCACTTCCTCGGCAAAGCACATATCGTATAGAGAAACAATATGCTTTGCCAGCATACCGGCAAGGGCACGCTGGGGCGTTGTGTGCTGTAAAGCTGCCGCTGCCTTAAATGCACCCAGCCGGTCCGGATCATCCCCGGTGTATTCTTTGGTTTTTCGTTTTAAGGTATCAGCACAGAGCCGCACCTGTTCGTCAAAAACGGCATTGACTTCATTTTGTGTAATATAGCATCCCTCCTTTGAAAACAAGAAACCGGCTATTCTAAAGCATCTTAGAATAGCCGGCAAATAAATGGATATGTAATTGTTTATAGTGTATTGAGCTCTTTTTTCCAGTTCCCGGACCGCTGCTATGACTGTCTCAAATGTCGGAACATCTCCATACAACATATCCTGCATAGAGTTATAGTCCGCTTCCAATGCTGCGAACCGGTATTCCAGCGGGAGTAATTTTAATGTGCCCGGCACAGCCTCCGGGTACTTCGCCCATGCTCTGGGATAGAATTTCATTTTGAAATCTACAACTTTCTTCAGGAGATCCAGCCTGGAAAAAGCAGCTTCTTTGACCGGTGTTGCAGCCATGCGGTAGAGATCATAATAATGTCTGGAATACCGCTGCGGCATTTCCAAATGTTCCGGTCTGTTCGCTTCATGGTGCAGGATTGTGGCTTTTTCCCAGAAGGTCCGTTCCGGGGCAACGGTAAGGATTGCGGTTTCTTTTTGCTCAAAAATCTTCGGATAATATTTTGCCGCGTATGGTTCGATCAGCGCTGTTTTTGCAGGAGTCCACGCTGCCAGCGCACCAATCTCTAAACGGATCACCTGTAAGGTCGCCGTATTTGTAAAAAGGTGCGGATAGGCGAAAATGACCGTCTGTTTATCCTTTTCATCTATGTAGACATTTGCTTCACAACCGATTTCCTGGGATAAGCCGGCTTTGACTGCCGGGCAGAATGTTTCAGACAGAAATACCTCTGCACGCACATTGGCTTCTTTGTTAAAAGCATCCTGTTTTGTATTGGAACGTTTCTCCCAGGGTTCGTCTTTGCCATATCCCAATACACGCCAGTCCAGAATCAAATCAATATCTTCTGAAAACCGGCTGATCAGGTGAAAGGCTTTGGAAAGGCTGGTACCACCCTTAAAGGTGATGGACTCTTTCCATGGTGAGCGGTGAAATAAATAATCCAGCGTAAAACATACCCAAAAAGTCTTTTTCCACAATGGCATCATTCAGCCCCATTTTATCTGCTGTATTTCTGAACAGCCCCTGCGGTCGTTATCTGAAAGTCTTGCTATATTTCTCATTGTACCTTTTTACCTCCACAAATCTGCCGTATCGTATCGTAAACCCAATCCGTAGACTCGGTTGCTTCCTTCAAACAAGCCTGTTTATCCTTGTCTGTCAGTTTTTCGGAAAGCATCTGTATGACTGCTGGTGTAACATTTGATCTGCCAAGGGTTTTTAATGCCTGTATAACCAAACTTGTCATATAAGACAATCCGGTAATCTCTTTATTGGTCCGGTGCTTAAATTCCAGCTTTGTAGAGTTCCACTCGTAGGTCTTATATGGACCATCGCTGATATAGGACCATACTGCTGTTACCTGTGTTGAAAGTCCTAACAGGTTCAATGCTGTATTCCCACATGGGGCAATCGTCCAGTGATAACTTCGTGCCAATGCGGTTCGCCACTGCTTCCGGATCGACCGCCACATATTCATCCAGAAGTTTACTGTATTTTGGCTTTTCATAAACTCCTTTCAAAATACGGCGCAATGTTCCTGACTGCACTAAACGGCTTAAACTTTGACGAATAGTGGATGTATCTGCAATATCCGCAAAATCGGACATCACAAAAAACAGTTCCATCTTCAAGAGAAAGAACACGCTCTCGTATTCGTTTTGTATATCCGTTGTCCACAATACCGCCTCCCTTCATGTCACGAATATTATATATTATTCGTGACATGATTGCAATAGGTTCTATGCCTCTTATTTTGAGTGTTCCTATTAAAAATCTGATTCATACATCAAAAATCAAAAATTATGAAAGGTAGTACAGTTTTTATATATGTCACATATTTTATATATTATTCGTGACATCAGGCAGTTGGCAGGTAGAGCCTCCCTCTGAGCTGATACGATCAGGTCACGGTCAATGCTGCGCTTCAAAAACAGCAGCGATTTGTAAAGCTGTACCTCTGTGCGGTAAGGGCGGCAGTCTTTCGTTTCCAGCCATCCGCAAAAAGCGACCGGTCCGCTCTGGATCACACTGCGGTCCGGGTGATAATACTCGTAGCAGTCCAGGTTTGCCGAATTCAGAAGATAGAGCATTTCCCGGACTTCATTTTCCGGCATGTCGTAAAACCGCAAAAGTGAGCGGTAAAGATGGACATAGCCGGGAATGGAAATAATGGTATTTACCATAAAATAAAATCCTCCTTGTAAACAGCAGGTGCGGGAGCTTTTGCCCCCGCACCGTCTAAAATCTATATTTCGTTATCTACTTTCACGAGTTTTCCCATGACAAGGAAGCGTCCTGTGCCGCCCGGCGTACAGGTAGAAAGGGTCAGTACCTTCCTTCATAGCTGTAAGCCAGGTAGTATAAGCACCGTCATCCTTCCAGGAAAGCTGCCAGGGAGAAGTTTCACTGCCGGATTCTTCCGGCTTTGCTGCAAATGCCGCAAAGATCTCCATGACATAACCCCCTTCGAGTAACGAGATACATCTGCCTGTGAGTATCAAAGTAACTTTGTTCATCGTACCGGTTCAGCAAAGGCAAACATGGAACCATCCCGCATATTATGACCGTAAATGATCGTATTGCGGTCTGAAAAATCTGCCCGGTTTTCATAGTCGGCAAACAGGCAGCCAACCTTGTTATAGGTCCCGTCATAAAGATGGTTCAGGTAATACTCGTTGTTGTCGGTATGCGTCACCGGATAATTGAGCACCGTATCAGGAAGAGAAAGCCATCCGATGATGTCCGGTCCATTTTCACGGAGCGTTTCAAAGTCTACCTGAAGGCAGGACAATATCGGCATCGTCCCGTTTTGGTTCTGTCGGATCGGGTGCCGACTCCGGGAAGCTGTCTGCTCCGGTACTTCCACATATCCGGCAAGATCTCGATAGGCATCTTTACTCTCAGCATACTGGTTCAAGTCACGGAACACCAAAAAACCGCTGCCAAGAGCCACCAGAACGCAGAGTGAAAGGACAGAAACCCCGACAGCCGTTCTTTTTGGGGGAAGTCCTGCTGTATTTATTTTCCCTTTTTTGAAATAATACACAGCAAATACGCTGCCACCGATCAGTACGGCTGCCAGCAGTCCGCCATACAGGAAAATATACGGATCATCCCCGGTCTGCGGTACCGGCTTTTGAGGGGTGGAAGGATTGGACGGAACAGAAGGCTTTTCCGGGTTCTTTGGCTTATCCGGCTTTTCCGGTTTTTCATTAAAGAACTGGACTGTAGATGTCTGATCTGCCTTGATCTCCACCGTAGCGAAACCATCTTTGCGCCCGTCGCTGGAATCCTTTGTGATCTTTAAGTTGCCACGGTAAGCCTCATTGGTAAATCCGTGCCCGGCTTCTCCATTTTCCACAACTGCGACCTGTCCATCTTCTGTGATGGAAAAATAGTAAGCGTTTGAGTCAGGCTGATAGCCCTCCGGCGCTTTGCTTTCTTTGATAAAGTAGCCGCCAGCCAGAAGGTTTTCCGCCGTATGATAGCCTGCATCGGTTTCTTTCAGCGTACCGATCTTTTGATCGTCAGGATCATATTCCTGGTTGGCGTTGGAATCCGCATACAGGTCAAACACTGCACCGGACAGGAAGCGCAGGAAAGAATTCTTGTCTTTCTTATCCTCCTTTTCCACAGGGGAAGGTTCCTCCACAGCTTCGGTTTTGGTTACCTGAACACTGCCGCGGATCAGGGTGTTTTCCACACGGATCTCGATATGCTGTCCGTCTGCACCGATATATACATGGTGCTGCTGCGGGCTTACCGTATAAAGGTCAGGGGCAGAGATCTCCTTGACGATCCAGTGTCCGTAAGGAATGTTCTCAAAGGAAAACTGCCGTCTTTTCCGGTAATAGCAGTAAGCAGCGCATTTTCTTCAGTAAATTCTTCTGTATCAGGTCTAAACAGTCCCATGCGCGCACCGGCCAGCGTGACATCTTCGCCGCCTTCCGGGTTTTCCCCAACTTTTACACCGTCTACACGCCCGCGGAGTAGTTCATCGGAAACAGCCTTGCCTTCATTGACAAGGATCTGTACCAGGGCGGTTTCCTGTCCGGCATATTCAAAGACGACCGGATATTTCTGATCCGAAAGGATATAGGCGCCGTTGGTCGTGCGTTCCTTGACATAATAGCTGCCAAAAGGCAGGTCAGAGGCGAAGGAAGCGCTGTAACCGCCGGATTCATCAGACGAAACAGAGACCACTTCCAGAAGTCCATCTGCCGGGATCACGCTGCCATCTGCCGCCGTTAGGTCTGCGGAAGCATAAAGTCCAAAGGAAATATCCTTATATTCCTCGTTCATGCCAAGACCGAACAGGTCATCGGTCTCCATTGCCTTGAAAAGTGTGACATCCACTTTCTGTCGTTTGTCATAAAGACCTGTTGGCTGCCTGTGTGACCTCCACGGTCTCACCCGCATAGGTCAGTTCCACATATTCCGGTTGAGGATTCAGCACACAACCGGAAGGAGCCTGACGTTCCTCCAAACGGTAACGGCCAAGATAGAGAAGCCCGCTTTTCGCTGTGCCGTCCTCGCCGGTCGTAAGGGTTTCCACAACCGTATCTTTTTCTGCCCGCAAAGTACCGTCACCGGTATAAATATCTTCGTCTGCGATCACGTCATAGACCGCTCCGGGAAGTCCGGCAACCTCATATACCGGCTGGTACAGTCCGTCGTTTTCCTGGACAGAAGCAAATACTTCTCCGGTCTTTGTGATGGTAAGCTGGCCTTTCTGCGGCATATTGTACTGCGTGACCGTCACAACCGCCTCGCTGCCGTCAATGGTAAACGGTACCGGCTGGTCGGAAAGCACATAGCCGTAAGGGCAGCTACCTCATAAAGTTCATAATCCCCGGCGGCCAAAGGCTCCGGCAGCATCAGCCAGCCCCTCGTCAGAAACATAGAAGG
>VOFI01002001.1_pt1 | contig 13525 bp, 12 predicted proteins | sample 5384131 | NCBI WGS metagenome assembly VOFI01 (sample SAMN12384728, study PRJNA508395) | human gut metagenome | isolation source: healthy gut H | host: Homo sapiens
AAGGATGTGTTGAAGATCACGGGCGATTTTACCTACAAGGCCATTCGCTCGAAGAAGGATCGTCTATCGCCGACGCAGACGGGTTACACGACCCCAGGTACACCGCACGAGTACAACGCAAACTCCTACAAGTCGCATTGGACTTACGATACCGATTATGTCTCATCGAATATCGTCGCTACGTGGACGCCGAAGTTGGGTGACAATCATAACCTGAACGTCGTCGGCGGCTGGAATATTGAAAAGACGAAATATCGCAATACCTATTTACAGCGTAAGAACATTCTCTATCCCTCTATTCCTTCGTTCGAGTTGATGGATTCGGAAGAGTATGCGGTTAGTGACAGCGGTTATGACAAGTCGATGGTCGGTATTTTCGGGCGTATCAACTACACGCTGTTGAACCGTTATATTTTCGAGTTCGCTGCGCGTTACGACGGTTCGTCGCTCTTTCCGACCAATCAGCAGTGGGGTTTCTTCCCTTCGGGTTCGATCGGCTGGCGTGTTTCAGAAGAGCCGTGGATGAAATGGTCGCGCAACTGGTTGGATAACTTCAAGATCCGCGCCAATGTGGGTTCGTTGGGAAATGCTTCGATCAGTCCGTATCAGTTCATGGAGTTGATGCGTACGAGCAATAGCGCTAGCAAATCGATCGAGAAGTCGTCTATCTTGATTAACGGCAAGCAGGTCAGCTATACCTCTTGGCCGGTCATGGTACCACAGTCGCTGACGTGGGAGACCGTGACGACCTATGACATCGGTCTGGATCTGGATTTCCTCCGTAACCGCCTGTCGTTCTCCGGAGACTACTACTGGCGCTACACCAACGATCTGCTGATCAACGGCCCCGACTATCCGCAGCTTCTCGGCGAGGATTCGCCCAAGGGAAATTACGGTTCGTTGAAGACCAAAGGTTGGGAGGCTTCGCTTTCATGGCGGGACAGCTTCAAGCTCGGCGGCAAACCTTTCAACTACAACGTGAAGGTGAGTGTTTGGGACAGCCGCACTTGGGTGAAGGATTATTATAACGCCGACGGCTTTATCTACGACTACTATAAAGGACAGGAGCTTGGCGATATTTGGGGATTCCGTACCGACGGTTATTTCCTGACCAACGAGGAAGCCGACAATTGGGTAGTGGACTCTTTCCATAAGAACGGTAGCAACTATCGTGCTTATGCCGGTGACTTGAAATTCATCGATATGGACGGTAACGGCAAAATCGAGAGCGGTGGTCAGCGTCCTACGCTCGACAATCACGGCGATCTGGATGTGATCGGTAATCAGGCTCCCCGTTACCAGTATGGTATCAATCTGGCCGCCAACTGGAATGGTATCGGCTTGAGCGTCTTCGTGCAGGGTGTGGGTAAGCGCGACTGGTACCCGATGATCGAGTCCGGTTTCTTCTGGGGCATGTACAACCGTCCTTACGGCTATCTGCCTAAGATCCATACGACGGATGTGGTAATCATGGATTATAGTACGGACAACTGGCGAGTTACCAATCCGGGTGCTTATTATACCCGCCCTGTGGCTTATGCCGCCAACCGTAACGTCGGTCCTTTGGCGTATGAGAACGATTACTATTTGCAGGATGCATCGTATTGGCGTATCAAGAACATCACGATCGATTATACGTTCCCGCAGGAGTTGACCCGTAAGATCCGTATCGAAAAGTTGAAGATTTATGTATCGGGCGATAATATCTTTACCCATTCGCCGCTGTTCAAGCATACCAAGATGTTCGATCCTGAAATGCTCGGTTTCGGCGATAGCGATTACAATGATACTACCGGCGGTTTGAGCGGTGTAGGTCAGGGTTACAGCTATCCGATGCTGAAGACTTGGACGATCGGTTTGAATGTTACTTTCTAATGAATGTTAAACTATGAAAAATATTATCAGATTATTTGCTATAGGGGCGGTCGCACTCACGGGTGTTTCGTGTGAGGATTTTCTGTCGGCCGAACCGGTAAACAGAATCTCCGCAGAGTTCTTCTTCACGAATGAATCCGATTTGGAGCTGTACTGCAACGGTCTCCTGCAATCGTACTGCCCGTCGGCTTCGACTGTCGGCGAGGGCGATAACTATACCGATTTGACGGCCAGTGAGAATTCGACAGACTTCTATAAGCCTTCTGCCGATTGGAGTGCCGACAAGCAGAGCGGTTGGGATGTCAGCGATTGGCGTAGTATTCGTCGCGTCAACATCATGTTGCGAGACATGGTACGTGCTCAAAGGCAATGTTTCCGAGGATGTCTATAACCCATTATGAAGGTGTCGCACGTTTCTGGAAGCATGGTTCTATTTTGCTAAGGTGAAGAAATTTCAGTAATGTGCCATGGGTAGATCATGTGCTCGATGTCGACGATGCGTTGCGCTATGCCGGCCGCGACGATCGCGAATATGTGATTAGCAAAGTGTTGGAGGATCTGAATTTCGCTTGTACGCATTGTTCGGACGATACGAAGAAGTACAAAAATGTCATTAACCGTTGGGTTGCTTTGGCTTTCAAATCACGTGTTTGTCTTCACGAGGGCACCTTCCGTAAAATATCATCGTGTCAATCCCTCAACGAACCAGCCGTGGAACAATCAGTATGAGACTGCCGACGATTTCTTGCGGGAAGCAGCCGATGCGGCTCATACGATCATGACGGAGGCAGGGTTGAAGTTGCACAATGACTATCATGCCTTGTTTACGACGTCGGCTTTGGGCGATATCAATGAAGTGATTTGGTATCGCGAGTATAAGTCGAGCGACGGATTGAACGTGTGGAATGATCTAACGCTGCATTACAATACTGCTACGGCATCGCAGCGAGTATCTCCGACGAAGCCTTTGATGCATATGTATTTGAAGACGGATGGAACTCCGGTCGATACGGATCAGGTTGGTATCAACGATGAATTTACCGATCGCGACCCGCGTTTAGCTTTGGACGGTACAGGGGCCTGGGCATGAATGGGTCAAAGGTGGCGTTACAGGACTTAAACCGTTGAATTTCACTTTTTACCAATACGGGATATATGTTCATGAAATGGAACCAAGAGTTCGAAGAGAATTATGTGACGGGCCGTGGCGACAACTCTGTACCTATTTTCCGTTTGGGTGAGGTTCTGCTCAACTATGCCGAAGCTAAGGCCGAGTTGGGAGAGATGGACAAAAGTATCTGGAATGAAACGATCGGTGCTCTGCGTGAACGTGTAGGAGTGAAGAATATTTATCCCGAAGATTCCGGATATGTCGCCGACCCGTGGCTGGCGTCCTATTATGGCAAGGCCGAAGGTGCCGCAGTGACGACTCTTTCGAATACGATTCTCGAGATCCGTCGTGAGCGTGTATGTGAAATGATGCTGGAGGGCTCGTCGTACCGATGATCTTTATCGTTGGCATTGTGCAAATCTTATTGTAGAAAGAGACGGTCAGAAAGATGGCTGGAGAGGTTTGTATTTGACGGCTGACGAGGCAAAGAACGGTATCGATTACAACGGTTATCACTATACGTTCCAGAAGGGAACGACGGATCCCAATAACTATTCGGTTACGGGAAATGTTGCCGATCGTGCATGGAAATTCTCGGAAGGAGATCACGGTTACTTGGTTTATCAGATTACCTTGAGATGGGACGAACGTATGTACGTCCGTCCGATTCCGACCTCGGCGTTGTCGTTGAATCCCCAAGCTGGGCCAAAATTATGGTTGGGAGCAGTAATTCCGGGTCTCGGAGTGAATAGAAATTAATGTAAGTGATGGGCAATCTTTGGTTGAAAACCAAAGATTGCTCGTCCTTCATGGCTCCGTTTATTAATAATGGAATGATTCAGAATAAATCCATAAATAAGAAAAGGATTATATATGTTAAGAAAGTTTTATTATCTGTTTTTGACGGTGGCTTTGCTGGGCGGAGCCGCTTGTTCGAGTTCCGATCCTGATGACTCGGATCCTACGCCTCCCAGCAGTGAGACGGTCCTTGTCGGTCAGATCTCGGATGCTACGATCGGGGAAAGGTATTGCCGGCGTTCCGTGACGGACGGCTATACGTTTACTACTACGGATGCCGACGGTAACTACCGACTCGTGGCGAACCGTTATTGCCGCAATGTCTATTACGTTACTCCGGCGAACTATAAAGGTGGCTCTCGATCCTTCTTCCAAGTTGCCGCTGTTCTATTCGACCTCTACGATTCAGCGCTACAAGGAGAATCGCAACGATTTTAAATTGGAGCCGCTTCCCGCTGTCGAGGAGAATTTTACGTTTGTCGCTATCGGGGATCCGCAGTGTAAGACGGATGCTGACGTGACTCGTTGGGAAACGGAGACGATTCCCGATATCAAATCCACACTCAAAAGTGCGCAGGAGAGCGGTAAGTGGACGAACGCCTATGCCGTTACGTTAGGCGATATTACGTTCGACAATACGGTGCAGTGGGATCCGATGAAAAAATCGATGTCGAACGTGCAGATCGGGACGGATTATCTGCCGATCTTCAACTGCATGGGCAATCACGACCACGATGCGACACAGGCGAATACCTATACGGCTCAGACGAATTACATCCAGCGTTTCGGCCCGGTCGACTACTCGTTCAATCGCGGTAAAGCGCATATCGTCGTGATGGACAATGTCGTATGTACGACTACCAATCAGTCTACGTGGACTTATGAGGCGGGTTTCTCGCAACAGCAGTACAATTGGCTCAAAGCCGATTTGGATCTGGTCGAGAACAAAGCCGACAAAATCGTCTTCTTCTGTGCGCATATCCCCTTCCGAAATGGCGGTACGGGTACCGGTTCCAATGTGAATAAGGATAAGTATTATGCGGAGGTACTTCAATTGCTTACTCAGTTCAAGGAGGCGCATATCATGATCGGACATACGCATTATCCGCAGAACTATATTCACTCCGGCTACAAGTGCCAGAGCGGATTGCCTATTTACGAGCATGTTCACGGCGGCGCCTGCGGCGCTTGGTGGTCGAGCAATCTGAATGTCGACGGTGCCCCCAACGGTTACAGCATCTACGAGGTCAAGGGCAATGTCGTTGACAATTGGGTAGCCAAACCCACCAACCAGCCCGAGAGCTATCAACTTCGTGTATACGATGGCAATGCGACCTATACGGGATCGAAGAATTACTCCTACACATGGACGGGCGGCGGCATTGGCGGTAGTATCAGTACTCCCGGTGTTGCAGGGTTGAAAGGATTGCTTCGTCGTTTCGATCTGGAACGATGATCCTTCGTATTGGAAAGTCGAGTTCGTCCAGAACGGCCAGTCGACACCGATGACGCGCGTAAGTACGAGAGACATGTGTGTCGTATCGTTCTTCTTCAACGAATGCGGTAAGAATACGACGACATGGAACAAATCCTTCCAGCATTTTTGGAAAATTGAGGCTCCGAGCGGCGATCCCGCTAAGGAGGAGAATTTGGGTGGTTCGTGCTACGCAGACGATTCCTGGCAGCAAGAAAACCAATGTCTACGAAGCGAGTGCTTTGCAGACCGATTATGCCGGTTTCGCTCATTAGCAGCTTGAATTTTTTTTCGATTGCGGCGCACCATCGCGGGTGCGCCGCTTTTTATGCCGCAGGGAAGCCTGCGGTGTAACAGGAAGGCTGTCGGAGGAGGTCGGAAAATACGAATAGCCCCTGCCGAATCCCGGCGGGGGGGCTATGCGATGTTTGGGAGGGCGGCTCAGCAGTTCGTCGCCCGAATTTTATCCGTCTATTTCACCTTGCTGCTGCCGACCATGCGGTATTTTTCGCAAAGCAGCTCCACGACCGGCGCCACGGCTTTTGGGAAAACCTTTCGCAGGTCGATCTCCTCGCTTTCGAGCAGTACGCCTTTGAGCGCGCGCATGAAGTTGTCCTTGATCTCGGTGGCGAGGTTGACCTTGACGATGCCGTTGGCGATCGCTTCGCGCACCATGTCGTGGGGGATGCCCGAACTGCCGTGCAGCACCAGTGCCGCGTCGGTCGCCGCATGGATCTGCGCCAGCCGTTCGATGTCGAGCCGCGGAGCCTGCTTGTAGAAGCCGTGGGCCGAACCGATCGCCACGGCCAGCGCATCGACGCCGGTCGCTTCGACGAACCGTGCGGCCTCTTCGGGCGTGGTGAAGCCTCCGCCCTGCGCCTGTCCCAGTTTGGCGACGTAGCCCAGCTCCGCTTCGACGTTCACGCCGTAGGGGCGTGCCAGTTCGACGACCCGACGGGTCGTCGAGACGTTCGTCGAACGGACGTTCGCTGGCATCGATCATCACCGAGTCGAATCCTGCATCGAGACACCGCTCGACCAGTTCGACCGATCCGCCGTGGTCGAGATGAATCCACCCTTCGACGCCGTAGTCGGCGATCGCCCTGCGGCCCATTCCGACGGCCTGTTCGAGCCCCATATAGTCGATCGAGCTGCGCGTGAGCTGCAACAGCACGGGGAGCCTGCATTCGCTGCGCAGCCTGCATGACGGCCGTGAGGGTCTCGAAGTTATAGAAATTGGTCGCCAGCACGGCCGTCCGGTCGCGCTGGCATTTTTTTCAACAGTTCTTTTACGTTCATTACAGCAGGTTGTTAAGGTCGACCAGATTGAATGCGTAGAAATACTTGTCCATATCGTGTTCGATGCGGCCGAGTACCACCTCTTCGGGGTCCATTCCCACACGGCGCAGGTTGTCGTAGAGCCGTTGGCGCGCTACGAGCGCTTCGGGTTCCTGCCAGATGTAGCGGCAGCCGGTCTTGACGAGCCACGTGCGGCGCTCGGCGCTCAGTGCGCCGAATGCCGATCCTTCCTCGGCGGGCAGCAGCCACTTCTTCCAGCGGCCCGACGCTTCGACCAGTCGTTCGAGTGTCTCGGTGATGCGCGAACGCATGGCGATACGTCCTTCGGCCAGGAGCTTCTGTTCGGTACGTTCCAGTTCGGCCAATCCGTCGTATTCGCTCATCGTGAACTCCGGGCCGACGTTGGCGGCGCCCATGCCGCACAGCGGGTAGTCCTGCGGATTGCTTACGCCGTCGGTGTAGTGTCCCTTGATGTAGCTGCCCAGCGGACGGACTTTCGCTGTGAGGCTGCGGGCTACCTCCGTGTCGAAGAGGGTCGTGTGGAGGTCGGTTCCCACCTTGCCCACGATGAAACAGGGCCATACGTCGGAGAGTCCTTCGCGCGCCAGTCCCGCTTTGAGTTCGGCGATGAAGGTGTCGAACGTCCGTTCGTCGGCCAGACCGCCGTGCACCTCCTCGGTTCCCACCTCGTAGGAGATTTCGGGCAGCCCCTTCGCACGGCGGAAGGTTTCACAGTGCCGGATCAGCTCCACCGTGCGGGCGGCCACGGACGGATGTCGATCGTCTGGCCGGCGGTACGTTGATGTCCACCGTCGGATCGACGTGGATCAGATCGTACCCCGCCAGCAGCGCCGCTTCGAACGAGCGCTTCACCCCGTCCATCGCGGCCTCGGTCGACCACTTCTCGGTGCGCTGCTTGTCTTTGAGCCACGGACCGCCGTGGTCGATGGCCACGATATAGATTCCGTCGAAGTTGACGGCGGCGGCCTCCATGCGCACGAGCTTCACGAACTCGTCGGGCCGCATCCCCGTGTACCCGCCGTCGCAATCGATCTGATTGAGTGTCGCGGCGAAATAGATCGGCGCGTTGTTGCGCTTGGCGGCACGGAAGGCGGCCTTGATGACCGCCGTCGAATTGGGACAGGCGGCGAAGAGAGTGCGACGGATGCCGGTTTCGCGTTCCAGCTCCGCGATGCGTTGCAACAGTTTTTCGGTTTTTGCCATAATCGTTGGGTGTTGATGGTGCCGGGTTTCGTCAGACGGGGAGGGCCGGAGACCGCTTCCTGCGGAAGTGTTGTCCGCCTCCTGCGGTCGGAAAGGGGGCTGCGACCTCCCTGCCGGTGATACTATCGGTTGATGAACATTACTTTGTTGAAGAACTCCTTGCGCTCACGCATGACGCCGAACGCCTTGTCTGCCTCCGAGAGCGGGAAGCGGTGCGAGATGAGCGGACGCACGTCGATGCGGTGCGACGCGATGGCCGCGAGCGCCGTGCGCCATTCGTTGCGGACGTCGTTGTAGTTGCTGTTCCATGTCCCTTTCAGCGTGAGCTGCTTGCGCAGGATCTCCCAGTAGCCTTTCTGGGTGAGGGTCATGTCGCCGGCGGGGTTGCCCATCGAGACGACCGTACCGAAACTTTTGACCGCTTTGAGGGCCTGCTCCCACGTTTGCGCCACGCCGGCTCCTTCGATGCAGGCGTCGGCGCCCCGGCCGCCGGTCTGCGTGCGGATATACTCCACCGGATCGGTCTCGCGCGAGTTCACGGCGTCGAATCCCTGTTTGCGCGCGAATTCGACTTTGGTCGGATCGATGTCGCACAGGATGACGCGGAACGCGCCGGCGGTTCGGGCCCACAGGCCCAGCATGATGCCGATCGGGCCTGCACCGAACACGGCGACGGTGTCGCCGATGCCGACCGACGCCTGACCGATGGCGTGAAGCGCTACGGCGGCCGGTTCGCACATCGCGGCCTCCTCGTAGGAGAGCGAGTCGTCGAAGAAGACCAGGTTCCACTCCTTCACGGCGATGTATTCGGCGAAAGCGCCGTCGCGCCGCGAGCCGTAGTAGTCGTAATCGCTGCACTGTGCGTATTCTCCCACCTGGCAGGCTTCGCATTTGCGGCACGGCAGCAGCGGGAAGACTGCGGCACGACGGCCGACGAGCGACGGGTCGTCGGCTTCGACGATCTCCCGGCGAATTCGTGACCGGGAATCGTCGGGAAATGGTAGGTTCCTTTGGTAAAGACGCGCGGCAGATCGCTTCCGCAGATTCCGCAGGCGTGCACTTTGAGCAACACCTCCCGCCTGACGCACGGGCATGGGCACATCCTCGTAACGCAGGTCGCCGACCGCATGGAGGTTGAGCGCTTTCATCGTATTTTTCATCTATTTATATATTTAGGTATAACGTCTTTTGTGCCGGCAGGCCGGAATCCGCTTCGGCATCCGCCGTCGCGTCTGCTGGTTGTCGTTTCCGGCCTTCAACGGTCTTGCGTGTCCGCAAGGCGGTTATCGGAGTTTCCCGACTGCGTTTGCCGTACGCTTCCGATCGAATTCGATTTCGTTTTAATTCTATTTTCTTTCGAATGCTTTTACAAAAATAGAATTTAACTTTTAAAGTTGCAACTATTTTGCGGAAAAAATGCGTTGCGGTCATCGTCCGTCCGGAACCGTTCCGCGACCGGAGACACGGGACGCATCCGCTTTAATACGCCGGCGTTCGGCGGTCTCGGCGTGGTTGGGCGTTGCGTCCGGCGTCTCGTTTCGGCAGGGACTTCGGCACGCATCTCTTTGGGGTGTGACGGCTCGGAGGAAGGGCTTCCGCGTCCGCTTGGGTATGGACAGAGAGATCGCAGTGCGGACAGGCGGCGGCGTGTGGAAGAGAACGGAACTGCGGAGAGCATCTGACGGCGGGGCGGATTCCGCCGCGATTTCTCCCGTCCCGCCATGTGCTTCCGGTACGGGCCGACCGGATGGATTTGCAGAATCGGAACCGATTCGAAATTTAGTAGTGTATGTTTACGATTTATTTCGATTTTTCGAAAGGGGCGCGCGGGTATTATCGTTTCCGATAAATCCGCCGAAAGATGAACGTAGCCGGCCTTTCCGGAGGATGGACAGGGCTTTCCGGAAATAAATGTCGGAAAAATAACGCTAAAAGCTTGCTATTCCACGCGGTTTTTGTAACTTTGTGTCTTGGAATAGTAACTTACTAACTCTTAAATCGAATGAACAATACGCAATGTATTCTCGATGCTTTAAAAATCGCAACCGATACGAAAGCATTCGAACTCGGCGAGGGTGTTCTTCACCGTGCTCCGGCTCTTTTTAAGGAGTATTTTCCGAATCGGAAGGCCGTCATCGTCGCCGATAACAATACATGGAAAGCCGCCGGCGAAGCCGTCGACGCATCCATGCGCGAGGCGGGAATTCCCTGCGAGCGTTTCCCTTATTGAAGAGGAGGAGTTTCATGCCGACTGGCCCTATGTGGAGCGGATCGACGAGATGCTCGACCGCACGGGGGCCGTCGCCGTCGCCGTCGGGTCGGGCGTCATCAACGACTTGTGCAAACTCGCGTCGTTCCACCACGGTCAGTCCTATCTTTGCGTGGCTACGGCCGCTTCGGTCGACGGTTATTCGTCGTCGGGCGCAGTGGTGTCGCGCGACGGCGCCAAACTCAATATCGAAACCCATGCGCCGCTGGTGATTCTGGCCGACGTGGGCGTGCTGGCTGCCGCGCCGAAAGAGATGACAGCGGCGGGTTATGCCGATCTGGCGGCCAAGATACCCGCCGGCGCCGAGTGGATGATCGCCGACCTGTTCGGTACGGAGCCGATCATTCCCGCTGCGTGGAACGTCTTCATGAACGATCTGGATGCGATGCTCGCCGATCCCGAAGGGGTGGCGGCCGGCAAACCCGAAGCGATCGCTTCGCTCTTCGCCGGTCTGACGCTGAGCGGCATCGCGATGCTAGGTAGCCAAGTCGAGCCGTCCGGCGTCGTGCACCGAACACCTGTTCAGCCACGTGCTCGACATGACGCACCATCGCTACAACGGCAAGTTCCAGTCGCACGGTTTCCAGGTGGCGATCGGTACGCTCACGATGTGCGCCTTCTTCGACGAGTTCTTCAAGATGGATCTCTCGACGCTCGATGTCGACGCCTGCGTGGCCGCATGGCCCTCGCTCGAAGCGGAGCAGCGGCGTGCGCTCGATCTGTTCCGCGATTTCCCCGTGCCGGAGCTGGGTTATACCGAGATCACGAAGAAGTGGAACGACGCCGAGACGGTTCGCGTTCAACTCACGCGAGTCAAGGAGAACTGGCCCGCCTTCAAGGCACGGTTGCAGGCGCAGTGCTATCCGTTCGAGAAGATGCGTGCGCTGTTCGCCGCCGCGGGCGCGCCGACCGATCCTTCGCAGATCGGTGTTTCGCGCGCGAGCAGTTGCGCAGCATGGTCGATTTCACGCAGTTGTTGCGCTGGCGCATCAATCTGCTCGATCTGGCCAAACGCGCACGGATTTACGATGAATTGGTCGCCCGCGTCTTCGGCAAGGGCGGAGCTTGGGAAATCGCATAATCGACGAGCCTTATGACTGCGGAACAGACCAAACGATTCAAATACTGGCAGTGGCGGACGATCATCGGAACGATGATCGGTTACGCCATTTTTTATTTCGTTCGCAAGAACTTCTCTTTCGCCATTCCCGGTCTTACGGCCGAGTACGGCATCTCGAAAACGACCTTCGGCGTCATCATGACCCTCGTCGGGCTGATCTACGGCGTGTCGAAATTCGTCAACGGCGTACTGGCGGACCGCACCAACGGCCGCTGGCACATGGTGACGGGCCTGTCGGTGTGTTCGGTCATCAACTTCATTTTCGGCTGCGGTGCGATCATCTGCGCATGGATTACGGGGCAGACCTACGGGACGACGTTCATCCATACGCTGGTCGTCCTGTTCGGCGTGCTGCTGATTCTGAACAACATGTTCCAGGGGTGCGGCTTCCCGCCGTGCAACCGCCTGATCACGCATTGGGTTCCGCCCAAGGAGCTGGCGACCAAGATGTCGATCTGGAACGCTTCGCACTCGATCGGCGCCTTCATCATCGCGATCTTGTGCGGGTATCTGATGGGCCACACGGGTACGGATATGACGGGCGATCCGGAGATGCGGCAGCGCGTCGTGGAGAATACGGCGAGCATCACCGAAAAGATGGACGCCGCTTCGGCCGAAGCCTATGTCACCAACGCGTTGCAGCATGTCGGCGCATGGCAGTGGACGTTCTGGGTTCCGGCTGCCATCGCGGTGCTGGGCGTGATCTTCATCATCGTTACGTTGCGCGATACGCCCAAGTCGGTCGGCCTGCCCGATTGGAGGGTACCAAGACGCAGCTCGACGAGCACGATTCGTCGGAGGAGTTCAAGGCGTTCCTGCGCAAGAAGGTCTTCCTCAATCCCATGATCTGGGGGTTGGCCGTGGCCGACTTCTTCGTCTATATCGTGCGTTTCGCCGTGCTCGACTGGGGCCCGACCTTCTTGCAGGAGTCGCGCGGCCTCTCGTCGAGCATGGCCGGCTGGACGGTCGCCATCTTCGAAGTGTGCGGTATCACGGGCATGCTGCTCGCGGGTTGGATCTCCGACAAATTCTTCGGGGGCCGCGCGCAGCGCACCTGCGTCTTCTGCATGGCGGGCGTGATCCTCTTCATCTCGCTCTTCTTCGCCCTGCCGGAGTCGACCGATCCTGTCGTGCTGCTGATGATGCTCGCCGTGGCGGGATTCTTCATCTACGGCCCGCAGGCGCTCATCGGCGTCATCGCGTCGAACCACGCCACGAAGAAGGCCGCTTCGACGGCCAACGGCGTGGTGGGTATGGTGAGCTACGTCAGTGTCGTCGTTTCGGGCTGGGGCTTCGGCTTCATCTCCGACCACTTCGGCTGGCGCTGGGTCTTCATCACGATGATCGCCATGGCCGTGCTCGGATTTCTGGTGCTGCTGTCGATGTGGAACACCAAGAGCGACGGATATGAGCACGACGCTGCCGAAACCAAGCAAAACCTTATAAGCCTATGAAAAAGTTCTTTTGAAATTGGGTGTCTGCGCATTGGCGCTCACCGGTGCCGCCGAGGTGTTGGCGCAGGAGCAGGTCATCCAGCTCTTCGCCCATCGGGGCAGCCGTTTCGAGTACGACGAGAACACGCTGCCGGCCTTCAACGCCTCCTACGATGCGGGCCTGCGCGGTTTCGAGACCGACATCCGCATGACCCGCGACGGCGAGCTGGTGATCTCGCACGACGAGACGCTGGCACGTCTGACGCCCTGCAAGCGCGTGGTGGAGACGATGACGGCCGACGAGATCCGCAAGGTCAAGACCAACCAGGGTAACGACCTGATCTTCCTGCCCGAGCTGGTGGACTTCTTCGCCGACAAGGACAACGTATACATCGAGTTCGAAATGAAGACGAAGCCGGTCGAGAGTTATCCCGAAGAGCGGCTGCGCGAGTACTGCGAGAAGGTGTACAACACGGTGATGGCCAAGAAACCCGCCAACTCGCTCTATCTGTTCACGTCGAGCGACAAACGTGCGCTGAAAATGATGCGTTCGCTCCACCCCCGACGTTGATCTGCTGCTGATTATTTCGAAGCCGATCTGCGAGGAGACGATCCTCGAAGCGATCGACATGGGCATCAAACGGTTGGGCTGCCGCATCGAAGGCACGTCGAAGGCGATGGTCGATCTGGCGCACAAAGGCCGGACTCTATGTCTCGCTGTGGCCCGGTCAGTCGCCCGAAGAGTTCATGCGGGGTGCCTATCTGGGTGCCGATGCGCTCAACAGCGACCGTGCGGTCGAGGTCAAGAACTGGCTCGACAAGAACGCGCCGTGGATCAAGTATAAATAGCGTCCGTTCCGTCGCAGGCCCGTTCGGCGTGCGACGTGTACGGACGACCCCGCCGGAAAATGTTTCCGGCGGG
>VOFI01003630.1_pt1 | contig 13516 bp, 28 predicted proteins | sample 5384131 | NCBI WGS metagenome assembly VOFI01 (sample SAMN12384728, study PRJNA508395) | human gut metagenome | isolation source: healthy gut H | host: Homo sapiens
GTCCGGTCAGGAAGCTTGAAAATGTGCTGTAAGTCAGGGAAGAGACTTCCACCACAGCCTCTGCACGACCTCTTCGTACGAATGCAAACAGTACCTTTTTTCGCCTGAATTCCCCAGTTTTTTCTTCTGCAGCAAAATATAAATTGCAAATACAAAAGCTATGACAAATGTAGAAACTCCGCTGATAATGCTTTTTTGCGGCGGTGAGTGTCGAATTCAGCATATTTCCTGCACCATTTTTCAGGAAATCAATCAGTGTCTCCACAATCTTGTCCCAGTCAAACTGTACACTGTTGATCAGTTCGACAACCTCCTTGTTTCCATGAAAGACCTCTTTTTCCCCACGCCTGTGCATGTGGGATGAACAGGTAATACTCTGCCCCAGATTTCCAAATGTATTTACAAGCTGGTACAACACCAAAGATCACTACCGTCAAACGCCAACTACGATACAAAGTACACTCAACAGACTCACCGGTCTTGCAAGCTTATCTGACACTTTATTTTTCTTACTTTTTCGTAAACAAGTGCCGCTCGATAAAGTTCATCGGTACATTGTACAAATGCAATGGCTCCTCAAGCAAGAAACGGAAAGATCAGATGTCCCACATATCCCAGTACCTCCAACACCTCTTCATATTTCCACAGCACCACGATCAGCAGTGCTGTAAGAACAAAATCAGCTTCCGGTTTTCCGCATATTTTCCTTATTCAGTTCCATTTAATTCCTTCCTTTATTCAATATCCTGTCAAATCTCTATTTTTTCGCGTTCTGATCCATTTCAGCTTGGCTGAATAACCGGCAGATTCAAAAGAGCCAGTCCATATACAATCATCAACTGTGCCACCGTCAGTGTCTGCACTTTGAACATTCCCCTGAAGTGCCGGGATCATCAGTACTCCTGTAATCAAAAGCCAGCCCAAGTACAAATGCTCCGATCAGATAAATGTTATTCCAGAATCGTTTCGTAAAACATTTCCATCGCGATATCCGATCATAAATGCTGTCATGGTCATGATTCCGATACACAGACCTTCCACTCCGATGCTTTAAGAAATGGTTTTTGTCAAAATGGACTCTCCCATGGCACGTGGTTTTCTTTCATCACTTCTGGATTATGCGGCTCCAGTCCAAGCGCGATCGCCGGCAGGCTGTCTGTCAGAAGGTTGATGAACAGCAGATGTACCGGTGCAAATGGAACCGGCAGACTTGCAAGTGATGCGTACAAAACTGCAAGAATCGCTGCAAAAGTTTCCGGAAAGCAAGAACTGAATCGCATTTTTAATATTCTGATAAATGTTTCGTCCATTTTCCACTGCTTTAACAATAGTTGCAAAATTATCATCTGTCAATACCATTGCAGCGGCATCCTTGGAAACTTCACTTCCTGTAATTCCCATTGCCACACCGATATCTGCCTGTTTCAAAGCCGGCGCGTCATTAACACCGTCTCCGGTCATCGCTACGATATTGCCTTTCTCCTGCCATGCACGCACGATACGGATCTTATGTTCCGGTGATACTCTGGCGTAGACGGAGATTCCTTCTACGAAGCTTTTAATTCTTCATCGGACATGTCCTCAATCACAGCACCTTCACAGGCCTCAGACTCATCCTTCAAGATCCGATTCCTTTGCAATAGCTGCCGCTGTAATCTTGTGATCGCCGGTAATCATAATCGGCTTAATGCCTGCGCGGATACATTCTGCTACAGCCGCCTTAGATTCCTCACGCGGCGGATCCATCATAGAAATCAATCTAAGAAGATCAGATCCTGTTCATCTTCCAGTCCCAATGCTTCCTGCCCCAGCTCTCTTATAGGCAAATGCCAGTACACGCAGTCCGTTTTCTGGAAAATTCCAAGTTCTGCGCCTCGATTTTCTCTTTGTCTTCTTTCGTCAGTTCTCTTACAGTATCGCCAATTCGGATGGAAGCTCATACGAGTCAGAAGCACGTCTACAGCTCCTTTGACGATCATGGTCTGCTGTCCCTGAAAAATATTGCACCGTAGACATCAGTTTTCTGTCACTGTCAAACGGAATCTCCAACTGTCTTGGATACTGTTCACATCCGCAGCTAATCTCTTCCTAAGGAGACTTCCAAGATTGAATAAGAGCCGTCTCCGTCGGATCTCCGATCTCTTGACCATTTTGATTTGTAGAATCATTGCAGAGCATACTGAACATCAGTAACTCTCTCTGCGCCGGATCCTTTGGATCAATTTCTTTGGAACGACACTTGCACCATTCACATAATAATTTTCTACGGTCATTTTATTCTGTGTCAAGAGTTCCTGTCTTATCAGAGCAGATGACCGACACGCTGCCAAGTCCTTCGACTGCCTGAAGCTTGCGGATAATCGCATGCTCCTTCGCCATCTTCTGAGTGCCAAAGGAAAGTACGATCGTCACAATGGAACTAAGCGCCTCGGGGATGGCTGCCACTGCAAGTGCCACCGCAAATAAAAATGCATTTACAATGGATTCTCCGCGAATCACGCTGATTGCAAATAAAATCCCACAAAATACAAGAATGGTAATAGACAACTTCTTTCCAAAATCATCCAGATTCTTCTGAAGCGGTGTCTGCTTCTCTGATGCTTTTTCAGAAGTCCTGGCAATCTTACCGACCTCCGTACTCATTCGACTTCCGTCACTTCAAAGGATGCTCTTCCGTATGTGACAAAGCACCCGGAAAATACCCGGTTCGTCTGATCTCCAAGTCTTTGCACCTTCCGGTACTTCTTCTAAAGACTTTTCCACTGGGAGACTCTCACCTGTAAGTGCGCTTTCATCTTTAAGACTTGCAACTGTAAGTAACTTTCCATCTGCCGGAATTAAGTCTCCCGCCTCCACAATTACTTCATCACCGACGGTCACTTCTCTCGCCGGTACCTGCATTAACTGCCCGTCACGCACGACCTTCGCATCCGGTGCCGACAGTTGCTTCAAACTATTCAGCGACTGCTCCGCCTTCACTGTCTGCACCGTTCCAAGAATCGCATTCATCGTAATAACTACAAAGATTACAATCGCACTCCACATCTCCAAGAAATCCTGAAATCACCGCGGAGATGATCAGAATAATTACCAGAAAATCCTTGAACTGTTCTAAAAATATTTGAAAGACACTTTTTTCTTTCCCTCTTCCAGTTCATTCGGTCCGTATTTCTTTAGATTTTCCTTCGCCTGCTCATTTGTCAACATAATTTGTACCTCCTTTTTCCTATTATGGCTCATCTGGTGTAAAAAATAGAGACCTTTATTGCACACCAAAAATATGCAATAAAAGTCTCACCATTTCATTACGATACGGATGATCACTCATCGTACTGACGACATCGCAAACGCCTGATTTTCTACTTTGCAAGACTGACAGGCGCCAGTTACTCCCTTTTTATTAATGTTAATATAGTCGATTCTTTCGAATCTGTCAACGGGGTTTTTTTACCTTTCCATCAAAAAATCTATAACATTCTGATGTATAATTCCATCTCTTGAAAAATCAAATCTGTCCCATGGAAAGTACATACTTCGGATAATTATCTTGAATATCCTTATATGCTCCAAATTCTCTTTCTATGACATCTTCCGTTGCCAGCAAATATGCGACTGGTAATACTTTTTCTTTCCGTCTTTCACTGCTACAAAATCAATCTCACCCTTTGTCGTTTTTTCCTACATCGTATTCCGGAATCCTTTTCCTATGATCTCACTACTGTTTGTGATCATCATAAATGCGTGTGGTTCTACGCTTCTTACGAATTTCCGCAGTTTCAATGCCTGGTCCCTGTTTACAACGGTTATGATGACTTTCTTCGGCTCGTGTGAATAAGAGCCTTCTGCTGACATAATGGTCGCACTATGATTCAGCTCTTTATGAATATAATCGCAGATTGTATCAGCATTATCTGACACGATTGTAAAATATTTACACAGGTTCAGACTCTCAATTACGGAATCAATGAAAAATGATTTTGCAAGGAATCCGGCAAATGAAAACAGTCCAACGGTCGGATTATATACAAAGAAAGAAATCGCAACAACTGCGAAGTCTACAAGCAGTAACGCCATTCCGATTGACACGCTGGTATACTTTTTTAATATCAAAGCAATAATATCGGTTCCTCCGCTGGACGCATCCATGAAGAAGAATATCGCGGAACACACTGCTAGCAGCATGAAGGAAAATACAAGCTCCAGCACCGGCTGGTTCGTGATTGGCTTGTCTATCGGATACACATACTGCGCAACTTCCAGCACACCACTGAATACGATACTGACATAGAAAGACCGCATTGCAACTTCCTTTCCCAATATTGGAAATGCGATCAATAACAGTAACATATTGATTACAAATTAGTGTACGTACTGGCGGAACCGCCAAACATTCCACTTAAAATAACTGCAAAACCGGCTACACCTCCGAAACTAAAATGGTTCGGAAACTTAAATACATAGTTCGCCAGTGCAAGTACGACTGCCCCCCACAGTCAGTATACTGTATTTTTTTAATCGGTCCCATGTGCTCATCTAACATAATTTATCCCCTCTTTCCCTTACTCATGACACTTGATTGTTTATCTTTTGTTATAACATACTCTCCTAAAAAAAAGGAATGCCCTCCGGCATTCCTTTTCGTAATATTTACATTCAAGTCTCTCTGCAATTTCAAGACCCTTCGGACTTGTTCGACACCACCATACTTGTCTCTCTGAGTGACACGTCCATCTTCATTCCGACTTCGCCCATGGCATCAATGACCTGATCTACCGGAATGTGGCTTGCGATTCCTGCCAGTGCCATATCTCTGCTGCCGCCAAAGCGTTTACCGCACCGCCTACATTTCTTTTTCACACACGGAACTTCTACCAGCCCGGCTACCGGATCGCAGACCAGTCCCAGCAGATTCTTAAGAGCCATGGCGCATGCATGTCCCATCTGCTCTTTACTTCCGCCTCGTACACTACAGATTGCCGCTGCTGCCATTCCGGAAGCAGAACCTATCTCTGCCTGACAACCGCCGGAGGCTCCCGCCAGGGAAGCACGGGACGCAATGACCTGGCCGATTTCCTGCTGCCACATACATCGCCCTGGATCATGGTTTCCTCTGAAGCTTCATATTCTTTATAATAAGTAACAAGAACTGCCGGCATGACTCCACAGGCTCCGGCAGTCGGAGCTGCCACAATTCGCTTCATACAGGCATTGTTACATCCCATTTTTAATGCATTTGCAATAACTTTGGATACAAAATCGCCACACAACGGTTTCCCCCTGCTCACGATATGCGTCCATCAGCTTTCCTTCTCTTCCGACAAGTCCACTTCTGAAATTGCCTCCGGGTCATATCTTTTGCAACACTCTCTTTCATAGAATTCCACATATATGTCATCTGATTCCAGGACTCTTCTTCACTGATTCCGTTTTCCTCGCAGTCCTCAAGCTGAACGGCTTTCCAGAATTCTACACTGTCTTTTTCGCATCTTGCCATGATCTCATCCACTGCCTGATATGCCATAACTATCGTCCCTCCTCCAGATTCAGAGATATTACTTCCAGAATATCCTCTTTCTTTTTCAGTTCAGCCACAACATTTTCCGGTATGGACTGATCTGTCTCTACGACCATAACGGCAAGACCGCCTCTTTTGTGACGGAACACCTGCATCGTCGCAACATTGATCTTCTCCCGGCTCAGTGCCAAGCGCTTACCTCTGTAATACAGCCCGGGCGGTCCATATTCCGTACGATCAACGTATTGCTCTCCCCACTGAAATCAACTTCTATCCCGTCAAGCACACTGACACGGATCCGGCCTCCTCCAATAGAGTATGCCTGCATGACCATCTTTTTATCCGCACCATTTTCCATGATCACTCTTGCTGTATTCGGATGTGCGCGCGGATTTCTTTTTTGCAATGGTAAATTCCATGCCATTTTCTTCTGCTACTGTAAAACTATCCGGGATTCGAAGATCATCTGGTTTCATTCCAAGAAGACCCGCAATGATCGCCTTGTCTGTTCCATGACCTTCTCCTGTCGCCGCAAATGATCCGTGCAGATACACTTCTGCTTTTTTTCACCGGTTCTCCAAAAAGTTGTCTGGCTGTATAGCCGATCCGCACTGCCCCCGCTGTATGAGAACTGGACGGACCGACCATAATTGGCCCTAATATGTCAAATATCTTTGCTCATTGCAAGCTCCTCCTTAAATGTCTATAAAACTTTTTCCTATTATCTCAACTGCTGTTTGTAATCATTATATATAGTTACACCATACACGAAAAATGCCGCGAATGACAACTCTGAAATCTACATTCCAAATTTTTTCTGCAATTTCTATTCCCCTTGATTTACTGCCACTTTTATTTCTTTTTCTTCGGCATTACATGGATAGCTCCGCCTTCCAGCTCTTCAAGCGCTTTCTCCGATTCCTTCATTGTAAGTCGGATGTGCCCGCATACCTTTCAGAAGCTGTGATACTGTCATATTATTGGCAACTGCTGTCACGAATTCACCGGATCATGTCGGTCGCTCTTGCACACATCATCTGTGCCCCGACAATCACGCCACTCTCTTCTTCTGCAACGATTTTAATAAATCCCCGCTCCTCTTTGTGATGAGAGATTTTCCGTTGGCACTCATAATGAACTTACCAACTTTGACAGCGATACCTTTTTTTTTTTGCCTCATCTTCCGTGATACCGACAGATGCAATCTCAGGATCTGTGTATACACAACCCGGAACTACATTGACATCGACAGACACTTTTTTCCGGCAAGCTGCTCTGCAACCTGGATTCCCCGGGCACTTGCCGTATGGGCAAGCTGTGCTCCAAAAATCAGATCTCCGATTGCATACACGCCCGGAATACTTGTCTCGAACTTCTCATCTACAACGACACGTCCTCGGTTCATTTCCGGTGTCGCATCTTCTGCAAAGAGTCCATCTGTGTTCGGGCATCTTCCAACCGCACATAATACATACTGGGAGGTCGCGACTCTGCTCTTTTTTTCTTTCTCCACATACTTACAAATGTACTGGTCTCCATCTGCTTCTACACCCTGTACAGGCTTTGCTGTGTGAATATCAATGCCACGTTTTTCAAAATCAATTTCAGATTCTGAGAAATCTCCTTATCCATATTCGGAAGAATTCTCGGAAGTGCCTCAAGAATCGTCACCTTACAGCCAAGTTCTGCGTAAACCGTTGCGAATTCCACACTGATAACTCCGCCACCGATAATTGTCAGGCTCTCCGGCACACTCTTCATACGGAACAGTTCATCACTGGTCAGGGACTCCCGGAAGATCCATACCTGGAATCGGCAGGATCAACGGCTTAGATCCTTGTCGCCAGGATAATGTGCTCCGCCTCTAAAATCTGCTCGCCATCTTCAGACACAACTTTTACTTTCTTATCTGGAAGAAGGGTTCTTTTCCAGCAATCTGGTCCACTTCGTTGCCCTTGAACAGCCCTTCCACACCTGACACAAGCTGTTTTGTTGTCTCTTCTTTATATTCAAATATTTTTTCAAAATCAAATGTTACATTTTCTGCATGGATACCAAAGCGCTCACACTCTTTTGCGCTTCTATATACCTCTGCAGCATGAATCATTGCTTTTTGCCGGAATACATCCACGGTTCAGACATGTTCCGCCTGCTTCTCTTGCCTCAACAACTGCTGTTTTAAATCCAAGCTTTCTTTGCCTTAATAGCGCCACATATCCTCCCGGTCCGGCACCGATCACGATTACATCATATTTCTCGCTCATACTGATGTCCTCCTGTAATTATCCACAATACTGCCAGATGGCAGTGTCTTTTCCACAACTTCTTTCATATCTTTCCACCTTGTTCAACTGGATGTAACACTTGAATTGAATTCGGAAAGACATTTTTTCTGCTAGAGTTCTTCCTCTTTTATCCACTCGATAATATCTGCTATCATCTCTTCTTCCTGCTTGTCCTCAGCCCAGTAAAGTCTAAGCTCTGAGCAAATATTCTTCTTATGATAACGGATTCCTTTTAAATACTTCGGAAGCTTCTCGATCGTCATAGGTTTCAGCGAATCTGAGTACACATTGACATCAGAAATCTTTCCTTTATCCACCTGGAACTGAATATTCATCTGCCCCCACGAAAAATCTCTTTGATATCTCATACTGGAAATCAATTTTCCGTCCATATAACCAGTTCCATGATGAAAAATGTTTCGTCCGATTTTCAATCTCTTTCTGATCGGTCATCCATCTTACGCTCATTTGATTTCAGACCATAGGCCTCCTCAAATGCTTCCCTTAATGCTTTTTTCAACGCTTCCAGTGTCAGATCCGGTATGTAATCCACCAGATTAGTCACTCTTGATTTTACAGAATCCACACCTTTGGACTGTAATTTTTCCTTTGATACAGTCAGATACTTGGAAAGCATCTCTTTGTTCACATTCATCATCAATGTTCCGTGATGATAGCAATCTTTGCTCCTGCTCATAAAATGCATTTCCGGAAAATTTCTTTCCATCAATCAAAATGTCATTTCTTCCGGACTTCTCCGCTTTTGCACCTAACTTTTTGCACTGCTTTGACAATAACTTCCAACTGTCTGTCAATGCTGTAATTTTCTTTTGATACGAGAAATGTGAAATTCAGATTTCCCAGATCATGATATACCGCTCCGCCACCGGAAAGACGACGTGCCAGATGTCCTCCATTTTCCTCAAGACTTTCAACTTTACATTCCTTCCAGGCATTCTGGTTCCGTCCGATTACTACGGTACGCTCATTCTGCCACAAATACAGAATACACTCCTGAGGTTCACAGTGGAGGAGTAAAGCCTCCTCCACTGCAAGATTTTTATATGGATGAAACTGACCGCTCTCAATGTAAAGTAATCTTCTCACCATATGCGATCCCCTTATCCTATTCTTTTTTCAATTTTTATATTCTTGTTGTTACATCTGCGAATTATGATTCAAACTCATATTTCAATACCGGATGTCTGCTGCCTCTACCTCATCCATTCTTGTGACCGGTGTTGTCACCGGTGCCTGAAGCAGGCTTTCCGAATTCTCAAGTGCGTCATTGTAAAGCTTACGAAATACCTCAATTGCATGATCCAGTACTTCTTTTGACTCTGTCTCTGTCGGCTCTACCATCAGCGCTTCATGTACGATTAACGGAAGTACATTGTAGGCGGATGGATTCCGTTATCCAGAAGTCCTTTTTGCGATATCCATTGCAGATACACCTGCTTTCTTCTTCAGATCTTCCAGACTCATAACAAACTCATGCATGCATACCTCATCATATGCCATTGTATAGAGGTCTTTTAACTTGTTCATCATATAGTTCGCGTTCAGAACTGCGTTCTGGCTTGCCTCCGGAATTCCTTCTTTTCCAAGTGTGATCAGGTAAGTCAGTGCTTTGACAACTACAAGGAAGTTTCCATAGAATTCTTTCATCTCAATTAATTTGTGCTCGGCATTTTCTCCATTGCCAAAAGCCCCTTCTTTTTTTTACCACTCTTGTAGGATGGCAGGAACTGCGGCAACATACTCTTGCCCAACCGGTCCGCTTCCCGGACCTCCGCCTCCATGAGGTGTTGAAAAATGTCTTATGAAGGTTCAGGTGAATCACGTCGAATCCCATATCTCCAGGTCTTACAGTTCCCATAACTGCATTCAGGTTTGCTCCATCGTAATAGCAAAGACCGCCGCATTCATGTACGATTTCTGTAATTTTAAAATATTTTGTCAAACAATCCGACAGTGTTCGGATTGTCAGCATCAGTCCTGCAGTATCTTCTCCACATGCCGCCCTTTAACGCTTCAAGGTCTACTCCTCCGTCCGGTGCAGATGCAATGTTGACTACCTTATAGCCTGCCATTGTAGCACTAGCCGGGTTGGTTCCATGCGCAGAATCCGGTACAATGATTTTTGTTCTCTTCTCGTCTCCTCTGCTTTCATGATATGCCTTAATGAGCATCAGACCTGTAAACTCTCCGTGAGCTCCCTCTTTACGCAGGCTGGAATGTCATACCGTCCATTCCTGTGATCTCGCACAGGTATTCTTCGGATTTTTTCAGAACTTCCGTGCATCCCTGTACAGAATGTTCTGGGCGGCGACTGGATGGATCTGGGTAAAATCCAGCAATCTTCGCCATATCTTCATTAATTTTCGGATTGTACTTCATCGTACAAGATCCAAGGGATAGAATCCATCATTGACTCCATGGGATTTCTTTGCCAGTTCTGTATAGTGTCTGAAAGGTCATTCTCAGACATTTGCGGAAGGTGAAGCTCTTTGTCTTGCATCCTTCTCACCAGGTTTTTGATTTCTACATCGCAGGCTGGGAGCATGCTCATGCCTCGTCCGGCTCTGCTTTTTTCAAATACTAACATGCTCTACACCTCCTTTAAAATGCGGATAACTTCATCCATCTCTTCTTTTGTGTTCATCTCTGTACAGCACCATAATACTCGGTGGTTTCCAAGTGGATATCCTCCCAGATTCCATGCTCTTCCAGCGCCTTTAATGCTTCGCAAGGACATTTTTCAGGATACAGTTACAAATTCGTGGAAGAATTCTCCCTTATTCTCTACTTTGAATCCGATCTTATCAAGCTCTTTGCCAGATAATGTGCTTTGAAGTAGACTGAAGCGCCGCTTCTTGATTCCTTCACTTCCCATAGCCGACATGTACACGCCAACTGCCAGCGCGCAAAGTGCCTGATTGGAACAAATGTTACTGGAAGCTTTTTCTCTGCGGATATCTTTGCTCTCTTGCCTGAAGTGTCAATACATATCCGGTCTTTCCATTATGGTCTTCTGTCTGACCGACAATTCTTCCCGGAAGCTTTCTCATCATGCCTTCTGTGGTCGCCATAAATCCTAAGTATGGTCCTCCAAATCCAAGTGGAAGTCCCAGTGGCTGTCCATCTCCGACTGCCACATCTGCACCGTACTCTGCCGGTGTCTTGATGATTCCAAGGGAGATTGATTCACACCCATGATATATTTTGCCCCGGCACCATGAGCAATTTCCCTGATTGCCTGTGCATCTTCCAGATTACCGTAATAGTTCGGATGTTGGATATAGACACATGCTGTCTGCTCGTCTATATTTTCTTTCAGATAATCCAGATCTGTCACGCCGTCTTTTCCGGAATCTCCACGATCTCCATTCCATTTCCATGACAATACGTATGTATCGTTGCCAGTGCATCCGGCAAGATCGCTGTGGATACGAAGGCTTTCTTACGCTTTCTCTCCTGGCACATTGCCACACTTCTCTGCCGCCTCGGCACCGTCATACACACAGGCATTGACACGTCCATTCCGGTCAGATCACAGATCATTGTCTGATACTCGAAAATGGACTGTAAGATTCCCTGACTGATCTCTGCCTGATACGGTGTATATGCTGTCAGCAGATTTTCTTTTGAAATCACACTGTTCACTATGGATGGAATAAAATGTCTGTATGCTCCTGCACCTCGGAAAATGGTCTTAAATACCTGATTCTTTGATGCAATATTTTCCATCTCTCTGCGGACTTCCAGCTCTGACTTTCCTTCCGGAATATTCAGTCCGCCTTTGATCTTAACCTCATCAGGAATATGTGCGAACAGATCCTCGATAGAACTGTATCCGATCTCTTTTAACATTTCCTGACGTTCTTCTAACGTATTCGGTACATAGCTTCCCATATGCCGTCCACCTCCCGTCTTTGTCTTACTGCTCGCTTGCTACAAATGCCTCGTATTCTGATGAGGATAATAATTCCTCTTTCTCAGATACTTCTTTTACTTTGATAAACCATGCATCATATGGTGCTCCGTTGATAGATTCCGGTGCATCTAAGAGCTCCTCGTTAATCTCACACACAACTCCGGAAACCGGTGAATATACATCGGAAACAGCCTTTACAGACTCAACATCACCAAATGCCTCACCAACGGATACGCTGTCTCCCTCTTCCGGAAGATTTACAAATACTAAGTCTCCAAGCTCAGACTGTGCGTAGTCTGTAAGACCAATTGTAACAACATCTCCTTCTTCTTTTACCCACTCATGTGATTTTGCATATAATAATCCTTCTCTGATTTCCATTTTAATAATCTCCTTTTTTTTATATATTCTCTTTTTAATCCTTCAACAAAACTTATTTTTCTCTCTTGTAGAATGGCAGTGCTATGACTTCTGCCTCGACTTTACGTCCTCTTACATCTACTTCTACTTTATTACCGATCTCTACACTTCCGGCATCTACTAATGCCATTGCGATTGATATCCCAGAACGGACAATGTGTTCCGCTTGTTGTATGTCCGATTTTCTTGTCTCCAACATAGATATCCTGATGTTCACGGATAATTCCTCTTCCGGTTACTTTGAGTCCGATTCTTGTAATCTTCGGCTCACCACGCTCTTCCATGGCTTTCTTTCCGATGAAGTCTTCCTCTTTTTCCCATCTTGACTGCAAATTCAGGCCTGTCTCAAGTGGTGATATTTCATCATCCATCTCATGTCCGTACACTGCAACCCCCAGGCCTGTCTCAATTCTTCGCTTCCATACGAAGTGTATCTCTGGCTCCAAGTCCACACGGAATCAGCCCTTCATCTTTTTCCGGCCTCTAAAAGTGCATCCCACATTTTCTCAGCATTTTCACTTGCCAGATATAACTCGACTCCGTCTTCTCCTGTGTATCCTGTCTTGAAATGATACATGGAACTTCCAGCTACCTCTGTATCAAATACTGCATGATAATATTTCTTTGGAATGTTCTCTGCCGTTAATTTCTTTTCCAGAATCTCCATTGCTTTCGGTCCCTGAAGTGCAATCTGTCCATACTCAGAAGATGCATCTGTAAATGTGACCTCCGAATTGATGGTCTAACATCCACTGATAATCTTTTATCTTTGTTCGCCGCATTTACTACGATAAAGTAATCATTGTCTCCACGTTTGTATACGATCAGGTCATCTACTGTTCCACCATTCTCGTTACACATCGGGCTGTATCTTGCTTTGCCCATCTACCATGTTAGTAAAATCATTTGTCAGCAGCCTCTTCTGCAGGTTTGTAAGTGCATCTTTTCCTGGCACAATACCTCTCCCATATGAGACACATCGAAAGTCCTGGGCTTTTTCTCTTAACTGTCATATGCTCTGTGATAACACCTTGTTCCATACTGTACCGGTAAGAATATCCTGCAAATGGGAACGATTTACCGCCTGCTTTCACATGCGCATCATAAAGTGGTGTTTTTAACTCCATGTCAAATCCTCCTTCTTATTCTTAATAGACACGTTAATTTTATTCGTATAATGGATATTTCCTCGCAGATTTTTGTGACTTCATTCTAACTTCATCTGCCTTTTGTCTCAAAGTCTGTCACCGTCATCTTGATCAGTTTTGCGCTTGTCTTCATATCCTCTTCCTTCAGTCCTCTTTGTTGTAACTGCCGGTGTACCGATTCTGATTCCACTTGTTACAAATGGACTTGCCG